>Ga0163161_10002976_pt1 | contig 11996 bp, 13 predicted proteins | sample S45metaG_FD_129847 | JGI IMG/M metagenome (GOLD analysis project Ga0163161, IMG submission 129847) | Switchgrass rhizosphere microbial communities from Kellogg Biological Station, Michigan, USA - S4-5 metaG | ecosystem: Host-associated > Plants > Roots > Rhizosphere > Soil | place: USA... | reverse complement strand
GCTTCGTGCATCCGGCGGTGCAGCAGGCCATGCGCCAACGCTGGCGCAACTCTTGAAAACAAAGGTGATCATCATGCGTAAGTTCGTCCTCGCCGCGTCCGTGGCCCTGACCGCCGCCCTGGCTCTCTCGGCCTGCAACAAGTCGGAAGACACCGATCAGGCTGCCACCCAGCAGGAAGCCGCCGTCGCGAAGCCGACCAACCCGACCGATACCAAGGCCTGGAGCCAGTACTTCGGCCAGATCGTGCGCAAGAACATGCAGGGCATGACGGCGGATCGTCCGTTCCCGTACTTCGTGCCGGCCGGTGACGACCAGGCCGGTCAGGACGGTCGCGCCCGCCAGCTCGAGAACGTCCAGGGCACGGTCGCTCGTGGCGTCACCCCGGGCAACATGCTCGTCTTCGGTGGCCCGGAGTCGGCCAAGACCGCCGACCTCGTGATCGAGGCCTTCAAGGGCGCGAATGCCGGTTCGTTCAAGAACGTCATCGTCCTGTTCATCGGCGACCAGGCCGACCAGCAGCGCGTCGCCGACGCACTGGCCCCCTCGGGTGCCACGTTCCGTTTCGTCGCGTACTGATCGACGTTCACGGAGTCGAATGAAGGGCGCCGCACTCACGGCGCCCTTTTTTTGCCCGCGCTGCCCCCGACTTCGGGGTAAAATGGCGGCTATGTCCCTGATCATCCTCGACACCTGCGTCAACTGCGACGTCTGCGAACCCGTGTGCCCGAACAAGGCCATCTCGCTCGGCGAGGTCTATTACGAGATCAACCCTGACCTGTGCACCGAGTGCGTGGGTCATTTCGACGTGCCCCAATGCGTCGAGGTCTGTCCCGTCGAGTGCATCCCGGGCGATCCCGACCGCGTCGAATCGCGTGAGCAACTGATGCTCAAGTACGAACATCTGATGGCCAAAGCCGCCTCGTAAGCCCTTGCCTGGTGTCATCGGTTAATCTCGCCGACAGCGATATCTCTTTCGGAGCGAAACCCCATGGTCCATGCCCCGTCGTGGCGCGTCCTCGCCGCGAGTCTTTTTCTTGTCGTTGGCGCAGGCAGCGTCTCCGCACAGACCGCCCCGCCCCTGGCCAAGGGTCCTGGCCACGCCGCCATCGCCAGCGCCAACTACCTGGCCACGAATGCCGGCTTCGAAGTCCTTGGCAAGGGCGGCAACGCCTTCGACGCCGCGGTCGCGGTGTCATCGACCCTCGCCGTCGTCGAGCAGCAGAGTTCGGGTATCGGCGGTGGCTTCATGGCCCTGCTGCATCGCGCCTCCGACAACCGTGACATCTTCATCGATGCGCGCGAAACGGCGCCGAAGGCCGTCGACATGAAGGTTTACGTCGGCAAGGACGGCCAACCCAATCGCGACACCTCCACGAACGGTCCGCTATCGGCCGGCATCCCGGGCGAGCCGGCCGGCCTGGTCTGGATGGCAACGCATTACGGCAAATTGCCGCTATCGGTTTCCCTCGCGCCAGCGATTCGCATCGCTACGGAAGGGTTCCAGCCGGACGCGCGCTTCCTCGGCACCATCGAGGACCGCAAGGATGTCCTCTCGCGCTATCCCGCCTCGGCAGCGATCTACCTTCCTGGTGGCAAGGTGCCCTCGGCAGGCTGGACGCTGAAGCAGCCCGACCTCGCCAAGACGTTGCAGCGCCTTGCGTCGAAGGGGCACGACGGTTTCTACAAGGGCGAAACCGCGAAGCTGCTCGTCGATGCGTCGCGCGGCGCTGGCGGTAACTGGACGGCGGCCGATCTCGAGGCGTACCAGGCCAAGGAGCGCGAGCCGCTTTCGGTCGAGTACAAGGGCTATCGCATCGTCACGGCACCACCACCGTCATCCGGCGGCATCGCCATTGCCGAGATCCTCAACATCCTCGCCGGCTTCGATCTGGCGAAGCTGGACGTCGCCCATGCCACCCACCTGACCATCGAGTCGATGCGGCGTGCGTTCCGCGATCACAACGAATACCTCGGCGATCCCGACTTCGTGAAGATGCCGCTCGACATGCTGCTGTCGAAGTATTACGCCGACGGTCTGCGCGCGACGATCTCGCCTGACAAGGCCACGCCGTCCGACCTGCTGCCGACGTCCATGGCGCCCGAGCCGGGCATGCACACCACGCACTTCTCGGTGATCGACGCCGACGGCAACATGGTCGCTTCGACGCTCACGGTGAACCTCGAATTCGGCTCCGCCTTCGTCGCCAAGGGGACCGGCGTCGTCCTCAACGACGAGATGGACGACTTCGCCCTCGTACCCGGCCAGCCGAACGCCTTCGGCCTGCGCGGAGCGCTGGCCAACGCGCCCGAACCGGGCAAGCGCATGCTCTCGTCGATGTCGCCGAGCTTCGTCTTCGGCGCCGACCGCACGGCGGTGATCGGCTCGCCCGGCGGTTCGACCATCATCACCCAGGTGCTCGAGGGCATCCTTGCGTTCATCGATGGCAAGAGCGCCACGCAGATCACGGCGCAGAAGCGCTATCACCACCAGTACCTGCCCGACCGTGTGGATGTGGAAGCCGGCGTCTTCGACGATGCGACGACCAAGGCGCTGACCGATATGGGCCATGTGCTGAGGAATCGTTCGCCCTGGGGTTTCATGAACGTGGTGACCTGGGATCACCGGACGAACACGCTCGACGCCGCCAGCGACCCGCGCCGCCCGTCGGGCCTGGGCAAGGTGCAGTAAGGTTGCCTGCATGAAACTCTGGTCACTCATCGGCAATTCGCAGCGGCTTGACGGTGGCGCGATGTTCGGCAACGCGCCGCGCGCCATGTGGTCGCGCTGGGTGGCGCCGGACGCGGAAAACCGCATCCCGCTTGCCTGCCGGTGCCTCCTGGCTACCGGGTTGGACGGCCGCAATGTGCTGTTCGAAACCGGTATCGGCGCGTTCTTCGATCCGGCGATGCGCGAACGCTTCGGCGTAGTCGAAGACCGTCACGTCCTGCTCGATTCGCTCGCCGAAGCCGGTCTTCGCCACGAGGACATCGATGCCGTCGTGCTGTCGCACCTTCATTTCGATCACGCGGGCGGCCTTCTCGCGCCGTGGGCGGAAGGACAGGCGCCCACGCTGCTTTTTCCGAAGGCACGTTTTCTGGTCGGTGCCGAACACTGGGCGCGCGCACGCGATCCGCATCCGCGCGACCGTGCCTCGTTCATTCCCGAGCTGGTTGGCCTGCTCGAGGCGAGCGGTCGACTTGAACTGGTCGAGGCCGGGCGCCCGTCGTCCCTGGGCGAGGCTGTGCGCTTCGAGTTTTCCGAAGGTCACACGCCGGGCCTCATGCTCGCCGAGGTGGGTGGCGTGGTCTTCTGCGCCGACCTCATTCCCGGCCGGCCCTGGGTACATCTGCCGGTGACGATGGGTTACGACCGCTGGCCGGAAAAGCTGATCGACGAGAAGCGGGTGTTTCTCGACGACAAGATCGCCCGTGGCGTAAAGCTGTTTTTTACCCACGACCACGGATGTGCCATGGCCTCCGTGGAAAAGGACGGTAAAGGCCGTTACACGGCCGCCGATACGCATGAACGACTAAGCGGCATCGAAGCGTAAGGACGCCGATGACGGGCACGGGGGCAGGATGAAGTCGAAGCACAAGAACAATGACAGCGGGATGGCCTGGGGGGCGCGCGTCGCCGGCGCGGTGCTGTTGCTCACGGGACTGGGCCTGATCGCCTGGAACGAACATCGCGTGATGGACTACGGGTCCGCCATGGCGCGCCATGGCTCACCCGTGCTGGATCTGGGTGACGCCGGGCGGCCTTCCGCGGGGCAGTACGGCTCGATGACGCGTGTGAACGGCACGCCGCAGATCCTCGATGCGCCGCGCGATCCGGAATTCGGTGTCCGTGCGGATTCGCCGATCCTCATCCGCCATGTGGAGATGTTCCAGTGGCGCGAAATAACGGTGGGCGGTAGCACGCATTACGAGCTGGACTGGGTCGATCGTCCGATCGATGCGACGAATTTCGCCAAGCCGGCGGGGCACGTCAATCCAGGCGCTTTCCCGATCCAGGGCCGTCAGTTCGAGGCAGGTGAAGTGAAGCTGGGCAACTTCAAGCTGTCCACGCCGATCATTCGCGCGTTTCCCGGGCGTATCGACATCGCGCCCGACGAGCACAAGCTGCCACCGAACCTTGCCGCGACCTTCCAGCGCGTGGACGACAAGCTCGTCACGAGCAGCAAACCGTCCAATCCTCGCCTGGGCGACCTTCGGATCAGTTGGGAAGCCGTGCCGGTGCAGCCGATGACCGTGCTGGCGCGTATCGACGGCGATACGCTCGCGCCGCGCGAGGCGAAAGACGGCGATCCCGGGTTCGACGTGCAGGTCGGCGATCGCAGCCTGCTCGACGTGCTGCCCGCCATGCCCGAGCCACCTCAGGCCGTCCTGCTGGTTCGCTTCGGTGCCTTCGCGTTCGCTGCCATGGGGGCTTTCCTGCTGGCTCTCGGTAGCCGTTTACGCCGGGATGTGTTCTTCGCCGTGGGCATCGGTGCCGTGGCAGTACCCGCCGTTGCCGGGGTGATATGGCTGGCTGGCGATGCGATGACGGCAAGCGTATGGTTGCTCGTTGCCGTGCTCGGTGCCGGCCTTGCCATCTGGCGCGTGCAACAGCATTCGGCATTGCGGCCCGACTGACCCCGACAGGAGCGACACCATGCGTATCACCGGACTCTACGCGGCACTGCTGACCCTGCTCATCCTTGGTCTGGCGGTGCGCGTGATGCTCATTCGCCGGCGTACGCGTATCGGATTGGGCGACGGCGGCGACCGAAGCGTGGCCTGCGCCATTCGTGCCCACGGCAATGCTGTCGAGTACGTGCCGCTCGCGCTGATTCTTTTGCTGGTTCTCGAACTCGATCAGACGGTACCGCTGTTACTCCACGCGTTCGGTATCGCCCTGGTGCTGGCGCGTGTCGTTCATGCGATCGGCCTGTCGCGCGCGGCGGGCAATTCGCCAGGGCGCGCGGTGGGGGCGGGACTGACCCTCGTGGTGATCGGCTTGATGGCCTTGATGCTGCTCTGGCAGTACGTGGTGATCCACGTGATCGCGGCGAGCGTGACCTGACCGATCGCCGGTCTTTGTGGGAGCCGATTTATCGGCGTCGTATCAGGCTTCCGCTTCGACCACGGCGGTGCCGTCAGCGAAGGCGTAGACATGGTCGGCCCAACTGGCGGCCTCGACGTACATGGCCGCCATCGTCTGCAGGTGCTGCGTGCGCAGCGCCGAATCGCTTTCCAGCTCGCCCTGTTCCCAGTGGCGGATCTGGTCGAGCAGCGGCGCGAACGGGCCGGCGCCCTCGAGCAGCGCTTCGCGAATTTCGATCGCGAGCGGGAGGTGTTCGAGGACGTAGGCCATCGACACATTCATCAGCGTATCGAGCAGTGAGAACAGGCCGGCGGTGAAGGCCATTTCCTGCAGCTCGGGCTTGATCGTGCGGGCGAGCTTCTCGCACATGTGTGCGCGGATCAGGGCGAGGCGAAGCAGCTCCGGCGGACGCTCGTCCATGCCGGAGACGGCCATGGTGAAGATCCAGTTGCGCATGCGGTTCACGCCGAAGAACACCGCGGCCTGCTCTACCGATTTCAGTTGGCGGGGCAGGGCGAAATAGGCGGAGTTCACGCAGCCGAGCAGCTTGTAGCTGAGCACGGCGTCGTCGCGGATGATCTTGCCCAGCTCGACGGGCCCGTTCTCGGGATCCTGCAGCGCACCCATGAGGCGCAGCACGCCGAGCTTGCTCGGTGCGAGACGTGGCATGTCGACCCGCTCGGGACGCAGCAGGTACTTGCCCTGGAAGCCGTCGACATCCTGGTCGGCGTAGTCGACGAAGGTCTCGTGCGTGTCGATGCCGGTGACGATCACCTTGACGCCGAAGGCGTGGACGTAGTCCATGTGCGCGCGTGCCGCGACCGGATGACGATGATCCACCGCGATCTTGGCGAACTGCACGATGCGCAGCAAGGCGTCCACGCCGGCCCGGTGTTCGGGATCGGCGGGCAGGTTGAAGTCCTCGAGCATGAACAGGCAGCCATGACCTTTCAACTCGCGGAGCTTCTCGAGCAGCTGGTCGTCGGTGCCGACATCCGCACTGATGCTCGCGCCGAGGCGCGCGTTGTGGCGAAGGATGTCCGCGTGCTCGAGCAGCAGCTGGGGCGACATGTGCAGGAAGGCACGATTGTCGCGAACGAGGCGCTTGAGGCTGCCGTCCGCGATAGCGCTCAGCGTGGCCTGCGTGTGTGCAAGCGCCGCGGCGTCGATATCGCTGCCGATGGGGCGGGGGAACAGGAGTTCGTAGGCGAACAGCGCCTGCTTTCTGTCCAGGATGGGTACGCGGACGATCGGGAGGATGCCGTCGTCATTCACCGCTGTCGGCTGGGGGGTCACTGCCATTGCTTTGTTGGTGCGCCGTCTGGGTGAGTCTGGGGAAGGGTCTCGGTGGTGGTCAAACCTGCGCGATCGTGGCGGAGCGCAGCTTCACCCGTGCGGTGTCACCTTTCGGCCCGTAGGTGGAACCACCCGGCGAATCGCCCGCGAGCAGCGCAAGCGCCTGGCGAACGTGACCGATTCGCTGGCCGACGATGCGGCCGTTTACTTCGTTGAGCTTGCGGCACTCGACCAGGCGTTCGATCGTATGTGTCCAGCGTGCATCGTTGAGCGTGTCGACACCGGCGGCGTCGCCCAGGTGGCGACGCTCGGCGTCCAGCTTCTCGATGCGGTCGAGCAGCTTGCCCTTCGCCCGGCTGACGGTATCGAGCGCATGCGTGTCGGCCTGATCGAGCGCCATGCGCTCGTCGATCAGGATGGCGTGCAGTGCGTCGACCTCACGGGCGAGGTCGCCCATGACGGCGCGAACGGCCGTGTCGAAGTCGGAGTCGAGCGGGTGGGTCATGCCTTGCTGCCGATCTGGCCTTCCATCGCAAGAAACTTGCTCGCGATGGCCTGGGCGTCAGGCTTGTAGGTGCCGTCGGCCAGCTTGCTGCGGATTTCGTCCACGCGCTTGCTGTCGATGCCATCGCCACGGCTGGCGGCGTCGAGCGCCTTGGCCGAGTCGGTGATCTTGACGCTGTCGTCGCTCGGACGCACGGCGCCGGCGCTCTGCGTGGACACGGCGGAGCCGGCAGCCTGGTTCTGGGTGCGGAGCTGCACCTGGGGCTGCGGAGCCTGGATACCGGGTTTGATCGTCGTCGTCATAGTGTGTTCCTCGGAGCTTATGTCCTTCAAACCCCTTATCGGCGGTCTGTCGGCGAACTTTAACGGGCCCTAGGCCGGGAAGTGTGACCTGGTTTGGATTTTGTTCATGGCAGTACCGCGACGGTGCCCGGGCCGGTGACCACGGCGTCGAGCACTTTTCCGGATGAAGCGTTGCGTACCTTCAGGCGGCTGCCGGTGTCGCCGGCGCCCATGGCCACGCCGGCGACGCGGATGACCACGCCCTCGACGTCGGCCTGCATGCTGATCGAATCGCCGATGCGGACGGCCTGGCGGCCGGCGAGCATGCCTGGCGTCAGCACCGTGCCGGCGCTCAGGGGCCTGGCGAGCGACCGGCCGTCGATCTGGCCGAGTTCGGCGACATAGCCGTAGGCGAGGCTGGCGACGTCACGCTCTTCGGCATGGACATCGCCGGCCCCGATGCCGTCGCCGCGCGCGAGCGGGCGGGTCGTGACCAGGACGTTGGAAAACATCTTGACCCGCACCGGCACGCGCACGGTCCAGCCGCCCGGCACCGGGCAGTGCACGGCGACGCTTGCCCGGGCACCGAGCGGCCGGTTGCCCGGAAGCGACGACTCGAGCGGCTTCGGGCAGTCCGCCAGGCGCAGGCGGCTGTCGAGCGGATCGGCCTCGGCGGTCATGCGGGCGCCGGGAAGGGCACGGTTCTGCTGGAGCCAGGTCACCGCCGCCACGCGCACCGACTCGACCGACTGCCCGGCCAGCGCGCATAGCGGCAGGACGAGCAGGGCGGTCGCGGTGATACCGCGGGCGAGGGACGATGAGCTCACGCGGCGCGTTCCGCCAGCGATGCGGACAGGCCCTGGGTGATCGCGTCCAGTTCCCTGTTGAGCTCGGCGACCATGTGGCTGGCATCGGCATGACGGCCTTCACCCAACGTGATGGCGTAGTGCGACGCGAGGACCGAGAAGCGCTCGCCGGCGGCACGGATGCCGTCGGTCGGGCTGTCCGGCCGACGCAGCCGGAACTGGTCGATGCAACGCATGAGCGGCGTGGTGTCGAGCCAGCGACGGTCGAGGCTGGCCGGGTCGCGCGAGGCGAGTTCCACGGCGAAGCGAAGGCCCTGGCTGGCTTCACGAATCATCTGACTGAGGCTGGCAGCGTCGAGGTCGCCCTCGGTTTCAAGGCGGCTCAGGCCCAGACGGTGTGCGAGTACGGCAGCGCGCGCCGCGGCGTCGGCCTGGCGACGGGCTTCGTTGGTGACGCGGCCGAGTGTTCCCTGGGTCGCCTGGATGGCCGCGATGCGGCCCTGCAGCGCACCCATGCCCTCGCGGGCTGCGTCGATGTTGCCACGCGCCCCGCGAGCGGCTTCGTCCACGCGGCTCATCGAGGTCTGCATGCCGGCGATACCCGACTGGGTCTGGTCCAGGCGACGCAGGCTGTTCTGCACGGCGTCGTCGAGCTGGCCGGCGAACTGGCCGACCGCCTCGGTGGTCTGGTCGATCTCGGCGGTGGCCTGGGTGGTCTTCTCGGCGAGCTGCTTGACCTCGTCGGCGACCACGGCGAAGCCGCGGCCCGCCTCACCCGCGCGCGCCGCCTCGATCGCGGCGTTCAGTGCGACGAGGTTGGTCTGGTGGGCGATGTCCTGCACCGTCGCGGTCAGTTTGCGGATCGCGGTGAAGTATTCGGAGAACTGCGCGTGGTTGCGGCTCATGCCCGAAAGGGCGCTGCGCAGCAGGCGCAGCTGACCATCGAGGTCGCCGGCGGTGGCGAGGCCCTGGCTGCCCGAGTCGCCCATGCCGGCGGCGCCGGCGTAAGCCTGATCGAGCGCCGTCGAAATCCTGGCGCTGGCGTCCGTCAAACGTCCGGCGGTATCGCGGGCGCCATCGACCACCTTGCCCAGTTCCAGCAGGGTGCCACCGAGCGCCTGTGCATTGGTCAGGACCATGCCTTGCTGCTCGATCGCCTGGATGGTCGTCGCCGGCGCGGTGCGCGGCTCCGCTGGCTTGAGCAGGGCGCCCATGGCGCTGGCCGCGGCAGGGTACTGCGCGGAGAGGGCGCGAACGCGCGCCGCATCGCCCTGGGAGGCGGCGTGGGCGAGGAGGCGGACGTGCTGGCTCCAGAGGAGGGTCATGATTTCGCTTTCGTCGGAGGGTCGCTCCACTTAATCGGTCGGGAGCGTCAGGACTTGAGTCATGCAATCGGCGTGCCATGCTCGTGACTACAGAAACCTCCCACACCGCCGATACCGTTGGCGACACCTTCTGTAGATGCCTCGCACGTCATGGCCCGACCGCTGCTCGACACCGTGGATACCTTTACCCGCCTGGCGGGCCACAATCGCGTGGCCATGCTGCTGTTTCGCCTGGGCGACCGCCAGGCGTTCGGCATCAACGTCTTCAAGGTTCGCGAAGTGCTTCGCCGGCCGCGCCTGGAACGGATGCCGAGCATGCACGCCCTGGTCTCGGGCAGTTTCGACTATCGCGGCAGCACCATCCCGGTCATCGATCTCGCCGCAGCCATGGGGTATCCGCCGCTGGCCAGCGTCGATAGTGCGCATCTGATCGTCACCGAGTTCAACCTCTCCGTGCAGGGATTCCTGGTCTCGGACGTCGACCGCATCGTCCACGTGGACGGCGCCCACCTGACCGCGCCGTCGGCGGCGCTCGGCTATGGCGCGCGGGTCAACGCGGTGACCCGGCTGGATGGGGACCTGCTCGCCATCGTGGATGTCGAGCAGGTGTTGTCGTCGGTCTCGCCCCCGCTCGTGCAGCTCTCCGACCGTGTCCAGCAGGCGGCCCACGTGCAGCAGGCAGGTAACCGCCGGATCCTGGTGATCGACGATTCGGCGGTCGCCCGCACCCAGCTGGTCGACCTGTTCCGCAAGATGGACCTGGAGTGCGTGATCGCCAAGGATGGGCGGGAAGGACTCGACACGTTGCGCACCCTGGCGATGGGCCCGGTCGGTGAGCGGGTGGACCTCGTCGTCTCCGATATCGAGATGCCGCTGATGGACGGCTACGCGCTGACCACCGCGATCCGGGAAGACGCCCAGCTGCGCCACATGAAGGTGCTCCTGCACAGCTCGCTGAGCGGCGTCTTCAACGAGGCGATGGTCGCCCGCGTCGGCGCCGACAAGTTCATTGCCAAGTTCCAGCCGGACATCCTGGCGACCGCCGTGCTGGACCTCCTGCCGGCCTGACGCCGGTCCGGCCGCTCGCGACGGTCATCCGTCGCTGACGCGGCAGGGGGTGGCGCCGGATTTCCGGCACTTCCCCCTAAAACGTCCTCCCACTTCATCGCAAACGGCGCCACGGCGCCGTTTCGCGTATGTGGTGCCCGCGTGGCACGCGTCTTGCTCAACCCCTCGGGCCAAGCTCACGAGGGGGCCACGCCCATGATCGACAAACCGGATCCGCTGCTAGGTATGCATGCACAGGCCCTCGGCCTGTGGCAGCGCCGTGCGGAAGTCATTTCGTCGAACCTGGCCAACGCCGACACGCCGGGCTTCCTCGCGCGCGATCTCGATTTTCGTAAGGCGATGACCGCTGCCAGCGGGACCAGCGACGGCCCCGGCCTGTCGATGACGGCGACCGAGGCGGGTCACATCGGCGGCAACCCGGCATTTGCCGCGGCGGACGCCGACAAGCTCGCGTATCGCGTCGAGACCCAGCCCACGATGGACGGCAACACGGTCGATACCCAGGTCGAACAGGCCCAGTTCGCCGCCAACGCCATCCATTACCAGGCCTCGCTCAGCTTCATCACCGCGCAGATCCACGCCATGCGCATGGCCATCACAGGATCCAGCTCATGAGCCTGCTCAAGATCTTCGACGTCGCCGGTTCCGGCATGGCCGCCCAGTCGGCCCGACTCAACACCACGGCCAGCAACATGGCCAACGCCGACAGCCTGGCGAGCAGCGAAGCCGGCGCGTACCACGCGAAGCAACCCTTGTTCTCGGCGGTGCAGCAGCAGGTCAACGGGCAGATGGAAAACGGCGGCGTGCGCACGCTCGGCATCACCGAGAGCCAGGCCCCGATCCAGGCGCGTTACGAGCCGTCCAATCCGCTCGCCGACGCCAACGGCAACGTCTATTCAAGCAACGTCAACACGGTCGACGAGCTGGTCAACATGATCTCCGCGTCGCGCTCCTATCAGAACAACGTCGAAGTCATGAACAGCGCCAAGCAGCTCATGCAGAAGACGCTCGACCTCGGCAAGTAAGGAATTCCCATGGTAGACGCCGTCAGCGGTAACAGTTCCTCGTCGTCATCGTCATCGACCGGCCAGCTGCAGCAGCAGACGCTGAACCAGTCGGACTTCCTCAAGCTCATGGTCACCCAGATGACCAATCAGGACCCGACCAAGCCGATGGACTCCACCCAGATGGTGGCCCAGATGGCGCAGTTCTCGCAGGTGGCCGCCACCCAGGAGCTGCAGAGCTCCTTCGACTCACTGGCCTCCAACCTCACCGGTGACCAGTTCGTACGCGCCGCCGCGCTCGTCGGCCAGGAAGTGCTGGTGCCGTCGACCGCCGGCAAGCTCGAGGACTCCTCGATGAATGGCGCCGTGAACGTGGGTACCTCCGGCACCTACGTCAACGTGCAGATCAAGGATACGGCGGGCAACGTCGTCCGCACGATCAGCCTCGGCCAGCCGGACGCGGGCCTCGCCCAGTTCAGCTGGGATGGCAAGTCCGACGATGGCACGCAGCTGCCCGACGGCGTTTACCAGATGTCCGCCACTTCCGGCGGCACGGCGATCGATACCTTCGCTCGCGGAAAGGTGGAAGGCGTCGGTGCCTCCGGTACCGACGGAACCTACGTG
>Ga0163161_10002973_pt1 | contig 12001 bp, 8 predicted proteins | sample S45metaG_FD_129847 | JGI IMG/M metagenome (GOLD analysis project Ga0163161, IMG submission 129847) | Switchgrass rhizosphere microbial communities from Kellogg Biological Station, Michigan, USA - S4-5 metaG | ecosystem: Host-associated > Plants > Roots > Rhizosphere > Soil | place: USA: Michigan... | reverse complement strand
TTTGCCGATCTTCTGCCTTATGCAAATAATAGCCTTGCGGTCGATTTCTTTTTCCTCGCAAGTATGGTTTACGGAGTTGATCGCTTTATCGACAGATACACTTATTCTGTTGACGGTTGGTCAAGGGAACTAAATCTTAGCCTCCCAGTATACAATGTGCAACAATGGGATGACTTGAGGGTTGAGGTGGAACAAACGCTTTCTTTTCTTACCGGAGACTATTGGCATTTGTCTTTTCACAAGAACCAATTAACGCTGCCAACTACCGATCTAGCAGACGACTTGAAACAGAATTTTGATCAAGTTGCTCTTTTTTCAGGGGGGCTAGATTCGCTAATTGGCACGATCGATTTTTTGAATACGACGACAAATAAAAAGTTACTTGTTGTGTCACATTTTGATCCTAACATTAGTGCTCGCAAAGAGCAAAATTTGTTAAGAGAAAAAATCAAGAATGATTACGAAAATCGATTTTTCGCTATTCCTTCCGTTAGTGTAGGGCTTTCCAGCACCACGTTCTGGAAAAAAGAAACAACATTTAGAAGTAGGTCTTTGCTGTTTTTAGGAATGGCAGTATTGGTTTCGCACGAGGCCAATTTACCCATTATGGTTCCCGAAAATGGAACTGTTTCACTCAACTATCCACTAAGCCCGTCAAGGAGAAGTGCATGTAGCACCAGAACTACCCACCCAACCTATATAAAGAAAGTCAATGAAATATTGGCAACTTTGGGAATTAAATCTGTAATTAAAAATCCCTATGATCTTAAAACAAAGGGAGAGATGGTTTCCGAATGCAAAAATTTAGAATATCTAAAACAGCTTTATGCGGATTCTATATCTTGCGGCAAGAGGGGGCATGTAGCAAATTGGACAGTAAAAAGCGTAGACCATTGTGGGGTTTGTATGCCTTGTGTTTATCGACAAGCTTCCCTTCAATCCATTGCAGATCAAACACCTTATGGTAATTCTATAAACAAAGAGAATACCGGTCGAGTTAGAAAAACACCTTTTCTCCTTTCAAAACAAGGACAAGACTTTGCAGCCTGCCTAATATTTTTAGATAATAAGCAGTCTGATGAAGAAATCCGGAATGAGCTTTTGGTTAATGGTGTAGTTGAGGTAGAAAAGCTAGATGGATTTGTCGCTCTTATAAAAAGAAGTAAGAAGGAACTCTTAACATGGATAGCTGGCGTAGGAAAGCAAACGATAAAGAATAAGGCAGGATTATATGATTGACACACATTGTCATATTGACCTCTATAGCCATCCTGAAATGCTATTAAAAGAGTGTGAACAATATGATCTCACAGTTCTCGCAATGACAAACCTACCCAGCCACTTTGAAATTGGGTACGAACACGTACTGCCGTTTAAGAAGATAAGATTAGCCCTTGGAATGCATCCATTGTATGCTGAACAGCACGAGAAAGAAATACAATTATTTTATCGGAACCTGCCCAAAACTTCATATATAGGTGAAGTTGGTCTTGATTTTTCAAGAGAGGGATACTCAACAAAAGATGTTCAAGTGAGAACATTTGAGAAAATATTAAAAAAAATAGAGGGGCAGAAAAAGTTATTGAGTATACATTCGAGGAGAGCAGAAAAGGAAGTTCTGCAAATGTTATTGAACTATCAAATACCAGCCGCTATCTTCCATTGGTATTCTGGGCCTGTTTCTTTGATTGATAAAATCGTGGATGCTGGATACTATTTCTCAATTAATCCAATGATGACGCAATCCGAATCTGGCAGAAAGATAATTGATAGAATTCCTCAAGCAAATTTATTGACAGAAACAGACGGGCCATTTTCAACAGTCGATGGAAGACCAACAAAACCATTCGATGTTGTCATCGTTTACCAATATTTTTCTAAAATCTGGGGGGCGAATATCGATGAAATTGGAATGATAATTTCATCAAATTTCAAAACTCTACTTTTAAATATTAAGTGAATAACTTATTTGGCTACAATGGTTCTAATTTTTAGTTCTTATCTATTTGTATCGTGGTGAAGAGAAAACTAGCAGATGCTTCATTCTAAAACATTTAACCAGATATTTATCCAAACCAAAAACTATGTTAGAATTTAAAAACCCTTATATATCCAATGTAAAAATCCAAAATTTTAGGAATTTCTTAAACGTAGATGTTTCTCTTGACCATAAACAAGTCATAGTTGGAGAGAACAACGTTGGAAAAACTAATTTTCTCAGGGCCATACAATTAATTTTAGATAAGGACTTTTCCGATAATGATCGGCAGTTATCAGAAAGCGATTTTCATGAAAGCTTACCTGATCAGATGGTCAATGGCGAGATAATAGAAATTACTTTGCAGATAAAAGGCTTTGAGCACAACACTAGGTTGATAGCTCAATTTGTCGATGCCGCTGTTAGTGATGCACCTCCCACTCTTCAGTTCGTATATAGGTTTTTTCCCAACGTTGGTCCTTTAGGGAATATCCTTAATTACAAATACGAGATATATAAAGGGAATACAGAACAGTCAAAATTTACAAGTGAGGACCGGAGCTTCATTAATATCTATGTTATCAAAGCTTTAAGGGACGTGGAGCGTGAATTGAAGGCGAATAAAAATTCTCCATTATATAAACTAGTAAAGAAATACGACATTTCAAAAGACGACCTGGAGAATATTTCTGAGTCGATGAAAGTTTCCGCAGACGAGCTTTTGCAACTGGATGAAATCGTCCATATTAAGAAGGTTATACAGGATAGGTTTGCTTCCTTGTCGGGATTGCAAAGTGATAATGAAATTAACCTGAGTACTTTTGATATAGATACTGAGAGGCTACTATATACACTTCAGGTCTATTTCGGTGTAAGTGAAAGACCGGTAGCAGAGCTAAGTTTAGGTCTGGGCAATATACTGTACATCTCATTGATGCTTATCTTGCTGAAAGACCGAACAATCCCTCCCATTATTAAAGCGGAAAAATTCCAGGAACTGTTAGCACTAGATGATACCCAGATCATCAACAATTTCTATGAATTAAGTGAACAATCTAAGTATATATTGAAGCCCGATATTGCTGGTGTAGATATCGCAACCTTATATTCCTGGATGGATGAAAACAATGGAGCACAGCAGGCATTTACCATCCTTGCTGTTGAAGAACCGGAGGCACACTTAAGTCCGATACTTCAAAGACTCATATTCAGGGAAGTACTGCATAAAAGTAACACCTCAGTTATCTTTACTACACATTCTACCTTCATTGGTTCTGTTGCCCCGCTATCTTCAATAGTACACGTAAGGAATATTGGGGGTTCAAGCGGAGTATATTCTACCGCAAAGCTGGTCATTAGTGAGCGAGAACGAAAAGATATAGAAAGGTATGTTGATGCCAAAAGAGGTGAACTGTATTTTGGCAAGGGAATTATTCTTGTTGAAGGAATTACAGAAGAATACATTATACCTGCCGCGGCCGATGTCCTGAACGCTCCTTTAGGCGATTTTGGCATTGTAATCTGCAATATTGATTCGACGAATTTCAAGCCATATATCCAATTGTTGCAGGCATTGAATATTCCCTGGCACCTTATTACAGATGGGGATTATTACGAAATCATTACTACTCAAAATCCAGACTTGACGGTATCTGAAGAGCGAATTTATCATATAATGGATGGTGTTACAGGCCGTCCGTATAAATATAAGGGTATTGAAAATGTAAATACCGTTCTGTCAGATTTACAAATCGTGGAGACAGCAGATATTCCGGAATCACAAGAGGACGCCCGAGAATTTTTCAAAGAGGGTGGTGCTCATATTGGTAATCACACTTTGGAAGTTGACATGATGAAGGAGACAAATGCGGACGGAATAAATGTAATTAAAGCGGTTTATGCTGAACTAATTCTGGGAGGCGACAAGATGCAGAAAAATTTTGAAGAGGCGTTGGATGCAGGTGAATATTGGTCAGCCCTCAAAAAAATAGAATCCAATATAAGCAAGGGAAGGTTTGCACAACGTCTAGCTGGAAATTTAATCCCTGAATTGATTCCTGAATATGTAAAAGAAGGTATCCAAAATTTTTTGGAGGAAGTAAAAGAAGATTATGAACAGTAATTTTTTTGAGGACTTAGAACTAATCAATGGAGACCAAAGTCAGCTAGACGCTTACAATTCCCAGAGAAATACAGTGGTCATTGCAGGACCTGGCAGTGGAAAGACAAGGGTTCTTACCTTAAAAGCTGCTAGTTTGGCGCAAGGCTCGATCAAAAAGCCTTGTGGTTTGGCGTGCATTAGCTATAGTAGGGAAACTGTACGAGAGATCAAAAAAAGGCTTAAGGAATATGGCTATAAACCGACGAGCAAGGATTATATCGGAACTGTCCATAGTTTTACCCTTCTGCATGTCATTCAACCCTTTGCTCATCTTTACCCTCAATATGGAGTTAAATATCCTGTAAGGATTATTAAAAAAGAAGACGAAGTAAAAATATACAACGCTGTGCTTGCAGGGTTGAACGTTAGTTCAGACCATGTAAAATTGATGGAAATCAACAGACAAAGGAGTCTTTCAGTAGTGGGTTCCAGTCAGGTCAAGTTTGATTCAACAGATCTGATAGAAAGTGCGGCAAGCCTCTATGAAACAAAACTCTTAGAAACTGAATATCTCGACTTTATTAGCATCATCAATATTTCCGCGCAGATCATCCATGAGCAGAAGTTTGTTAGACTGGCGCTTCGGAGCCGGTTTCCTTGGTTACTCGTTGATGAGTATCAGGATTTAGGAAAGGCACTACACGAAATGGTATTAGAGCTTGTTTTTGATGCAGATATAAAACTTTTCGCAGTTGGGGATATGAATCAATCTATTTATGGCTTCAATGGCGGGTATCCTGATTTTCTTATGGAACTTATGGGGCGGGACGATATTTATCCGGTGCAGTTGGCAAACAACTACAGAAGTAACCAGCATATTATTGCCGCATCGTTGGAGACCCTGGAACCACCCGCTCCTTTGGCTTATTTTGCAAAAAGAAGGTTGGAAGAAAACGCTGATTTTACTTTTATAACCTGTGACCACCAAATGCACCAACAATATGACGTGGTTGCTAATAAAGTAATACCGTTATTAATCCAAAATAACACCCCGTTAAATGAGATAGGCATAATTACATGGTCTAATACCGATGTCAGGTTAATGGCGCTTGCATTGAGAAAGAATAATATTCCTTTTTATATTTCAAAGTGGGATTTTGAGAAGAGCGCCACCGTTACCTGGCTTCAAGATTGCGCAAACTGGTGCATCAATGCAGAACGCCAGTCATTTGATGATCTTTTTAAATTTTGGAATAGCTTACTAATTAACCATGATGTTCCTCGCAAATTCATCGATCCTATTGATCTAAAAGTTGATTTTCTTAAAACCCTAAGAAAGAGTAAAGAGAAGGAAGCTGTATTAGAATGGCTAAGGTTAATGATAAATGATCTTGAACTTGAAAGTGTTTTGGAGCATTCAGACATGTATCCGGATGAAATCAAGAATCTAAATCTTTTAGTAGCCGAAGCCGCAAACTACAACCTAAAAGATATGCAACTTGAACGATTTGCAAATCTTGGATTTCCAGATAACGAAGTGACGATTACCACCAGGCATAGTGCAAAAGGTCTAGAATTTGAAGCAGTAATTTTACTTGGAATGGAAGAAGGGCATTTCCCCTACTACTTGGATGTTCAAAATCCTATACTTTTAGCGGAAGCTCAAAGACTTTGTTATGTCTGTGTAAGCAGGGCAAAAAGGAGTTGCATTTTGGTTAGATCCGAACAGTTTACCGTTAACACACGATGGGGACCGAGAACATTTCCTTACAGCCCCTCTCGTTTTTGGCTAACTTTAGATCAGAAATTTGGAAACAAAAACAATCATTTCACTCATATTAGTTATCCAAGTATAATTTGATTTTTTTTGAGCAGTTAACTTGATGAAAAATTCATCATACTAATAATAAGTTTGGTTGCCCACTTGATAACCGGAATCTAATTTTATTTTTAAAAACCAGTAATCATTTGTAATTTTATAAAACACAAAAAGTTCTTTAAATCAGTTCAAAACAGGTCAAAAAAATGGTTATTACTTCGTTTACCCATGTTTGAAAACCTTTGAAATTTCGCCGAAAGACGGATTTCAAGATATCAACGTGATCCCAGCGAGATCACGAAATGCCTCAATGCAAATTGAGGCATTTTGCATTAAAAAATATTTTCACTTCATCAGCATCCGGATCAAGTCATAAACTTGTGGAGGAGGTTGTTTTTAAGCATACGTCGGATAAAAAAAGTGAGTGATCCGGCGAGTAGTTTTACAGAGTGGCATACTAACAAAAAACAACTTAAGGTATTGATTCACAAAAAGTTCAATCATTGAACGATAGTGTGTGGCATTAATAATAATAACATATAGAATGATGAAATTACGCTTGTCGCATGATATTCAAATATATAATGCCTTACCTTCAATGTTCGCGTACAAATAGATAATCAACACTTTTCCCATCTCCTGAAATCACCGCTTTCACCTGATCCCCCTCACGTTCATAGGTGATCTTTTTTGGGAAGTCATGTTTTGGGTTTTCACATGTAAAGCCATTATCATTTAGTGCAGTCAGCTTAAAGTAAACTGGCTTGTTCTCCCCTGCCAATGTCACTACATAATATAAATCCGTTCCTTTTACAATTATTTCGAGGTTCTCGGTGAAAATGATCTCGTTGCCATTAAAGGTAAGCCCTTTGCCACTCAGTTTTAAATCAGAAACTTTGCTCCAAATTTCATAGCCGGAATGTCCTGCTTTTGCGTTCGTCCGAATCCATTTTGCCGTCAGCCATTCCAGTTTTTTAAATTTTTGCCTGTTATTTTCCTGGGCACTGCTGGCAAGCGTAAATGATAACAAGAAAATGATCAGTAGTAGTTTGTTAGTTTTCATTTTGTTTTTTATCAAAAATAAGTTTGCTTTCCTTTACAGCATTGTAAAAACCCGACCTGCTCTCCTATTTGTTCAAAAAGAAGTTAGCCATGTTTTTTTCCTCAAAGAAGTAAGATGAAGGGTCTTCACCTGTAAAAGCCTTAAAGTTTTGAATAAAATGCGATTGATCATAATACCCGGATTGGTAAACAATTTCGGCCCAACTACCATTTTTTGATTCGATTAATTTAAAAATATAATTGAACCGGATAATCCGTGCATAATATTTTGGAGAAAGGCCGATATATTTCTTAAACAAGCGCTCCAGCTGCCGTTCGCCAACACCGGCAACCGCAACCATTTCCGCAACAGTTACTAATCCATGGGAACTAAATATCAGCTCGAGCGGGTCTTTTATGGAGTTTTCGGATGCATTCTGAATTATTACAGCAAAATACTCATCCAGAACACCCTTTACCAGGTGTTCCTCAATTCCGCTACCATCGTTGACATGTGCAAGCAGCTTTTCTTTTAAGGGTTGAAGTTTTAAATTTGGTAAAGAGTCCAGGTCAACAATTTGATCCACGTACTGATTCATGCGCATGCCAAATAACTGAGTCAATGCTGCAGGCTTTAGTTTAATGGCAACAGAACCAGTGGTGCCAGTGTTCTGGAGATAAAAAAAGGTTTTCAGCTGCCCCGCCAGTAAGTTTGGTGACTGCAGGTTCCAGTCTCCGCTGATTTTAGATTTATATACATCTCTGTAATTGAAAATTATCTCTGTAAAACCATCCGGAATAATCTTCTCTACCACTGGTACTGAATCATTACTGTACATCATCCAATAACATTCAATAAATTCGTCTAAATCAGGATGCGGTTTAATTCTGGCAAAATCCATTGTACTGATTTTAAAACCGTAAGATAGATAATCGTTCTTAAAGATATATTGTGCATTGTAAGAAAAGGACTAGACATCAATGAATTAGATGCTAAGACATCAGCCTATAGACGTGTTGAATGCTATTCTTACTTATTTACAGTAAATTAAATCCTGCGAATTCCTTCTGTCAGGAAGAATTTCGCAGGATTTCTTTTTCTAGTTTTGTGCCGCATGTGAATGTCTTCATCATAATGCACCTTGTTATAGAATCAATTCAATCAATTAGCGTCAAGGGAAATAGCTTACAAAGCACTTACCATATTCTCACCCGCTGATCTTCAGGTTTGTAATTTTTATCCCCTGGCTGAATGTTAAAAGCCTTATAGAATGGATCGAAATTCATCAAAGGCCCATTGACGCGCCACATTGCAGGCGAATGCGGGTTGGTGTTCACATAGGTTCTTAGAAACGCATCTCTGGTCTTCACCCGCCATATCCTGGCAACTGACAAAAAGAAACGTTGATCCGGTGTAAACCCGTCAATTTTTACCGAGTCTTTTCCCTGTTGTGTTAATTTAAAAGCATCGTAAGCGATAGCTACACCACCGTTGTCGGCAGTATTTTCGCCCAGGGCCAATGCGCCCTTAATATGAACAGTATCCAGAACTGTAAATGAGCTGTATAGGGCAGATAACTGTTGCGTCCTTTCTCTAAACTTCCGGTAATCCTCTCCAGTCCACCAGTTCTTTACATTTCCATCTTTATCGTACTGTGCTCCTTGGTCATCAAAGGCGTGTGTCATTTCATGACCAATCACCATTCCAATACCACCATAATTAATTGCATCATCTGCAGCAAAATCAAAGTATGGATACTGCAGGATTCCCGCCGGAAAAACGATTTCGTTAAGCGGGGGATTATAATAGGCAGTAACCGTTGATGGGGTAGTATGCCACTCAGTCCTGTCAACCGGCTTGTTCAATTTTGCCAGCTCCTCCTGATAATTGTTTCGGTTGATGGAAAGTACATTTTCGAAATAACGGCCTCTGGTGATTTGCACATTATCGTAATTACGCCACTGATCAGGATAGCCGATCTTTTTTGTAATTGCATATAATTTATCCTTAGCCTTCTGCTTGGTACTATCACTCATCCAGTCCAGATGATTGATCCTGTTTTCAAAGGATTTCTGCAGATTATTGACAAGTATCAGCACACGTTTTTTTGAATCCTCATTAAAATATCTCTTCACATACAGCTGGCCTAAAGCCTGCCCCAAATAATTGTCAACATTCTCGGTCATCACCTGTCTGCGCGATTTTTGCACATCCTGTCCGGAAAGTACTTTACTAAATCCGAATGCAGCATCTATAAAAGGTTTACTCAGCATGTCAGCATAGTTATCCAGTGTGCTGGCCTTTAAGTATATTTTCCAATCTTTTACAGGGATAGCTTTCAGCATGACATTCAATTTTTCATAATACGCTGGCTGAGGTATATCAATCGAATCAGTTTTAGCGCCCAGACCGGCAAGTAAAGTTGCCCAGCCAATTTCAGTTTGTGATTGCTTGATCGCCGCAACGGAAACTTTATTATAATTTGTTTTGACATCCCTCAACTGTATGTTCGTTTTATGCGATGCGGCAAGCTGCTTTTCGATATCAAACACCATGTTGGCATCCTTAAGTGCAGTGGCGTGGTTGCTGCCGGTCAACTGAAAAAGTTGGCATAGATATTCCTTGTATGCCTGTTGAATAAGTATCGTCGAAGAGTCGGTTTTAAAGTAGTAATCCCTTTCAGGTAAGTTAATCCCTGCCTGATATACATGGGCAATGTTAACCCCGCTATTTTTTTTATCAGGCGAAATCCCAAAACGGATCAGGGACAGGTTGCCTGATTTCAATTCTGCTTCAACAAATTGCAACAGGGATGGCACATTACTGATGGCATCTATACGCGCCAGTATTGATTTAACAGGCGTATATCCAAGCTTATTGATAGTTGTCATATCCATGCCGGACGCATAAAAATCTCCTACTTTCTGGTCGATGCTACCCGCTGGATTTTTTGTTTTCGAAACACTGTCCAGAATATTCTGCAACAGTTGTTTTTGCGGAATATTCATGAAACTATATGATCCTACCCCCGACTGGTCATTTGCGATCTTTACTGTATCAGACCAGCGCCCGTTTACAAATCGAAAGAAATTATCACCGGGTTTTACTGACCGGTCTATTCCGGCCACATCAACATAAGTTCGTTGCTGCGCTTTTGACTGATTGGAAGCACTTAACAGTAACAAAGTGAACCATAGGTAAACTGATTTAGTCATATATTATAATTTATTTAAATATAAAATTTTTAACTATTAATAACGATCTTAAGTTGTGTCTCATTGCGTTAAATATCTTTCTTTTTCCTGCACAAGTTTCTTATGCTTCAGTCCCCAAACTTCTAACTGCCGCCAAACAGGAACCAATTCTTCACTGATCTCCGTTAACTCATAATCTACCCGTGGCGGTACCTCGGCATAAACCGTACGCTTAACCAATCCGTCTTTCTCCAGCTCGCGTAACTGCAGGGCAAGCATACGTTCTGTAATTTCAGGAATAAGCCTTCTCAACTCACTGAAACGTAATTTTCCATCTTCGAGTTTACACAAGATCATCAATTTCCATCGGCCACCGATCATACAAATTGAGTACATCAGCTCACATTCCAATATTACCTTTTCATTCAACATGTTAGTTGAATTTTCCTTCCTCTTTCCCATTACTTACAAATTTGTTAGTACCTAACAACAGACTGTGTATCCTGTAAAAGTAGTGTTTGAAAACTAGTTTTGTAGCTCATTTAAAACGAAATTACTAAGGAATGAAAAAATACGCATACATCGGCTGCCTGGGCTTCCTGGCTGTCATTACAACAGAATTTGGGATCATCGGTATTTTGCCACAGGTAGCAGAGCATTACCAGATCACCATTGATAAGGCAGGTTATCTGCTGAGTGCCTTTGCCCTGGTTATTGCCTTAACGGGCCCATTCATGACCTTACTGGCATCGGGCTTTGACCGTAAAAAAGTGATGCTCATGGCTATCTTTATATTCCTGATTACTGGTGTGGTATCTTCTTTTTCGCCCCCTTTCTGGTTACTGATGCTGGTCAGGATATTACCTGCCTTTCTTCAACCTGTTTATATCGCAACGGCTTTGTCTATCGCCGTATCACAGGCAGATAAAAACCGGGAAAACGAATTGATGAGCATTGTATTCAGTGGCGTTGCCCTTGCGATGGTTACAACAGTTCCATTTGCCACCTTTATGGCTAGTTTATGGTCATGGGAGTACTCTTTTATGGTGCAGGCAGTAGTAACCCTCGTAGCATTGGCAGGGATTTACTTTGTCCTTCCTCCTATGCCGGTAAAAGAAAAGAAATCTTATGGAAGTCAGTTAAAGATTCTGACCAAACCTACCTTTATCATCAGCACCGCCATGAACTTCTTCATGATTACGGCATGGTTCTCTACCTACAGCTATTTTGCAGAATACCTAAACAAAGCCAAAGGTATGGACAGCACCATGGTCAGTTACATGCTGTTTGTATTTGGTATCATTGGTGTTTTTTCAAACTGGGTTGCGGGGAAAATGCTCAATAAGAATATTGCAAAAACCACTGCATTCTTTCTTTCGGGAACTATACTGATACCGATATTATTAAATTATTCTGGCGAAAATACGATAGCGACTATCATCGTGATCGGGCTTTGGGGCTTCCTGTATTCACCAAGTTTTCTGAATGCTTCTACCTATATGATATCCTCAGTACCTGAAAGTTTAGAATTTGCCAACAGCCTGGCAACATCATTCGGCAACCTGGGCGTAACTTTAGGAACTACAGTGGGCGGTTGGATTATTATCACTAAGGGTGTAGGATATAATCCCTGGGCAGGTTTAATATTTGGTCTTTTGGCTTTCCTGATGATTGGTCTGAGAGGATTACTGGAAAGAAAAAAAGTAGTGGCACAAAATATTTAAAACGAAAACCCCTGCAATCAAATGATGAGCAGGGGTTTTTGTTTTTAGGAAAGATAATTATCAGCTTAAATTCAAGTTTATTTTGTCTTACTGTCCAATTTGATCTTTCCGCTGTTTACCACATTTACCTCTTCTGTATGATT
>Ga0163161_10002970_pt1 | contig 12014 bp, 8 predicted proteins | sample S45metaG_FD_129847 | JGI IMG/M metagenome (GOLD analysis project Ga0163161, IMG submission 129847) | Switchgrass rhizosphere microbial communities from Kellogg Biological Station, Michigan, USA - S4-5 metaG | ecosystem: Host-associated > Plants > Roots > Rhizosphere > Soil | place: USA: Michigan... | reverse complement strand
GGGACGCAGCCCCCGAACCCGTCTTGGGGTGTGATGGTGAATGAGAACAGGCTCGGCCTGGCGACCAACTATTGGGGCGTACTCGCCCCCGCGATCCTGCTGGCCATCCTGGCCGTGGGAACCAACGTCTTCGCAGATGCGCTGGCCCGAGTGGCATTTGGTGGCGATCGCGGTGAAGAGACAGCAGCGGTCACGGCATTGGAGTTGACGACATCATGACCGGATTACCTGAGGTAGTGGCCGACCCCGGCGGTAACACGCGATCCGACGACGGCGGCCTTGTCGTGGAAGGTCTGACCGTTGTCACCGAGGGACGCGGAACACCTGTCGTCGAAGACATCACGTTCCGCGTGGCACGCGGACAGGTCCTCGGCCTGGTGGGAGAGTCCGGCTCCGGGAAGAGCACCGTGGGCGTGGCTCTTCTGGGCCTGGCGCGCCACGGCCTTCGCATCGCCGGCGGGCGGGTCTGCATCGACGGCATCGACATCCTGAGCCTGGAGGGCAAGAGCTTGCAGCAGGCGCGCGGCCGCCTGGTCGCCTACGTGCCTCAGGATCCCGCAAGCGGGTTGAACCCGGCGTTGCGGGTCGGCCGACAGCTGCGCGAGGCGATCGCGATCCACAGTGACGTGCTCCGCGACGGCGAGACGGTCAACGGGCGCGTCCTACAGTTGATGGAGGAGGTCGGGCTGCCCGGCACCGAGGCATTTCTCAACAGCTACCCGCACCAGATGTCGGGTGGTCAGCAGCAGCGTGTCGGTATCGCAATGGCCTTCAGCTGTCGGCCGCGGGTGATCGTGCTCGACGAACCCACCACGGGCCTGGATGTGACCACGCAGCGGCGGGTTCTTGAAACCGTGCGGCAGATGACCACCGAGCATCAGGTGACCTCGGTGTACGTCAGCCACGACCTCGCGGTTGTGGCGCAGCTTGCCGATCAGACTGCCGTGCTCTACGCCGGGCGTCTCGTGGAGAATGCCCGGACCGACGCCATCTTCCGCGGCTCGCGCCACCCCTATTCCGTGGGTCTTCTCAAGGCGGTCCCGAGCTCGGCCCGCAGCGAGATCCTGGTGGGCATCGAAGGAAGACCGCCCCGACCGGGACGGTGGCCGCGAGGCTGCTCGTTCGCCGACCGATGCGGCAACGTCCAAGACGCGTGCCGCCGGGAGCTGCCGCAGCTGCGTGACCTCGGAGACTCCGAGCCGCATTGGGTGCGGTGTTATTTTCCCGAGCCCCCGGTGTCTGTGGCTCACGCCAAAGAGCCGGTACCCGCGCTGTCAGGAGACCGACCACCGGTGCTCACGGTTCGCGGCGTGGCCGCCAGCTACGGTCCGCGCCAGGTGCTGCGTAACGTCTCCTTCGATGTCACCGCCGGCCGCTGCACAGCCGTTGTGGGACAGTCGGGTTCAGGCAAGACAACCCTGGCCCGGTCCCTCGTCGGGCTGCACACGGACTGGACGGGGGAGGTTCAGCTCTCTGGAACCAAGCTCAGCTCGGATCCTCGACGGCGCAGCAAAGAGGAGCGCCGGATTATGCAGTACGTGTTCCAGAATCCCTACGGTTCCCTCAATCCACGGATGACCGTGCGGGAAAATCTCGAGGAACCGCTGCGATACTTCTTCAATCTTTCACGCAGTGAGCGAAATCAGAAGGTGGATGACATCCTACAGACGGTCGCACTCTCGACGGAGTACGGCGAACGCCTACCGCAACAATTGTCCGGTGGGGAGCGCCAACGCGTCGCAGTGGGACGGGCTTTGATCGTCGACCCCGAAGTCATGGTCTGCGACGAAATCACCTCGGCACTAGATGTCTCGGTGCAGGCGTTGCTGGTCGAACAACTACGTCAACTGCAGGTCGACCGCGGCCTATCGATGGTTTTCATCACCCACAACCTCGCCGTGGTACGCAGCATCGCCCAGGACGTGGTGGTCCTCTCCGACGGCGTCATCGTCGAGCACGGCCCCGTCGACCAGGTTCTCGACCATCCCGCCCACGGGTACACCCAGCGACTTTTAGCCGATCTGCCCTCCACCGAGTGATGCGCGCCTGTCAGCGAGCGCTGGACGTTACGCGGCATGCACGTATTACCTCAGCACCCGGCCTCGGTCGGCGCCACGCCGCGAGTGCCCGAAAGATGATGAGTGACTCCGTTTTCGGGAACCACACCAGGCCCCAGGAAATAGGTGTTTCCGGGTAGCGCTGTGGCGGGCACGGGCGTTGTCACGTGCACTGGTCGAGGTGGATCAGTGCGCGGGTAGGCTTACACAAACCCCGCCACCGCGGAGACGGCCTACCGCGCGGGCATCATCGCTGGAGCGGCTCTAATACTTGCGGGCACCTCGGCCGTGACGCTGCGGGTCATTCCCGTTGCCGCGCAGGCACAGTCAGCGAATCAGTGACGGCGGCCACGAGAGGAACTCGTGAATGTATTCTTCAGTGAGATGTAGCTACACCTCGGCGAGGACCGGCACCTATTAACCCCCAGGCAGCTTCGCCTGATTCGACCGCCGCATCGCGCACGCGTTCTGCAACACGTCGAGAAGCAGCGGCTGCCGCGCTTATCGGAGTTGGCAACCGCTGTGGTGGTCGGCCGCCCGCTGCGAGTCAGGGATGTCGATCTGCTTACTGGTTGCGATGCCGTAATGCGAGCGCACCCGCAGGATTGCAGCTGACGCGTAAAGCTGGTGTCGTCCGCGAGCTGTTCGGGGATCGATCCGTAAAGGCTTCGCCCACACGGCATTCCGGCCATCGACTTTGTCGCATCGGGGTTGACCCCCATGAGGTCGTGGGCGGCGCGGTGGATCCAGCGGGTGTCGCCACCACGCAGGACGTCGGCGGCAAGCAGCGTGACCGTCCTGGCCGATCGGTCGCGCTGGCCGCGTACCAGTCCAACGAAGCTGTCTGCCGACGTCGAAGCGCTGATTTGTCGAACGCGCCGAGAGCATCCACGATGGTGCGCTCGCCGAATGAGCCACAAGTTGGGTAGCCACGGCTTGGCAGGTGCCGACGATCCAACTGCCATCAAAACCGCAGTAACTGTTGCCTTTTGCTCAACTGCTCAACGCTCCGGATCGTCCCAGCCTGAGGGATAGCGCGGCGATCGTTAGTGCGGGGTTCAGGGCGGCCGAGGCCGGGAAGGTGGAACTGTCAGCGATCCACAAGTTGCCCACGTCGTGAGCGCGCAGTTGCGGATCGACCACCGCGCTTTGCGCGTCCTCTCCCATCCGGGCCGTACCGCACTGATGCGATGTCGCCTCGACACCGAGGTTGCGGGTCAATATTATCGGAAACCCGCTGCGTCGCAGCAACTTTGATGTACGCTTGACGAGTTCGCGATGTGCAAAGGTATTCGTTTCGCGGCGGTCGAGGCTGACCTGTCCGTTGGTGGTGAGGGTGACGCGGCTCTCGGCTACCGGTAGATCCTCGCTTTGGGCGAGAACGTCGACACTATACTTGGTGACTTCATCCAGCACCGCCAGCGGTACGCGCGGCTGCGCCAGCTTGGCTTGAGGACCACGCAATTTGCCCAAGGCCTGAATGTTTCCCAAGGGGTATTTGGTGGTCGGTCCGGTGCTGTACCAGTCGTTGATGCCAAGTGTTTTCTGATACACCGCGCCGTTTTTTCGGCGCGGATCGACACCTACTAAGAACGTTGTCAGATGGGACATGAAGTTTCGTCCGACCTGATCCGACGAATTGGCAAGGCCGCGTGGGTGGATCGACGATGCTGAACGCAGAAGCAACGCCGCGGTATTGACCGCGCCACAGGCAAGGACAAACCGATGGGCGCGCACGCGGATGCGGCGCCCGCCGCACGTAACTTGTGCCGAAGTCACATGACGGCCAGTTGTGTCGGTCTCCAGCCGTATCGCCTGGGCGTTGGTCAGTAGCCACACGTTTCCCGACAGTAGAGCTGGACGCACAGCACACGTGTCGGCGTCGCCTTTGGCATCCACCATGCACGGGAACGAATCGCAGGTGTCGCACAACACGCATGCCCCACCGTCACGCCAGTCCACTGCCTGTGGTGCTGAGAATGGGTGCAGTCCCATCGTTTTGGCGGTTGCGGCTAGCCGTGCGGTCGCGCCTTCGTGAGATATCCCAGGAAACGGATAGCCAGTCGAGCGCCACGGATCGGTTGGGTCTTCACCCTTGTTGCCGTGGACCCAGAACATCTGCTCGACTTCGCCGTAGTAGGGCTCCAGGTCAGCATAGGTAAGCGGCCAGCCAGGTGACACGCCGTCGACATGCTCAATCGGCTCGAAGTCATGGGCGCGGAATCTGGGCAATGTCGCCCCGTAAAGCTTGGTGTTGCCGCCCACGTAGTGATAGTTGCCGGGCACAAAGCTTTTCCCCGTGGCCGGGTCGTACCAGCTGGCCGAGTTCTTATAGCGCTGGTCGAGGTGTACCGCCTCAGGCGACCAGTTCTCGCGTTCTGCTGGCAGGAAATCTCCCTGCTCGATGAGTAAGACCCGCGCCCCGGTGTCTTTGAGGGCAAAGGACAGCGTTCCCCCACCCATACCTGATCCGACGATCGCGATGTCGGTGCTGAGGGTCTCGGGCGGATCGACGACAACGCGAGATCGCACAGCCTCCGTTGTTATGGCCATTGAGGATTCCTCCTATGGATAGAACTGATTTGACGCGTCTTTCATCACCAGCGGCTGTTGAAGGACGCACCGTTGGCCGAATTTGATTCGCCGCCCTCGACGCAGCGCCAGTCATTCCGAGATCGGCGCCGCGTACAGCTGCTCAGCGCGCTCACGCGAGGTCATCGCACCCCACACTCCCCACAGCTCGGGGGTGCTCAGGGCGTGCTCGCGGCACTGAGTCACCACGGGGCACTCAGTACAGATCCGCTTGGCCCGATCTTCGAGCCGGTTGAGGTCAGCTCCGCGCAATCCTTCGGGGAAGAACACATGCGCGGGCAGGCCGCGGCAGCGGGCCTGCTGTTGCCAGGCCCATATCTCGAACCGTGGCGGCGGCAGCCGCACCGATCCGAGCGCAGGCAGCGATTCGCGGTGTCGACCCGGTGGAGGCTTACCCAAGTTCATATGCTGCAGACCCAAGTCACTGCGCGAGCCGCTATCAGCTCAGCCGAGACGTACGCCGACGGGCCACCATCGCGTTGCGCGTTGCATCGATCGCCGCTATTGGTTAGGACTTGGCCAGAAAACCCGAGTCCAGCAGCATGGTAGTGCCTGTTGCGTAACGGCCGGCGTCAGACACCAGGTACAGAATGGCGTTGCTGATGTCCTGCGCCTGCATCCACGGGATCGGCAGGAGATTGGTGCCTGTGAAGGAACCCACCACGTCGTCCTTAGTTGGCTTCTCCAGATCCGGCCGGAACAACTTCCACACGAACTCGTTACCGAGCATGTCGGTGTCCACGTGCCCCGGATTGATCGAGTTCACTCGGATACCGTACTGGCCCACCTCGTTGGCCAACGACCTCATCAGACCGGTGACGCCGTGCTTGGACGCCGCGTAAGAGGATATGTTGGCTGAGCCTTTCAGCGCATCAACGGATCCGGTGAACACGATCGAACCGCCCTCGCCCTGCTCGATCATCGTCGGAATCGCAACACGCACGGTGTTCCACGGACCGGTCAGATTGACGTCGAGCATCTCCTGCCAGGCTTCCGGGGCGATCTCCCAGGTCAGCCCACCCGCGCAGATCCCGGCGTTGGGCAACACGATGTCGACGCGGCCGAACTGGGCGATCCCTGCTTCGAATACAGCACGAACTTGCGCGAGGTCGCGCACATCGGCCTGCTCGGCAACGATCTGGCGACCTGTTTTCTCGACAAGCCGAACGGTCTCCTCAAGATCTTGCGGCGTAGCGCCTGGATAGGGGGTGGTCGCCGGCTGCGTACAGATGTCGAGTCCGATGATGTCGGCGCCCTCGCCCGCGAGCGTAACTGCGTGCGAACGACCCTGTCCGCGTGCGATTCCGGTGATGAACGCTACCTTGCCGTCGAGTTGGCCCACGGTCGGCGCTCCTTTCCAATTACGATCACGTCTCACTTGTCAGCGAATACGCTGCCAAATCGCCGCGCCGAGCAGCAGACGCATACTGCGCAGTTATCCCACGCACTGATTGCGCGAAACGTGTACCCCCAGAGCCGATGCAGGCTGGTAGCCGAACTCTTGTCGACGACCCGACACGGTGCGCACAGTGTGTAGCTCGGTGCGCCCGCATCCCAACACGGGTGCATGTCGTTGGCGATGCGGGCGAACCTCGCATGCTCGCGGACGCTTTGCTGGAGGGAGCACGCACCGCACAGGCGCTCTAACCTCGGCTCGGCTACCCCTAGCTGGGGTGCGGGCGACAGATCTCTCCACCCGCATCGCGGGCGACGCCGATCCGAGTTCAGCGCAGCCTTCTTTCCTCCGGCGTGTTCGACAGGGGCGCTGACCAAGACGTGCCATCTGGCGCGGGCCAATGCGTACGCGGAGGCAGCTTCAGCACGGCACATATCGTGCAGAAGCTGCGCCCAGAATTTCGCGTCCTGAGTAGCGATCCCCGCCGTCTCCATGATTAGTCTCGAATTGTGCTGCGCAATGGTTATTTTCGATATCAACGCGGATAACGCCAACCGGCAAATCAGATACGCGATCGTGCGAAAAACTGCGAGGTGAACCCGAGCCATGAAAGTGTCCGATACCAGGGTCAACGCTCGATCTGGTCTGACGTTCACCGCGCTGAGCTTCGGGGGCGCACCGATCGGCAACTTCAATGGGGCGTTCACTGAAGATGAAGCCCAACACATGGTGTCGCAAGCCTGGGATCAGGGCATCAGGTACTTCGACACCGCCCCCGGTTACGGTAACGGGCTGAGCGAGCATCGTCTGGGCCTCGCGCTGCGTCAGCGTGACCGCAAAGATTATGTGTTGTCGACCAAGGTTGGCAGGGTGCTCACCCCCCGATTGGACGCGCCCTCGACCAACGGTCAATACCTCGACATCCCGCCGTTGGTGGCCGATTACGATTACTCCTACGACGGTGTGATGCGCGCTGTCGAGCAGAGCATGCAGCGTATGCTCACCGACCGTTTCGACGCCCTGTTCATCCACGATTGCGACGTTTACACCCACGGTTCAGCAGCGGCCGAATACTTCCGCCAGGCCATCGTCAGCGCCTTCCCGGCGCTGGAATCCTTGCGGGAGCAAAACGTGGTCAAAGCGATCGGGTTCGGAATCAACGAGACCGATTTGATGATCGACGCTGTCAAGGCCACCGACGCCGATCTGTGCCTTCTGGCCGGACGATACACACTGCTCGAGCAGGAACCGCTCGACGAGCTGTTCCCCATTTGCGAAGAGCGCGGCGTCGGGATCGTGTTGGGCGGCGTCTACAACAGCGGGGTGCTGGCCACCGGACCCGTCCCCGGCGCGCGGTTCAACTACGCACCTGCAGACGCGGACATTTTGGCCAAAGCCGCTGCGTTCGAGGGAATCTGCCGCCGTCACAACGTGGCGCTGCCGGCGGTGGCCCTGCAGTTCGCCTACGCACACCCCGTCGTCGTCAGCGCCTGCATCGGGGCGCGCAACGAAAAGCAACAAGCCCGCAACGCCACACTGTTCGAATCCAACGTGCCGGCCGAACTGTGGGACGACCTACGCGCGGCCAACATGATCCGACCAGACGCCCCAACCCCACACGCATGACACGGCCACCCATCCCGAGCTCGACGACAAGATCGTGGCGAAACCCGCACCGTCGCGTCCGTCCGTGGCAGCGCACATGCCCAGCCTGGCACGGTGGCCCCATATCTGCCGCCGTAGCGCTACCGTGAGCCAGCTGCACACGGTGTGTCACGAACCGGCTCTCCGCTGCGCGGGTTGCGTCTGATGATCGTGATCAGAATTGGTAATGCTTAGGGCACAGCCCATTCTGTCGCGTCCCACAGGCCGACACCACGATCCGCGACGTCGACTTATGCGCACCAACGCCATCGCACTATCCCGTCAACCGGAGAGGAGCGCCACCAGTGCCCACCACCGTGCCGCGCAGCGTTTCGCGACCCTCCCGTGACCACTACGACGTCATCATCGTTGGCAGCGGGATGGGCGGGGGCACGCTGGCCTTTGCGCTCAAGGACGCCGGGATCGCCGTTCTGCTCATCGAGCGGGGTGGATTTGTGCCGCAGGAGCCGCAGAACTGGGACGCTCGCGCGGTCTTCGGGCAGGGCCGGTACAAAAACGCCGAGCATTGGTATGACGAGCACGGGCAACCGTTCAGCCCGGGCACCTACTACTACGTGGGCGGTAACACCAAGTTCTACGGTTCATCGCTGGTGCGGTTCCGACGCGAGGATTTCCAATCCAGCACCCACCATGACGGGCAATCGCCGGCATGGCCATTCGGTTACGACGATCTGGCCCCCCACTATCTGCACGCCGAGCACGTCTACAAGGTGCATGGCGACCCCGACGACCCCACCTTGCACCGCGGCGAACCGTTTCCGTTTCCCGGGATCGGCCACGAACCGCCGGTGCAGGCGATTGCCGACCGACTACGGCAGCTGGGCAAAACACCGTCGACGATTCCGCTCGGGCTGGATCTTCGCCAAGGCGGCAGTTGTATCCGATGCGCCACATGCGACGGATTCCCTTGCAGAACACTGGCCAAATCAGATGCCGACGTGTCCTGTGTCCGCCCCGCCGTGGCCAGCGGCGCGGTTGAGCTGCTCACCCACACCACAGTCGACAAGGTGCTGACCGACGACACCGGTAACCACGCCACCGGCGTCGAATGCATCATCGCCGGGACGGCCGCGACGATCACCGCCGGCGCGGTCGTCGTGTCCTGCGGAGCTGTCAACTCTGCGGCTTTGTTGTTGCGCTCAGCCACCGAACACCACCCGAACGGGCTGGCGAACTCGTCTGACCAACTCGGCCGCAACTATATGGTCCACAACAACTCGATCATGGTCGGCATCAACCCCTTCCGCCGTAACCGCTCGGTATTCCAGAAAACGTTGTACTTCAACGACTTTTATCTCCACGGCACACCGGACCACCCTTACCCCCTGGGCCACGTTCAACTCATCGGAAAGCTTCAAGGTCCCATGGTCAAGGCCCAGCAGCCCCGTATGCCGATGTGGGCGCTGAACATGGCAACCCGCCGCAGCATCGACTGGTGGCTGTTCACCGAGGATCTCCCCGACCCCGACAACCGGGTGACCCTGCGTGACGACGGCACAATCCAGATTGCATGGACGCCGAACAACGTCCGCGCCCACGAAGTACTCGTCCGCGAGACCGGGCGACTGGTCCGCAAGTTGGGCTATCCGATCCTGTTCACCAGACGAACCGGAATCGAGGTCAACTCCCATCAAGCGGGCACGGTGCGCGCTGGAGCCGATCGCGCCACCTCGGTGGTGGATCTGGACTGTCGAACCCATGACATCGAGAACCTTTTCGTCGTGGATTCGGGGTTCTTCCCGTCGTTACCAGTGATGAATCCCGCCCTGACCATTGCCGCCAACGCCTTCCGCGTCGCACCGGCAATTGCTGCCTGCAGTTTGTATCGCCGCTCCCAGGCGGCCGAGAAACACCGTCCATAGCCACCTCGACCCACGAAAGTAATGCCATGACAACGACCAAAATGACCGGCGGCCAAATGGTCGTCGACATCCTGATCCGCGAGGGTGTCGAGAAAGTATTCGCCATTCCCGGCCACGGCAACACCGCTCTGCTGGACGCGTTTGTCGACCGCGCCGACGAAATCGAACTCGTGCCCGCCATGCACGAGCAAGGCGCTGCACACATGGCCGACGGCTATTACCGCGCGTCGGGCAAGATTGCCGCGGTCTGCACGTCCATCGGCCCCGGCGCGACGAACACGCTGACCGGATTGGCTACCGCATACGTCGACTCCCAGCCTTTCCTGCTGCTGACAGGCGCCGTGCACACCTACATGGAAAACTATGGGGTGCTGCAGGAAATCGACCGTCCGCATGGCAACAACTTCCCCCGGATGGCCGAACCTGTCGTCAAGCGCTGGTGGCAGCCGCACCGTGTGGAGTCGATTCCCACCGCGTTGGCCCAGGCCTTCAACACCATGCACGAGGGTCGCCGCGGACCGGTGCTCGTCGACATCCCTCAGGACCTGCAAGCCGAGTACGGCGAGTACACCCCGCCACCGGCGGGAATGCGGCGCGGGGCGACGCGGTCCACCGGTGATCCCGTGGCCATCGGGCGGGCTGCAGCGCTGCTGGCGAGCGCCAAGCGGCCGGTCATTCTGGCGGGCGGCGGAGTAATTGCCGCCGACGCATCGCCGGAACTGCTCACTGTTGCCGAGCATCTCGGCGCGCCGGTCACGCACTCGTTTCAGGGTAAGGGCGCGTTTCCCGCCGACCACGACCTGTACGCATGGCCATGCGGTGACATGGGATCCATCCCTGGCAACGGAATGACCCGCACCGCCGACGTAATCCTGGCCATTGGGTGCCGGTTCAGCGACCGGGTCACCTCGTCCTACCGCCCAGGGGTGACATTCAATATCCCGAACACCAAACTGATTCAGATCGATATCGACGGCTTCGAGATCGGCCGCAACTATCCGGTCGAGGTTGGAATCGTCGGCGACGCCAAGACGACACTGCAAGCGCTCGCAGCCGCCTTGGCCGCCGAGAAGCCGGCCGTGAATTACCGCTGCACCGACTATTTCGCTGAACTGCAAGATCTCAAGACACAGTGGGATCAACACCTGCGCCCGATGCGTACCACCGACTATCTGCCGATGACGAACTCTCGCGCCATGGTCGAAATCCGCAAAGCCCTTCCCCGAGAGGGCATCCTGGTTACGGACTCCAGCAACCCGGCCAACCAGGCTTTCAACGAGTTCCCGATCTACGGTCCCAAGACCAACATCGTGGCCGGCGGCTTCTCCGGTATCGGTTTCGGCCTGCCGGCGGCCATCGGTGCCCAAGTCGCGCGCCCGGATACACCGGTCTTGGCGCTGATCGGCGACGGCAGTCTCCTGCAGACTGGTACCGAGCTCGCCGCCGCGGCGATGCTGGGTGTGCCGCTGGTGGTCGTCGTCCTCAACAACGGTGGATGGGAAGCGATCAAGGATCTGCAGATCAATCTGTTCGGCGCAGAGCGCAAGGCCACCACCAACTGGACGACGCCCGACGGCAAACCCTACTTCGCGGATGTCACCAACTTCGCGCAGTCACTGGGATGCCGCGCAGAACGCGTCGAGGATCCTGACAAGCTCGCCGACGCCGTTGAACGTGCCTTCGCCACCCCCGGACCCGTCGTACTCGAGGTCATGAGCGCCACCGAATTGCCGTGGACCGAGATGCATCCGACCGGCTGGTGGGACATCACCGTCCCGGCGTACCACGGCGAAACCCGCGACTACTACGTCAGCAAGCGCGGCTTCTGAGCGAGGAGGGCACCGACGTGGGGACCATCAAACTCGGTTTGAACCTGGAGTTCGCGCGCCTGGAGAACCAGGGTTTCGATTGGGCGATGGATCGCGCCGCCGAAATCGGATACAAGTACGTCGAGCCGATGGTGCACTGGGGGCGCGAACTTCTCAGCGCAGCAGGATATTTCCACAGCCGCTCCATGCTCGATGACCCGCTGATCCTCAAAAAGGCCGCCGACGAGCGCGGTCTGAAAATCTCGTCGTTGTCCAGTCACGCGCCGCTGGCCAAGCCCGACGTCGCTGTGGAGTATCTGCGCCAATCGATCCGATACGCCTTCGAAGTCGGCGCGCCGATGATCATGGTCGACGACGGTCCGACGCCTGCCTGGACCACCGAAGATGAGAACTACACCCTGATGCGGTACACCCTGCAGGAGGCGGCGCTGGTCGCTGACCCCCGGGGCATCAAGATCGCGATCGAAACTCACGGCCCTTACACCGCAACCCCGCAGCGGCTGCAGAAGGTCATGAGCCTGATCGACAGTCCAGCGCTCACGATCAATCTCGACACCGGCAACAGTTACCTCAGCGGCAACGATCCGCACGAATGGCTCGAGCAGATCGTCGG
>Ga0163161_10002969_pt1 | contig 12020 bp, 10 predicted proteins | sample S45metaG_FD_129847 | JGI IMG/M metagenome (GOLD analysis project Ga0163161, IMG submission 129847) | Switchgrass rhizosphere microbial communities from Kellogg Biological Station, Michigan, USA - S4-5 metaG | ecosystem: Host-associated > Plants > Roots > Rhizosphere > Soil | place: USA... | reverse complement strand
ATTTTACCGAAACGACATAGCTTGTTCCATTCAGAAAATCCTAAAGTTATTAAAGAATTGCACGGATATAGTCAGGCCCAACAGAAGCTTCAAAAGAATGAAGGTCTACAAGGAAAAAAGGAAACCTTTAATGTACAGAGGGATATAGCTTAACTTAACGACATTGGGCGGGCGGTTGAAGTGGTACCCTGCAGCAACGAGGTACGAGAAGCGAAGCGTACAAGCGTAAAACGGGACGAACCCTGGTGTAATGCACTATACCCTGTGCTTCCCTAAAAAACAGATCAATTAACTTACTTCTCACTGCGGACTACCGTCTTCGGATCTATCAGTTCACTGGTTACTGCCAATTCTCTGCTTAAAGTAAAATGTTTTCTACCTTCATCCAACCAAATAACTTTTAAGTTTAGATAGGGCATTATATTGATCATCAGTGCGCTGGTTACGCACACTAAAGAGTTACAATTGGCCGATTCGCTTTCAGCTTTCCGCCTTTTTTTCCCTACCTTTGACTAATCAAAATTATCAAGAAATTATGCAATACGATGTCGTTGTTATCGGTTCAGGGCCGGGCGGTTATGTAGGCGCAATCCGTTGTGCTCAGTTAGGTTTAAAAACTGCAGTTATTGAAAAATATAAAACTTTTGGAGGTACTTGCTTAAATGTTGGCTGTATCCCATCTAAGGCTTTGTTAGACTCATCAGAGCACTATCACAATGCTGCCCATACATTTACTACCCATGGTATCAACTTAAAAGATTTAAAGGTTGATATGAAACAGATGATCGCCCGTAAAGACGATGTTGTTGCTCAAAATACTGCCGGTATCACGTATCTCTTTAAGAAAAATAAAATCGATTCATTCGAAGGCGTTGGTTCTTTTGTGGATAAAAACACCATTCTGGTAACCAAGGCTGATGGTTCTACCGAAACCTTATCGGCTAAAAATGTAATCATTGCTACTGGTTCTAAACCAACAGCTTTACCGTTTTTGCCAATCGATAAAAAGCGTATCATTACTTCAACCGAGGCTTTAAACATTAAAGAAGTACCAAAAACGATGGTGGTGATCGGTGGTGGTGTAATCGGTTTAGAGTTGGGTTCGGTATATGCACGTTTAGGCACAAAAGTTTCTGTAGTTGAGTTTTTACCATCGATCATCGGCACCATGGATGCTGGTTTGGGTAAAGAACTTCAGCGCGTGTTGAAGAAAACTTTAGGTATGGAGTTCTACATGGGCCACAAAGTTACGGGCGCTACCACTAAAGGTAAAACCGTAACGGTTACTGCCGAAACACCAAAAGGTGAAACCATTTCTTTAGAAGCCGATTATTGTATCGTTGCCGTTGGCCGTACCGCTTATAGCGAGGGTTTAGGTTTAGATAAAATCGGGATCACTGTAGAAGAAAGAGGTAAGAAAATTCCGGTTAACGAACATCTAGAAACTTCGGTTAAAGGTGTTTATGCCATTGGTGATGTAATTACCGGTGCCATGCTGGCGCACAAAGCAGAAGATGAAGGCACTTATGTTGCCGAAACCATTGCAGGCCAAAAACCACATATCAATTATAATTTAATCCCTGGTGTTGTATACACCTGGCCAGAGGTTGCTTCGGTAGGTTTAACCGAAGAGCAATTAAAAGAAAAGGGTGTTAAATATAAAGCAGGTTCATTTCCTTTCAAAGCCAGCGGACGTGCAAAAGCAAGTATGGATACCGATGGCTTTATTAAAGTATTGGCCGATGCCGCTACGGATGAAGTTTTAGGTGTACACATGATCGGGCCGCGTGCTGCTGATATGATTGCTGAAGCGGTTATTGCGATGGAATTCCGCGCATCTGCAGAAGATATCGCACGTACCTGCCATGCCCACCCCACTTATACTGAGGCATTAAAAGAAGCCGCACTTGCCGCAACGGATAACAGAGCGATACATATTTAATTGATCGTTCTCGATACTGATCCGATAGCTATCGGATTTATTTCAGTATCTAATCTGCAAAATGATATATAGCTGAAGAAATCCTGGTATTTATACCGGGATTTTTTTTAATCTGTCGGTTTTGAGGACCTTTTTATGATAGTTTGTCAATTACACAGCAATCAGTATTTTAGCGTTGTCAACTCTTCAGATCCTGCTTCTTTACCTTTTCTTAATAAAATGATAACAAACCGCGCCTGAAAAATGGTGTTGGAGGCGGTTATTTTTGCGGTTCAGATATTAAACGAACCATGAACTGTAAAAAACTATTTGGTGCAATCCTAATGGCATCATTGGCATTTGCTGCCTGTAAAAAAGATTCAACTGATGATCCGATTATAGATCCGCCAACCGAAGCCATGGTACCCGAAAAAATCGATAGCTTCAAAGAAATCGCCTCTATTGATTTAGGTGGAGAATTTGCCTCAGAAATTTCTGCATACGACCCTTTAACCAAACAATTATTTGTAGTGAGTAACGATGGCGGAACCAAGGTTGATGTGGTTGACATGAGCAAATACCCAACGGTTACCAAACTGAAAACGCTTTTATATCCAGGTAATGCAGGTATCAATAGTGTAGCGGTGGGTAACGGTTTATTGGCCATCGCCTTAGATGGTGCAGATAAACAAGGTAATGGCGATGTAGTGGTTTTAAAAACATCCACTTTAGAAGAAGTTAAAAAAATAACGGTAGGAGCTATGCCCGATATGGTTACGTTCAGTCCGGATGGCAACTATATTTTATCGGCCAATGAAGGTGAACCGAACCTTGCCTATACCGTTGACCCTAAGGGAACCATTTCGATCATCAATATTAAAGACAACTACTCGGTAAAAACATTAGATTTTTCGGCTTTCGAATCACAAAAGGCAGCTTTGCTTGCAGGTGGTTTTAGGATTTACGGTTTAAACGCGAGTTTTACACAAGATATCGAACCCGAATATATCGCAGTAAGTTCCGATTCTAAAAAAGCATACGTTACCTTACAAGAAAACAATGGCGTTGCCGAGGTAGATATTGTTGCCGGAACGATCACTAAAATCAATCCGCTGGGTACAAGAGACATCAGCCTAACTGAAAATGCTTTTGATGTAAGCGATAAAGACAGCAAACAAGTGTTAAGTACCTGGCCAATCAAGGCGTATTATTTACCAGATGCCATCTCGTATTTCAGTGCTGGCGGTACAGCTTACCTGGCATTGGCTAACGAAGGAGACACCAGACAAGATTACACACCAAAAGATGCAAAGGAAGAAGTGCGGGTAAAAGATCTTGTATTAGACCCTGTTAAATTCCCGAACGCTGCCACACTACAATTAGATGCCAATTTAGGCAGGCTTACGGTAACCAATACCGCTGGTTTTACTATGGTTGGTACGAATAAAGTATATCAGGAATTGTACTCAACGGGCGGAAGAAGCGTGAGCATTCTGAATGCAGGCACAGGTGCTTTGGTAGCCAATATTGGCAAAGATTTAGAGCAACATGTCATTGATGCAGGTAAGTATGACGACGACCGTTCGGATAATAAAGGTGTGGAGGTAGAAAGTGTAACGGTTGCGCAGGTGAACGGACAAACCTTAGCTTTTATTGGTATGGAGCGCGCAGATATGATTGCTGTTTATGATGTAACTACACCAGCCTCGCCAAAATTTGTTCAGTTATTTTCTACAGGCGATGCCCCTGAAGGTTTACTCTTTGTTAAACCCAAAGACAGCCCTAACGGAAGAAGTTTATTAATCGTTTCAAACGAATCTGATGGTACCGTTAGGTTCTATCAGCCAGATAAAATATAGTCTCTACCCCTTTATTAATTATTGTGTTTTAGCCCCGGTTTTATACCGGGGTTTTTGCATTTAAAGTTGTCAACTTTAACAGGCTATCGCGATTAAGTTGACAACTCTTTACATATAATCCGTTTCCATAACAAAGAATAAAAACTAAGCCCTATATTGCGGTACGAAATAAAACTTTAGGGGTGCCTTCAAATCAGTTGGCTGAGAATATACCCATTTTATAGGTGAAAGCTAAAAGGTTAAAGGCGGAGGGTAAAAACCCTATGCCCTAGACCCCACACCTTATACCTTATAAATGAACCTGATCCGGATCATGCCGGCGTAGGAAATTAGTTTGTCTGCAAAAATTGCGTAAAATGCATCCTGCATTTGAAGACTCCTAAGGTTGTATAACAAAATGAAGTCTTTAGCAATGAAGTATATTAATGTATTAACCATAGCGGGTTCCGATAGTGGCGGTGGCGCGGGCATTCAGGCCGATTTAAAGACCTTTTCTGCATTGGGATGTTTTGGAACCTCCGTAATCACCGCCGTAACCGCTCAAAATACAATAGGCGTAAGGTCGGTGTTTGGCATCCCCGAAGAAATGATTAAAGATCAGATCCAGGCGGTATTGGAAGACATTGCGCCTGTAGCCATTAAAATCGGGATGATCAACCGTGCCGGGGTGGTGCAGGTTATCGAAAGGGAGTTAAAGGCCTATCATCGCAGTGTTCCGGTTATTTTGGATCCTGTTATGGTGGCTACCAGTGGTCATCGCTTAATCGAACCCGATACCGTTATTCAACTGGTTGAAAAATTGTTTCCATTGGCGACATTGGTTACCCCAAATATTGATGAGGCCATTATACTTTCAGGACAGCAGATTCATCACCTGGATGATATGGTTGCTGCGGGTTATAAAATTATCGAAAAAGGCGCAAAAGCCGTTTTGATTAAAGGCGGACATTTACCAGGATCAATAATCTACGATGTTTTCATTTCAGGAAACAATGCTCCGGTGGTATTGGAAAGCGCCTTCATTGCCTCAAAAAACCTGCATGGAACAGGTTGCACGCTTTCATCGGCCATAGCCGCCGAGATGGCAAAGGGCCACAATCTGTTGGCTGCCATTAAAAAGGCTAAGGATTATATCAGTGAGGCCTTGCACGCGGGCAGCATGGTAACAACAGGCAAGGGTAATGGCCCATTAAATCACTTCTTTAACCCTTTAAAACTAGTTATCCAATGACGTGGAGCGAACAGGCATGGGACAGGGTTAGCCCTATTTATACAAAAATTTTAGCATTGCCTTTTAATACAGAATTGAGCAATGGCAGATTGCCAATAGAGAAATTTGTCTTTTATCTGGCTCAAGATGCATATTACTTATTGGAATTTGGCCGGACATTAAGCGCCATCAGTAGCCGGATGCAGGATGCTGATCTGGTTTTAGCCTTTGCCGGATTTTCTATAGGAGCCATTTTCGCAGAGCGTAGTTTGCACGAAAGTTATTTTATAGAATTTGGTCTTGACAGCAGAGTGCAGCCTAGCCCGTCTACGCTATTGTATACCAATTATATCCTCAGTCAGGCGGCTTATGCCAATGTTGAGGTTGCAGCAGCTGCCGTTTTGCCTTGCTTCTGGATATACAAAGCCGTTGGCGATTATATTTTTGCGCAACAAAATGGTGATCAGAATCCCTATAAAAGATGGATTGATATGTATGCTGGTGCCGAATTTGCCGCAGCAGTAAAAAAAGCGATTGCCCTAACCGATCAATTGGCAGCGGGTGCCAATGCCGAGACCCGGGAGAAGATGTGGCTGGCTTTTGAAATGGCCACACGATTGGAATGGATGTTTTGGAATAGTGCCTATGAACAGGAAAAATGGAAAATCTAATATTTTAACCTGCTGCTGAGCAAATATTTTGATATAATGTTAAAAAATTGTCGGTATTTCCAATAGATTTAAGGAACTTTGTAGCTTCATTTTAAATTTAGAACATCATTTTGGAAGTAAGCACGCAAGAACAGGAAATTTTAAATACACCAGAAGACCAACCTGTAACAGCGCAAAGCTCTCCGAAACAAGTACGTTTCGCAATATCGGCCTTTTATTTTATGCAAGGGGTCTGTTTTGCAAGCTGGGCCAGTAGAATCCCAACTTTTAAAGCTTCGATGGGTTTGAACGATGCGGAGTTGGGGTCCATTCTTTTTGCATTGCCTGCAGGGCAGATTATTACGATGTTTTTCTCGGCAAAGCTTACCACACATTTTGGCAGCAAGAAAATGCTTAAGGCCACTGCGCCATTGTATGCCATTGCGCTAACTTTTTTGGCACTGGCCACCACTGGCTGGCAATTGGCTGCTTTTTTGGTGCTGTTTGGTATAACGGGTAACCTCTGTAACATTGCTTTAAACACACAGGGCGTTGCGGGCGAAAATTATTATGGCAAGCCAATTATGAGTTCATTCCATGGCGCCTGGAGCATCGGAAATTTAACCGGGGCGTTAATTGCACTGGGTTTGGTTAACCTGAAATTAGGGATGTATACGCATTTTTGGATCGTTGCGCTACTCTCATTAAGCAACGTTATATTTAATTCGAAAAAACTGTTACACTATAAAAAGCCAGATATTCCCATCGAGAAAACAAAGTTTTTTACCATGCCTCAGGGTATTTTGGTGTTATTGGGTGTCATCGCATTTTGTAGTATGGCCACCGAAGGAACGATGTTTGACTGGAGCGCGATTTATTTCGAAGATGTAGTGAAACTGCCGCACAACCGGGCAATCATTGGCTATGCGTCGTTTATGTTTATGATGGCCAGTGGAAGGTTTTTAGGCGTATTCCTGATCAGTAAATTCGGACGGAAAAACCTCCTGCAGATCAGTGGTGCAATTATATCGATAGGCATGGCACTGGCGGTTATATTCCCGAATATTATTGTCGCCATTTTTGGTTTTATGTTGATTGGCCTCGGGGTTTCGAGTATTGTACCCATGGTGTACAGCATTGCAGGTAACAACAAAAAGGTACCTGCGGGTAAGGCGATTACCATGGTTTCGAGTATTGGTTATTTTGCGTTTTTGTTCGGACCGCCATTAATTGGTTATGTTTCGCAATTGTCCAGCCTGCGTTACTCTTTTGGGATCATTTCTGTTTTCGGATTGCTGATTACTTTTCTGGTTACGAAAATAAAGTCAATCAATTAGAGGAGGTTAGTCGATCATTTAACGTGTGAATGGCCTTCGGCTAGTGTGCCTTACTCTCAGGATTCTAATTTCTTTATCTTTCCTTCTGAATGATATTCTGTATCGATCAATTTCAAAGGCAAAAAAACTACCATCATTGTTTTTCTTTAACCAATCTATTTGAAATGTGTGAAGATGATTTGGAAGTGACCTGATTTTCGATAAAATCCTAATTTCTATTTTTTCAGCATAGTCAATAAGGTCATTATCTTCTAAATACTGAATGATTTCTAATAGTTGTTTTACCGCAAGTTTATTCCATTTAATTTTCATTAAATAAGCTTCCGTCTTTTTTCGAAAAGTTGTTCCACGTCTTCGTGAGAAATAAAGTTGCCGGATTCTATTTCTTTATCTGCTTGATTGATGTCCTCATTATATTCATTTAAAAATGCTGCTTCAACTTCTGCTGGTTCGTCATTAATATCAGATTGATATTTATAATCTAAACTATCCAAAAAAGCAATAAGTACTTTTTCTTCCTGTTCATTTTTGGTATTTACAAATATGCTCATATTCAAATTTAACGAAATTTTATGAAAATAAATATAAGTGATTACCTACTCCTTCCTCACCAGGCCATGTTCCTTCAGTGTAGCAACTGCCAGCTCAATCAGCCTTAAATTTTCATCCTGATGCCCGTGTTGTACCTCTACATTGATGTAAGGAATATTATTCTGCATGGCATAAACTGATAGCGAGCCATCATTGGATGCAAATTTAGATTGGAGGATAACATTCACATTTGCTTTTTTTAAACTGCTGAACAATCTTGGCTCGGTTACGTAAATCAGGTCATCGCCATCCATCTGGAAGTTGATGTAAACAGAGTCGGCTGTGCTGGCCAGATCATATCCGGGCAGGTAAGAAGAGATCCCAAAACCGCCGTCAGCATTGTTGTGGAGCGTTAAAAAATAACCCGTTGATTTTGGATCGTAAAAATCGACAATCTGTTTGCCTGCATTTAATATAGCTTTCTCCACCTCGTTAGAGCTAAACATATCTTTCTTTAACCGGGTATTTACACCCACTTCGGTATAAATCGCATTGGGGTCTATGCGGTATTGATCATCCATATAGGTGAAATAATAATCCCTTACCCCGCCATATTGACTGTCGATCAGTTCGCCACCGCTCCAGCGGATGTAATCGAAACCTGCTTTTACACCGGTATCTTCATTGTCATGTACCACCAAAAATTTAATCCCATTGGGTTTGTAGCTGTATTTTACCAGGGTAATATCCAGGTTGTAAACTTTAATGAAGCTCGAATCGGTAGTCATTGCCGGAAAAACTGGCGGGTGTTGAGCTTTTACTAGGAGGGCAGAGCAGATCAGGAACAGGCTAAAAATGAATTTAAACATAATGCCTAATATACAATGTTGCTATATAATTTGTTTGGAGACAGTATTGTAGAATTATCCGCGCAACTTTTTGAAGTGGTTCAGGTTTCCGCCAGCAACTGTCCGTTTAAATTTGAGGATTTGGAAACTCGATATAAAATTGGTTCGTGGAGACGCGGACTAAGGCGATGGAATGATGATGGTTTTGATTGAAGTTGAAAACTTTTCACCCGAAGCGCAGGGCTTGTATTTCACAATCAGTTTGTTCCCGTTTTTCGCTTGTACACTTCACTTCCTTGTAAACGTGTTCTATTTGGTCAATGGTGGACAGGATTCATATCATTTGTAGAGGCACAAACGATGGCAAGGGGGTAGATGCAATTATCTGAGCATAAAAAAGGCCACCTTTTGGGAAGGTGGCCTTGGTTTGATTGTTAATCTGGATGTTTATTAGTGTCCGTGATCTAGATCGTATTCGTTTACATCTTTATGATCATATGGTTCTTCCATCAGTTCATCAATGGTTTTGCCTTTTTTGTTGAAACCTAAACGCTCTAACATTCTATCGAACATTAAATATACCACCGGTACAACAATTAAGGTTAAGAACAATGAACTGGTTAATCCGCCCACAATAACCCATGCCAAACCATTTTTCCATTCGGCACCTGCACCGCTTGCCAATGCAATTGGAAGCATACCAAATACCATGGCAATGGTGGTCATTAAAATTGGTCGTAAACGGGCGTGGTTGGCCAGAACAAGTGCTTCTTTGGTTTCTTTACCTTCGGCTTTTAGGTGGTTGGTAAAATCGACCAGGATAATCGCATTTTTCGCTACCAGACCCATTAGCATGATTAAACCTAAAATGGTAAAGATACCGATCGAGTTGTTGGTTAAAGCCAGTGCAAGCAATGCTCCGATTACCGCTAATGGAAGCGAGAACATTACCACCAGTGGATAGATAAAACTATCATAAAGCGCTACCATGATCAGATAAACCAAAATAATAGAGGCCAGTAAGGCGATACCCAGAGTACCAAAACCTTCGCTCTGGTTCTCCTGGTCTCCTGCCCAGCTATAGCTTACGCCTACCGGTGCTTTTAGCTTACCATTTTTCTGTAGTTCTTCCAGTTTGGCCTGGAATTCAGCCACCACTGTTCCGGTTGGCCTACCGATTGATTGTGCCTTAACGGATACCGAAGTAGACTTATTTAAACGTTCTAACTGACTTGGGCCTGAACCTTCAGTAATGGTTGCAAACTGCGACAACTTAATCTGTTTGTTATCGTTGTTTACAAAAATCAGGTTTCTTACGTCGTCTATATTCTGACGGTTGAAGTTTTGATACTGGATATTGATGTCGTATTCGTACTCGCCTTTTCTATATTTACCATCCGTGTTGCCTGCAAATGCAGTTTGCATCGTAGAACCCACCGTTTGTAGTGTTAGGCCAACGGCCGACATCTTATCGCGGTCTACCTGAACGTTAATCTCAGGGGTTCCTTTTTCTACTGAGAGTTTAATCTCTGTAGCACCAGGAATCGAAGCAAGTACTTTTTGAGCACCTTCTGCGTATTTCAATGCGCTATCTAAATCTGATCCCATGACCACCAACTGGATAGGTGCATTTTCAGCAATACCCAAAATACTGATCGGAACGGTTTTTACTTTTGCTCCAACCAATTCTTTAGCCAGTGCACGACTCATTTTCGTAGCGAAAATATCTGAAGAAACGCCTTCACGCTGATCACGCTCAACAAGTTTAACGTTGATCTCCGATTTATAAGCCGTTGCCTGTGTACCACCGAAATCACCTGTCGATTGTCCGACAGTAGTAATTAACTGCGTAATTTCTGGCTGTTTATCTAAATAAGCTTCAGCTTTTTGCGTTAAAAAGTTGGTTTGTTCTAAAGAGGCATCTTTAGGCAATTCTAATTGTACCAGGAACTCACCTTTGTCTGATTTAGGGAAGAACTCAGAACCGATAAACCCGCCCACCAATAAACCGCATGAACTTAAGAACATTACCACAACCGCAACTAAAGTAAGTGCTTTATGGTTTAAAGACCATGTTAAAATGCTGGTAATCCAAAGGGTAAATTTCTTTAATTGTTTTTCGAACCATAGAATAAAACGGCCGAACAGGTTTTTGCCTTCAATACGTTCTAACTTTCCGAAACGGGAGAAGATAAGCGGTACAATGGTAAATGAAGCCACTAACGAAAGCAGGGTTGCAATAATTACTACAATACAGAACTGACGAAGGATGTTCGAAACCAAACCTGTACTTACCGCAATCGGGAAGAACACTACTACAATTACGAAGGTAATGGATACTACGGTAAAACCGATCTCTCTTGTTGCATCAGAAGCAGCCCTTACTTTATTTTTACCCATCTCCATGTGTCGCTGGATATTTTCCAGTACCACAATCGCATCATCCACCAGGATACCTACCACGAGTGATAGTCCTAAAAGCGACATCAGGTTTAAGGTAAAACCAAATAAGCTGATTCCAATAAATGTAGCGATCAATGAAACCGGGATGGATACCATTACAATTAATGCGTTACGTAAACTGTGCAGGAAGAAAAGCATTACAAAAGCCACCAAAATAACCGCAAGGATTAAATCGTGTATTACCGCGTCGGCTGATTCTAATGTAAAAATAGAACTATCGTTAACAATTCTGATGTCCAATTTATTTGCTGCATATTCCGTTTTAAGCTTAGCAATAATGGCATGTACACCTTTACTCACTTCTACCGCGTTCGCATCACTTTGTTTAATGATCTGGATTGCGATAGATGCTTTACGATCGATACGTGCCAATTTCTCGGTTTCTTTTTGCGAATCCTGAACATCGGCTACATCACCTAAACGGATCTGTGCACCATCTTTCGAAGTGGTTAAAACCAGGTTTCTCAACTCTTCCATACTTCTGTATTTACCCGATAAACGGATCAATACATCCTGGTTTTGCGTTTTCACACTTCCTGTAGGGAAATCTAAGTTGGAGGATAAAATCAATTGCTGAACCTGAGGGACAGAAAGATTATAGCCCTGTAATTTATCAGCATCTAAAGAAACCTGGATTTCGCGTTCCGAACCGCCCACTAAATTCACCTGAGCAATACCGCTTACCCTCGAAATTACGGGGGCAATACGTTTGTCGATCAAATCGTAAAAGGTAATGTCATCCATGTTTGCGGATGCCGACATGGTAATTACCGGTAAATCATCCAAAGAGAATTTACTTAATGATGGCGTTTTTACATCCTCAGGCAGATCAGAAAGAATAGCGTTAACCTTTCTTTGTGCATCATTTAAGGAAATATCGATGTTTGCGGCATCGGTTAAGGTGATGGTAACCGTTGATAAACTCTCAAACGATACAGAGTTGATTTTTTTGATGTTTTCCATCGATGATACCGCATCCTCGATCTTTTTGGTTACGGTATTTTCAACCTCATTTGGTGAAGCACCAGGGTAGATGGTCGAAATAGATACTACGTTGTTGGAGAATTTAGGAAGTAATTCATAACCCAACGAAAAGTAACTTAATAACCCAAGCAAAGTAAGTGCGGTAAATACCACAATAACCAGCGAAGGCCTTTTTATAGATATGTCTGTTATCTTCATTTTAATTCGTATTGCGTTT
>Ga0163161_10002968_pt1 | contig 12021 bp, 12 predicted proteins | sample S45metaG_FD_129847 | JGI IMG/M metagenome (GOLD analysis project Ga0163161, IMG submission 129847) | Switchgrass rhizosphere microbial communities from Kellogg Biological Station, Michigan, USA - S4-5 metaG | ecosystem: Host-associated > Plants > Roots > Rhizosphere > Soil | place: USA... | reverse complement strand
TGCATTTAAAGTTCCAATCGAGGTTGTTCCATTAGCTTACCAATATGTTTTTAATAAAATTGAAACTTTGGGCGGAGCAGGAAAACTTAGAACTAAGGATAACCAGAGATTTATAACTGATAATGGAAATTACATTATTGATGCTGATTTTGGCTTAATCGATTATCCCGAAAAACTTTCTAATAAGTTAAATAAAATTGATGGTTTATTAGCCCACGGTCTGTTTATTGGCTTAACAGCCAAAGTAATTATGGCAAAAGGTAATGAGATTTTAACATTTACTTAGCCTTTAACCTATCATTCTTTTTCCAAAGATTTTGTCCCATAAAACTGTATAGTATATTAACTATTCAGTCGGGCTTAATATGGGGTTAGTTCGGACTTTGTTCGGAGTTGTGACAATTGAGTCCAAACAAAGTCTGACTAAAGGCTGAGCGAAACTCGTTATAATAGTTTTCTTGGTATTAACCTTTTATAGTCGAAACTTAAATGTTTTCGAATAATTTTACCGAGGTTTTCTACAGTTCCTTTCTCATCAGAATTATTTACCGACAATTTTATCTAACTCACCGATAAAACTTATTTATTTGGAGAAGTGCCATTTCCCGGCGTAAGTTTTCGAGCTACTTTTGATATATAAAAACAAAGGTCATGGAAAATTTCATCAAAAAAAATCACACAGATAAACAGTTAGGTTGGGGAATACTAATTGTAGTTATTGGTTCTGTTTTGTTATTAAGAAACAGTGGTATTGATATTCCACACTGGGTTTTGAGTTGGCATACCATTATGCTTGGTGCTGGTTTGTGGATTGGTTATCGCAAAAACTTTCAAGGCAGCGGTTGGTTAGCATTCACATTAATCGGTGGCTTTTTCACGCTTCGCGATATCACCTTGTTTGACTTTGAAATGTCTAAGATTTCAGTGGCTTTACTTTTAATCGGCTTAGGCTTGTGGGTAATTTTAAAACCCAAACAATATAAACCATTAAACAACTTTCAAAATACTGCAGAGCAGCATGAAATAAAAAACTAAAATTCTTAACTCCATCATATATTAAAAAAGGAACACCTATTTAAACGTGTTCCTTTTTCTATTTATCAGGATTGTAAAACATTAAAATTTTATAAAAAAGAAACGGGGATTCCGCCGAAGCAGCATCCCCGTCATCTAAATTAACGCTCTCGGTAATATTAACGCTCAAATAAATATTTATTGCATCGCTTTGGATTTATTTTTAAATAATTTTTGTCGCGTTTAGCCATAAACATTGTCTTGTTTTTACATTGTTGATTAATAATCAGATAATTATGTTTGTTTAATCAATAAATAATTACTTTATGGAAAATTATTTTCTTGAAAACGACCTGCAAATGATGTACATAGAGGCAGCATCTTTTCCTAATGGGGTAGAAGCAGCACACAAAAAATTACATGCTTTAGTTGCCTTCGATGATAGGCGAAAATATTTTGGGTATTCAAGGCCAGAAAATGAAATAATAACTTACAAAGCATGTGCTGAAGAACTAAATACGGGTGAAGGAAAAATTTTAGGTTTAAGCACTTTACTTATCAAAAAAGGGAAGTTTGCCAGTAAACTTGTCGTTAATTTTATGGATAATGTATCTGTAATTGGCTCAACATTTCAAGAATTGTTAAACCATCCAGATTTAGACCCGAACGGATATTGCCTGGAAATTTATCAAAACACAACAGATGTACTTTGACTTGTAAGATTAAAAGATTGATAAAAAAACTAATCAATTAGTTGTTGTATAGTAAAATACGGTACAAATATTATTAACTTAGGCTGTTTAAAATTTTAACCAAACAGAACACCTTATTACTATTCATGAAAAAAAGTATTTTATTAATATTTGCATTACTGTTTACTACCGCAACCTTTTCTCAAAACGTAGTTACACTTTTCAATAATGCAGATAACTTCTTCCAATTAATGGAAGAACAAAAATTTACACAAGCTTATAGTCTTTTTGACGATACCGTAAAAACTAAGATATCAGAAGAAAACCTTAAAAAACTTTGGACTGATATGCATACTGCTTTAGGTAAAACTGAATCGATAGAACCTGTACAAAGTAAAATTCAAGGCGAACTTTTTGCCGTAACCGTAGAAGGTAAATTTGAACGTGGTACGCAAGACTTTATTTTAGGATTTAATAAATCACAAAAAATAGTAGGCTTTTTCTTGGCGCCAAAGCTAAATTCTCCAAAATATCTTGCTCCGGCTTATGCCGATACAACACTGTATTCAGAAAAAACTGCTTATATAACTACACCGGGGCATCAGCTTGCGGCTATTATAACCATACCAAAAAACAGTAAAAACTTCCCGGTGATTGTGTTTGTACATGGTTCTGGGTCGTATGATATGGATGAAACTGTTGGTCCGAATAAGCCATTTAAAGATTTGGCTGCGGGTTTTGCGGCTCAAGGTATTGCATCCATCAGGTATGTAAAAAGAACATTAATTTACGCTAACGAATTTCAAAAAGCTTTTACTGTAAAAGAAGAAGTTTTAGATGATGCAAATCAGGCATTATTAATGGCTAAGACTATTCCTGGTGCAGATTTGAAAGGAATTTATTTATTCGGACACAGCTTAGGTGGAATGCTTGCACCAAGAATTGCAGCTTCTTTCCCTGATTTAAGTGGAATTATTATGGCTGCGGCACCTGCACGTAAGCTTACAGACCTAATTATCGACCAGAATAAATACTTATTCAGTAAAATGAATGATACTACTCAGAAATCAAAAGAACAGTTTGATAAGCTAATTTCTGAATTCTCAAAAAGTAAAATTACTCAGGCAGGAACAATGAAACCAGATTCAATAATTTTGGGTTTGCCGGTTTCTTATTGGGTAGATCTTAATAATTATGACCAGGTAGCAGCTGCGAAAAACATTACCAAACAACGTATTTTGGTTTTGCAAGGCGGTAACGATTATCAGGTTACAGAAGAAGATTTTAATCTGTGGAAGACAGGTCTTTCAGGAAAACAGAATGTAGAATATAAGTTTTATCCAGGGATTAATCATTTGTTAAGTCAGCAACTTGAAAAAGGCACAGGTGCCCAATACCAAACTTTTTCTAGTGTTTCGGCAACATTAATTAATGATATCGTAGCCTGGATAAAGATTAAGTAATACACTTAAAATATATTTTTCATTTCAAAGCCCAACCTTAAAAGGTTGGGCTTTTTGGTTTTCAATTGCAAAATATACCAAACAAAGCGCATTTTTTTCGGTTCTTAATTTATACGATAATTTTAGCCGGAACAGATATGAGTAAGAAGAAGATAACATTAAAGGGAATTTGGGAAATACTGAAAGCCTCTTTTACAGGTTTTGGAGACCATAAGGTAACCAAACTGAGTGGTTCTCTGGCATACTATACTGTTTTTTCAATGGCGCCACTTCTAGTAGTTATCATATCACTTTGTGGAATATTTTTAGGTAGGGAAGCCGCAGAAGGACAAATTTATCGTCAGCTTGATGGTTTTTTAGGAAAAGACACAGCGTATCAATTACAACAAATTGTTAAAGCAGCGTACTTAAATGGAAAAAGTACAGTTGCTTTTATTGTAGGTTTGGCCACGTTATTAATTGGTGCAACTACAGTTTTCGGCGATATTCAAGATTCGATTAATACCATTTGGGGTTTAAAACCAAAACCTAAAAGAGGTTGGTTAAAAATGCTTCAAAATAGGTTTCTGTCCTTCTCTGTTATTATAAGTTTAGGATTTGTCTTATTGGTTTCGTTAGCGATTACATCAGTATTAGATGCTTTTAGCAGTCGATTACAGGCAAGATTTGAAGACGTTTCAGTAATTGTTTTTTATATACTGAATCAAATCATTACGCTTACAGTAATTTCGTTAATTTTCGGTGTAATTTTCAAAGTATTACCCGATGCAATAATTAAATGGAGAGATGTAATTTTGGGATCAATTGTAACCGCAATACTGTTTATGATTGGTAAGTTCGCTATATCCATTTACATCGGTCAGAGTAATGTTGGCAGTACATATGGAGCCGCAGGTTCATTGGTTATTTTATTATTGTGGACTTATTATTCTTCCATTATTTTATATTTTGGTGCAGAGTTTACAAAAGCTTATGCTATTGCTTACGGCTCTGAAATTCACCCATCACATTACGCAGTTACGACTAGGGAGATTGAAATTGAAACAGAGGGTAAATCCATTCAGGATAACCATCCGGAGTTAAAAAAAGAAATCCCTAACGAATAGATTATTCGCCCCACGCTGTAATAATCAGTTTTCTGTCACCTCCATAATTTCTGTGTTCGCCAAGATAAATGCCTTGCCATGTACCTAACGCAAGTCGGCCGTTTCGAATCGGAATTGTTACCGAACTGCTTAAAAGCGCTGCTTTAAGGTGTGCTGGCATATCATCAGAACCTTCGTAATCGTGTTTGTAGTTAGGGTCGTTTTCCGGAACTGATTTATTAAAATACATTTCAAAATCCATCCGTACCGTTGGATCTGCATTTTCGTTGATGGTTAAGGATGCCGAAGTATGCTGAATGAAAACCTGACAAATACCTATGCTTATCTGATTAATTTCAGGTAACGCTGATATAACATCATCAGTTATAATGTGAAAACCACGTCGCCTTTCTCTTAATGTTAATACTTGCTGAAAAATCTTCATTTTATTTTTTTATCCAACCAACTTGTTCTTTATCATCACTTATTAAATGATAATTGCCAAAGTTACCTAATACGCTAACATTCTGCGCCTCATTTAAAGTTAATTTTACCAACGCTAAACTATCCGGTTTATCGTAAATTTCAGTTTGAAATCGCTTCAGTTTTAGTTTCTGCAAAGGTTTTTCGGTTTGGTTGATATTACTACTTTGGATAAAACCAATAGTTCCATCTGGTAGCTCAGCTTTATACCAATTTGCAGATGCTGAATTTGCAATTAGGATGGTTCCATTTTGAATTGTTCGCAATTTTTGTGCACTCATTACAGGCGAGCTGTACAAAAATGTATTCTGATTAGTTCTTAAAGTTCTGTTCAGGTTTGATGTAGATGCCGTTATGTTTGCAGGTTTCTTGACAGTTGGTTTAATAAACGGCAATGGATCAATTGCGCCACCAGAAGTATACAAACCAAAATGTAAGTGGGGCGGAGTTGTTTTTGCGTTGCCTGTGTTGCCCATTAAGCCCAAAGTATCACCAACTAAAACTTCTTGGCCGGCGGTAACAAGTTGTTCGTCCAAATGTGCATAATAAAGTGTGTAATCTTTATTTTTTGGTCGGAACCACACCACTTTTCCGCCCAGGTTATTTTCGTTTACACGTACAATTGTTCCATCGGAAGTTGCGATCACCGGACTTCTAAAACTCCCGAAAATATCCACGCCCTCATGTTTTCGACTGTTAGCATCTCTACCATCACCAAAATAACTTTTAACGTTATTTAAGCCTGTACGTGTTGGAAAGCCTTGAGAAGGACCTGAAGTAATTTCTAAATTATATTCTATGCTTTGAAGTAATTCTGGCTGCAAACGAATTAGAAAAGTTCCGCTTTCATCAATATCGAACAAAATATTATTGTTAAGTGTATCTGCCGAAGCAACTAGTTTTGTGTTGTTTGCATTAACCTGCCAAACATCAACATAAATTGATGCACCATTTAAAGGTTTTTTACTTAGAGATATGGTTAATGTCTGCCCTTTTATCGCATTAAATTTATAAGCTGTTGCTGTAGCTTTTTCAGCAGAAAAATAACCTACCTCTTTGAAAGGGATAGAGATATTCAATGCCTTTTCTAAACTTATAGTAGCAGAATTAAGCCATAAAGAACCCATTGCAGTTTTGTCTAATCCGCTCGCAGCTAATTTCCGCTGATATTGTTCGTGTGGTGTTGCAGCTTTGAATATATTAACGGAGCCAGATTTACATGAAGAAAAAATAATGGAAATGGAAAGTATGTAAAGGGTAGATAGATAGCGAATAGAAAATTTCATGTTCAAATATTTATTTAAATAACAACGATAAGGGCTTTCGGGTTTCTATAAAATAAGATTGATGATTCTTTTGGAGATTGAAAAACAGAGTTAATTAAACATAATCGTTATTGTAACGTTAATTTTTTAATAAAATAGATGATTAATTCCAATAATATCGTTGGTATAAATATATTTGTGGTGATTGGGCATCAAGCTCTAAACTCTAATCAAATCTCAAAAATTAAAAAATGAATAAATTCGAAAGCCGTTACGCTCAAAGTCCGAAAGAAGTTAAACAAATGGATACTGCCGCTTTGCGGGAAAACTTTTTAATTGAAAATGTTTTTGAGCCAAATCAGGTAAACCTAACTTTATCTCATTTCGATAGATATATTGTGGGTGGCGCAATGCCGGTTAGCAAAAAATTAGATTTGCCAAATCCAGATGATTTGAAAGCAAATTATTTTTTAGAACGAAGAGAACTTGGTATTATCAATGTTGGTGGAAAAGCCATAATAACTGCCGATGGTGAAAAATTTGAGCTTGAATATAAAGAAGCTTTGTACATTGGCAAAGGCACTAAAGAAGTTTCATTTGAATCAGCAGATTCGAACGAGCCAACAAAATTATATATAAATTCTGCTCCGGCTCATCATACTTATCCAACAAAGAAAGTTAGCAAAGCTGATGCTGAAATTGTAGAATTAGGTACACCTGAAACTGCAAACCATAGAATAATTAATAAACTTTTAGTAAACAGCGTGTTGCCAACCTGCCAGTTGCAAATGGGTATGACTGAGTTAAAATCTGGAAGTGTTTGGAATACAATGCCTGCTCATACACATGATAGACGAATGGAAGCTTATTTTTATTTTGAAGTTCCGCAAGGACAAAGCGTTTGCCATTTTATGGGGCAACCGCAGGAAACACGTCACATCTGGATGCAAAATGACCAGGCTGTAATTTCTCCGAACTGGTCAATTCACTCTGGTGCCGGAACAAGTAACTACACTTTTATTTGGGGTATGGCTGGCGAAAATTTAGATTATGGCGATATGGACCACTGTGCTATAACCGAATTGAAATAATTACGCACATCAATAGAAAATAAATAAAATGTTATCAAACCTATTTAACCTAGAAGGGAAAACTGCATTAGTTACAGGCTGTAAGCGAGGAATTGGCAAGGCTATGGCGCTTGCTTTAGCAGAGGCAGGGGCAAATATTATTGGTGTTTCAGCAAATTTAGAGCTTGCTGAAAGCGCTATAGAGAAGGAAGTAACTGCTTTAGGAAGAAAATTCTTTGCTTATCAATGTGATTTTAGTAATCGAGAAGCTACATTAAGTTTTGCTGCAAAGGTTAAAACAGATCATCCTGTTATCGATATTCTGGTTAATAATGCCGGTACAATTTTACGTAAACCAATTGCAGAACACCCTGATGAAATGTGGGATGAAGTAATTGCTGTAAATCAAACTGCACCATTTATTTTAACCAGAGAAATTGGTCGTGACATGGTATCCCGCGGCAGCGGAAAAGTAATTTTTACGGCTTCTCTATTATCTTTTCAAGGAGGAATTACGGTACCTGGTTATGCAGCAAGCAAAGGTGCAATCGCATCTTTAACAAAGGCTTTCGCTAACGAATGGGCAGTTAAAGGTGTAAATGTAAATGCAATTGCGCCGGGTTATATTGCAACTGATAATACATCTGCTTTGCGTGAAGATCAGGATAGAAGCACTTCAATTTTAGCTCGTATTCCGGCTGGAAGATGGGGAACGCCAGAAGATTTTAAAGGACCAACATTGTTTCTTGCCTCAAGTGCAAGTGATTATGTACATGGTACAATTTTAACCGTAGATGGTGGGTGGATGGGGCGATAGACCTTGGTTTAGTGGTTCATTAGTCATTGGTTGATTGGTCATTAGTTGAACTGCAAATTACTTTTATTGCTCAATTGGTTATTAATCAACTAGTATTTTTCTAAACAACTACTAACAAAAAAACTAACCAACCAAATAAAAAAAGTCCGAAGCTTAAGCTCCGGACTTTTTTTGTAAGATATTATATTTTACTAATCTCAGACTTCCGACATCGGATACCTGACTCAAATGACTACTAAAAAAGATTATAAATTTCTTTAATGTCTTTCAGAATTGCTTCAAAATCGATTTTTAAATCAATTAATCGACCTGTGTGAATGTCAAAAACCCAACCTTGTACGGTTAATCCTCTTAGCGTTATCGCTTCTTGTACAGCGGCTGTTTTTAGCAAATTAACGCATTGTTCTTGTACGTTAAGTTCAACTAATCTGTTGTAACGAACACCCTCATCTTCAATAGCATTTAATTCATCTTTATGTGTACGGTACACATCGCGGATGTTTCGCAACCAAGGATTTAAAATACCCATGTCTGCAGGTTGCATAGCAGCCTTAACGCCACCACAATTATAATGTCCACAAACAATAATATGTTTAACTTTTAAATGGCGAACCGCATAATTTAACACTGTCATTACGCTCAAATCCACATTATTAACCAAATTGGCAATATTTCTGTGAATAAAGGCTTGTCCGGGCTGTATGCCCATTAAATCTTCAGCTGTTACACGACTATCAGAGCATCCGATATATAAAAACTCAGGTGTCTGTCCTTTGGCTAATTCAGTAAAATAATCAGGGTTATTTGCTAATTTGCGGCCAATCCACTCTTCGTTATTTTTAAAAACTTCTTCTACTTTCATTCTTCTAATATTTTTTTATGATACAATATGTTAGTAAGGATGTTATTTTTCTATAAAACTATAAAAAGATTTTTTCTTTTCAGTTAAGTCTCATTACTATATTTTTCATGCTGTGTTCTAAACAAAGTTGATGCTTAAATGTTGCATAAATTTTAATTAAATCAACTTTTCTAATAGTGTTTTAATCTCGTTTGTATTAAGGTTAGCATTATTCTTAACCTGCTTTAATGTTCGGTTTAAACTTCGTACTGATATACCTAAATATGCAGCCATATCTTCTTTCGAAATTTCTAAATCTGCTTCAGTTTGAAGCTTTAATAATTTTGTTAAGCCATATTCTAGCGTGTATAATTGTTGGAAAGATGCTCTGCTACTGGTTTGAATAATTCGGGTTGATAGTTCTTGCAGCAGAATTTTGGTGAAGTTTACATTGCTTTCAATTAAAGATAAAAAATAGTGGTGCGGAATAACAAATGCCGACACAACACTTATTGCCTCAACATTACACAGACAGTCTATTTTTTTTAGTGCTTCAAGTTCTCCAACAACTTCCCCTTTCCCTAAAAATTCGATAATAAAATCTTTGCCATTTTCTTCAGAAATTAAGCACTTGGTAATTCCATCCTTAATTATATAAAGATTACTGATTTTATCGCCCTGCTCAATAAGCCTGTATCCGGCAGGGAAATCTTTAAGTTTTATGTGTTGATGCGTTTCCTCTTCGCCCAATAAAGATTCTATAAATGATAAAAGTGTAAGGTTTGTACGTAACATAATCCGCAATGAAGACAAATGTCCTTTATTTTATTTGTTGGTTGATTTACTTTTGTGGCTATAAAATTAAACATAACTATGAATAATAAAATTAGCGTAATTGCATTTGATGCCGATGATACGCTTTGGGTAAACGAACCTTATTTTCGAGAAACAGAAGCACTTTTTGCTGGTTTATTAGAAGATTTTTTACCACATCATAGTATTGTTGCAGAACTTTATAAAACTGAAATTGCCAATTTGCCTTTGTATGGCTATGGCATAAAGGGCTTTATGTTAAGCATGATAGAAACCATTTTGCGCATTACCGAAGGAAAAGTAAATCCCGAAGTAATAAATAAAGCCATACAACTTGGGCAGGAAATGCTTAACAAACCTATTGAATTACTGGATGGCGTAGAAGATGTTTTAAAAGCACTACACGGAAAGTATAAATTAGTAGTTGCCACCAAAGGTGATTTGTTAGATCAGCAGAGAAAGCTTACAAAATCTGGTTTGGACCATTATTTCCACCACATCGAAATTATGAGTGATAAGCAGCAAAGCGATTATCAAAAGCTATTAAAGCATTTGGATTGTAAACCTGAAGAATTTTTAATGCTTGGAAATTCCTTAAAATCTGATGTTTTACCAGTACTGGAAATTGGAGCGAATGCTATTCACATTCCGTACCATACAACATGGGTACACGAACATGTAGACCACACAATAGAACACGATAATTTTTATCAAATGGAAACACTATCTGATGTTTTATCAAAATTAAACGTATGAAAGAAAAAATAGATATAAACACCTGGATTAGAAAGGATCACTTTAATTTCTTTAACAGTTTTGAGGAACCTTTCTTTGGCGTTACTGTAGATGTAGATTGCACCGAGACTTACCATGAAGCTAAAAGTTTAGGCGTTTCGTTTTTCCTGCTTTATTTGCATAAATCACTAATAGCGGCGAATCAGGTAGAAAATTTTAAGTATAGAATTAGCGAAGGTGAGGTTTGGAAATATAATGATGTTCATGCATCAGCAACTATAAATCGCCCTAACGGAACTTTTGGATTTGGGTACATAGATTTTTATGAAGATTTCTCATTGTTTCGCAATCAAGCGGTTATTGAAATTGAAAAGGTACAAAATACAAATGGGTTAGTAGCTTCATCATCTGGCGATAATGTTATCCATTATTCGGCTTTACCTTGGTTAAACTTTAAATCGATGTCTCATGCCCGTAAATTTTCACATCAAGACAGTTGTCCGAAAATTTCGTTCGGACAAGTAAGAGATGAATCTGATAGAAAGATAATGTCGATTTCTATTCACGCTCACCATGCACTTATGGATGGTTTTCATGTATCGCAATTTGTTAATGTTTATCAAAAATTGTTAAATGCTGCCGAGTTAACAGTTGGTTAATTTTTAATTAATCTGCGGCAGGTAATTTCGCCGCATGTTTTCTTTGGTTCTAATTATTCCAATTTATCTCCTTGCAATTATTGCAATGTGTTTCATGGATTCTCTATTCAAGGCATTGATGTTTTTTTTAATGCTTTTAATATTAACGTTTTTGATGTTTCTATTCATTAATCATCCACTTCCTTCAGCGCTATCGGTATGTTGTATAATTGCGATGTTCGCTTTTAGGTTTAAAGATTAATTTTCATTTGCTTTAGAAAAACTAATTGCTATTTTTGAGCACGGTAATATTTTACTGAATTGGGGGATTAGCTCATTTGGCTAGAGCGCTTCGCTGGCAGTGAAGAGGTGATCGGTTCGAATCCGATATTCTCCACGGGTACTCCTAAGTCATTGAAAAACAATGACTTAGGAGATTTTTTGCCTTCAAACTCTGACACAAGTCTGCCACTAAACGTCCCAGGAACCCAAAATTCACCCCGCCCGGCACGGCGAAAAAATCTAAATTCTTCTAAAGAAAATCCTGAAAACGTTGGGTATCCCGAACGTCAGTTGCAAGAAAAAAATCCCAGAGTGGCGAATTTTGCCTTCATGGAAATTCCTGAACTGCCATATACTATTCCCCGTGTCGTAAAAGGACGGACCATAATCAAGGTTCCTGCGGGAAGTACAATGGAAAAAGAAGTTGCCAGGCAAAGTTGGTATGTGGAGTTCTTTTTTCACAATGCAGCGGAAGAGCGCATGGAGCGGATCAGGGTAACCAGGAAGCTCAATAGGATAAAGGATCCCAGGCAAAAGCTTAGAAATTTCAATAATCTTTGCGAGGCATACAAAATCGCGCTCGAAGGTGGTTGGAATCCTCTGGATGAACATGCCAACGCCCGGTTAAGAAAGGAACTGATTGGCATTGATCTTAATGAAGCGCTGTTGCTGTTCGAGTCTTACCACAAAGCCAAAGGCACCAGGCCAAAATCAATCAGTACTTACCGATCAACAGTTAACTCTTTTATTAAATATCATGGGGGAAATAAAAAGGTAAATACGATTACTGATTTTGAGATTACCGATTTTTTGAACTTTAAGG
>Ga0163161_10002966_pt1 | contig 12023 bp, 10 predicted proteins | sample S45metaG_FD_129847 | JGI IMG/M metagenome (GOLD analysis project Ga0163161, IMG submission 129847) | Switchgrass rhizosphere microbial communities from Kellogg Biological Station, Michigan, USA - S4-5 metaG | ecosystem: Host-associated > Plants > Roots > Rhizosphere > Soil | place: USA... | reverse complement strand
GACGCCCAGCAGATGCTGGCGTGCGAACCGCCCTCCTTCGGTGAAGGCGCCACCGTCGGCGGCATGATTGCCTGCGGATTGTCGGGACCTCGGCGCCCGTGGTCAGGCTCGGTCAGGGACTTCGTCCTCGGTACTCGGGTGATCACCGGGCACGGCAAGCAGTTGCGCTTCGGTGGCGAGGTCATGAAGAACGTTGCCGGCTATGACCTGTCGCGTCTGATGGCCGGCAGTTACGGCGCGCTGGGAGTGGTGACTGAAGTGTCGCTCAAGGTGTTGCCCAAACCGCGGCAGTGTCTGAGCATCAGCCTGGAAATGGACAGTGATCGCGCCTTGCTGCGCCTCGCGGAATGGGGCCAACAGCCCTTGCCGATCAGCGCGGCGTGCCATGACGGACAGCGCCTGCACCTGCGACTTGAGGGCGGCGAAGGCTCGGTGGCGGCGGCCCATGAGCGATTGGGTGGCGAGTTGCTCGACGCAATCTATTGGGAGGATCTCAACGAACATCGACTGAGTTTCTTCGATGAAGACCAGCCCCTTTGGCGGCTGTCTCTACCCCACAACACGCCCCGGCTTTCCCTGCCTGGCGTTCAACTGATCGATTGGGGCGGCGCACAACGCTGGCTCAAATCCGAGGCGCAGGCGTCGTTCATTCGCAAGATCGTCGGTGAGGTTGGCGGGCATGTGACCTGTTACAGCCACGGCCTGATCGACAGCCCGTTCCAACCATTGCCTGCTGCGCTGATGCACTACCACCAGAACCTGAAGCAGCAACTTGATCCACGGGGCATCTTCAACCCCGGTCGCTTGTACGCGGAGTGTTGAGCCATGCAGACCACCTTGAGCGAAAAGGCCCGCCAACTGCCCCGCGCCGAAGAAGCCGAAAGCATTCTGCGCACCTGCGTGCACTGCGGTTTTTGCAATGCCACTTGCCCGACCTATCAGCTTCTGGGCGATGAACTGGATGGACCGAGGGGCCGCATCTACCTGATCAAGCAGGTGCTGGAAGGCAACGAGGTTACCCAAAAAACCCAGCAGCATCTGGACCGTTGCTTGTCGTGCCGCAACTGCGAAACCACCTGCCCCTCTGGCGTCGATTACCACAACCTGCTCGACATTGGGCGCGCGGTGGTGGATGCCGCCGTACCGCGCTCACTCGACCAGCGCCTGTTGCGCGAGGGTTTGCGCAAGGTCGTACCCAACCCGGGGCTGTTCAAAGCACTGGTCAACAGCGGTCAGATGTTTCGTGCATTGCTGCCAAATACCCTGCAAGCCAAGTTGCTTCGCCGTGTGTACCCGGCCAAACCGCGTCCGACCGTGCGCCACAAGAGGCGGGTGTTGATGCTGGAAGGTTGTGTGCAGCCGGGGCTGTCGCCCAACACCAACGCCGCCACCGCGCGCGTGCTGGATCGACTCGGCATCAGCATCACACCGGCCCGCGAGGCCGGGTGCTGCGGCGCCGTCGATTATCACCTCGACGCCCAGGCGGCGGGGCTTGATCGCGCACGGCACAACATCGATGCGTGGTGGCCAGGCATAGAAAACGGTGTCGAAGCCATCGTCCAGACCGCCAGCGGTTGCGGTGCGTTCATCAAAGACTATGGTCACTTGCTCCGCGCCGATCCGGCCTATGCCGACAAGGCACAAAAGGTCAGCACACTGGCCAAGGACCTGGTGGAAGTGCTGCGCGATGAACCGCTGGAATCACTCGGCATCCACGGCAATCAGCGCCTGGCATTCCATTGCCCCTGCACCTTGCAGCACGCGCAAAAACTCGGCGGCGCGGTTGAAGCGCTGCTGACGCGCCTGGGATTCAACCTCACGCCCGTGCCTGATAGCCACTTGTGCTGCGGTTCGGCGGGCACCTATTCGCTGACCCAACCCGAACTGTCCCGACAACTGCGCGATAACAAGCTCAATGCGCTGGAGAGCGGATTTCCCGAGGTCATAGTCACCGCCAATATCGGTTGTCAGGCCCACCTCGACGGTGCGGGTCGAACCCCCGTCAGGCACTGGATCGAACTGGTCGAGGCCGCCCTGCCCTGATCGCGAATTGGAGAATTGCCATGAACAGAAAAGCCGTACTGAGTCAGGCCGAAGTCAGCCAGATCCTCGCCGCCGCCCGTACCGAAGCACAGAGCAATCAATGGGCCGTGACCATTGTGATTGTCGACGACGGCGGCCATCCCCTGGCACTCGAACGCCTCGACGGTTGCGCGCCCAGCAGCGCCTACATCGCCACCGAAAAAGCCCGCACCTCGGCCTTGGGCCGGCGCGAATCCAAGGGCTATGAAGACATGGTCAATGGTGGACGCTACGCCTTTTTATCCGCGCCGTTACTGACATCCCTTGAAGGGGGCGTGCCGATTATTTTCGACGGTCAGGTGATCGGCGCGATTGGCGTGTCCGGCGTCAAGGCCGAGCAGGACGCGCAAGTGGCCAAGGCTGGGGCGAAATGTTTGAAATGACGGCACCTGCGAGCGGTGAGAATCCTGTGGCGAGGGAGCTTGCTCCCGCTGAGGCGCGCAGCGGCTCCAAAAAATGGGACAGCTTCGCTGTCCAGCGGGAGCAAGCTCCCTCGCCACAGAAGCCCCCTTACCACAGAAACTCCTGGCCACAGCGTGCGAGCACCACTACTTCCGTGCCAACTTATACCTGATGCACTCCTCATAAAAACTCTGCCGCACGGCGGCGGGCTTGAATCGCGACGGGCTGTCGTAGGTCTGCTCGGTGATGCCCATGGCCATCATGTGCATCCACGGTTTGTCGAACTTGTAGGTGTGTATCTTCTTGCGCGCGGCATACAGCGATACCCCGGACAACTTGAGCTCCTGCGCTCGGGCCGCCGTCCCCGCACCCCAATCGCACATATATCGGTCATTGGGCTTCAACTCCTTGGCCTGGACCGCGCCAGCCATACCCGCCAGGGCGAACGAGATCATCGTGACCGCTACATTGCGCAATTCCATTCCGCCTAACCACCTGAAAATAAAGTGATTTTGGCGACAACTTCGCACCAGCGGGGCCAGCAAATTGCCTTATCTGCACAGAACAACCATTATCGGGTTCGGTGTGCCGGTAACGACCCAAAACCCAATGACCTCTCCTCAACGCAACGCCGGTGAACGCGTGTTAAGCATTCGGTTAAATTGTAAGAGCGTTACAAACACTGCCAATCAGCTGTTGATTGTGCTGCTGGGCTTTATCGTGCCTGGCATGGCCAGTGCCGGGCCAAAGCCTGAGAACATGGTCTATTTGCGCACCATTGATCCGAGCATCGAACAGGACATCCGCTACGCTGGCGCGCACAACTTCACCGGGCACCGGCTCGACGGTTATGACGCCGCCGAATGCCTGTTGTCCGTGGACACCGCCAAGGCCCTCGCCCGGGTGCAAGCGGCATTGCGCCCGCAAGGCTATGGTTTGAAGGTGTTCGATTGTTATCGCCCCAGCCGCGCCGTCGCCGACATGGGACGCTTCGCGACAGTGTCGGGTGACCCGCGAAAGGCTGAGTTTTATCCGCGCGTGGACAAGCAGGACTTCTGGCGCCTGGGCTATGTGGCGCGGGTGTCGGGGCACTCCAAAGGTTCAACCGTGGACCTTACACTGATTGGCCCAAAGGCCCTGCCAGCCGATACCTGGACACCTGCCTCGGCACAAGTCGATTGCACGGCACCCTATGAACAGCGCTGGCACGACGGCGCCCTCGATATGGGTACCGGGTATGATTGCTTCGATGAACGCGCACATACCGCCAATCCGACGATCAACGCCAGCGCAAAAGAAAACCGTGAACGTCTCAGCAGCGCCATGGAAAAAGAAGGGTTTGGCGGGTATTCGAAGGAATGGTGGCACTTCACGTTCAGTGGCGAGGGAGCGCCAAAGAACGTGATGGATTTCCCCATTACACCGATGAGTTCCAGCGATGTCATCGGTTCCAGCGGTCAGTTGATTGTGGTCACCTCCAAGAACTGGGATGACATCCAGGGCAGCGCGCAGCGCTATGAACGTGACGGTAAAACCTTTCGAAAAGTCGGCGACGCCTTTCCAGTCGTGGTCGGCAAAAACGGCATGGGCTGGGGCAAGGGCCTTGGCAGCGTTGATGCGGTTGAAGGCCCGGTCAAACGTGAAGGAGACGGAAAAGCCCCCGCCGGGGTTTTCAAACTGGGCACCGCGTTTGGTTACGACACCTCGGCCGACACCCGACTGCCGTACCTTGCGCTGACACCCACCACCGAATGCGTGGATGACAGCCAATCCAGACGCTACAACGAACTGGTCGACGGCGCCGCGATGGCCAAGGACTGGAGCAGTTCGGAGCATATGCGCAACGAAGAGGGTTATCGCAAAGGCATTTTCATCGAGCACAACACCCCGGCCACGGCGGCCTCGGGTTCTTGCATTTTTTTCCATATCTGGCGTGACCCCACTGCGCCGACGGCAGGTTGCACGGCCATGGATCAGGGGGATATTGCTGCGTTGCTCAAGTGGCTGGACCCTCGCGAATCTCCATTGCTAGTGCAGATGCCGGAGGCGCAATACGAGCGGTTTCGTGAAGGGTGGAAGTTGCCGTGAGGTTGATGGGTTTTGGACTCGAACAACGCTCGCCCATCAGCCATCACCTGACATTCCAGAGGTCACAAGACCTGTCGTCGATGCCTGCGATTGCGCCTGAATCCGCCGGCTTGTGCGTCTATGACTTACCCCTCAAATCAAGGCAATACGTGTAATAACCCGCCTCACGCACATACCCCAACGACTCATACAACCGCTGCGCACCGAGATTATCCGTGGCAGTTTCCAGCACCATGCCCCTGGCACCGCTCAACACCGCAAAGTCGCGAGCGGTGTTCATCAGCAAGGTGCCTACCCCTCGCCCACGGGCATCGGGGGTGGTGAACAGGTCACTGAGCAGCCAGGTACGGTGGGCGTCGATGGAGGAAAATGTCGGGTACAACTGCACGAAACCCAACGCGTGGCCCGTGGCGTCCTCGGCGAGGAAAATCGCCGACTCGTCCCGGACAATGCGTTCGGCGATGAAATCCCGGGACTGCGTCAGGTTCGAGGGCTGGCCGTAGAAGCCTCGGTAGGCGTCGAAAAGGCGCGCAACCTGGTCGAGATGGCTGGCGTCGACGCGTAAGGCTTTTACGACCATTTGGGGATCTCTCGGGGGTTGAATTACTTCGGCTGCGCCACAGTGCGCAAGTAAGGTTTGATGGTTTTGAAACCATCCGGGTACTTCTTCCGCGCGTCTTCATCAGACACCGACGTAGGGATGATCACGTCCTCCCCCGGACGCCAGTTAACCGGCGTGGCGACGGTGTGCTTGGCGTTCAATTGCAGGGAATCGAGCAGGCGCAGCACTTCATCGAAGTTACGCCCGGCACTCATCGGGTAGATAAGCATGGCCTTGACCTTTTTGTCCGGGCCGATGATGAACACGGAACGCACGGTGGCGTTGTCTGCGGCAGTGCGGGTGCCGCCACTGGCATTCGGGTGGATCATGTCGTAGAGCTTCGCCACTACCAGGTTTTCGTCACCGATCATCGGGTAATTGACCGCGTGCCCTTGGGTTTCTTCGATGTCCTTGGCCCAGCTTTCATGATTGCTGACCGGGTCGACGCTGAGCCCGACGATCTTGGTGTTGCGCTTGTCGAACTCCGGTTTGAGCCCTGCCATGTAGCCCAGTTCGGTGGTGCATACCGGGGTGAAATCCTTCGGATGGGAAAACAGGATGGCCCAATGGTCGCCAATCCATTCGTGGAAATTCAGCGTGCCTTCGGTGCTTTCAACGGTAAAGTCCGGTGCCTCGTCGCCAATACGGATTGCCATGTTTGTTCTCCTTATTATGGGGTCGTAGGGACAACCGTCAGAATCGGTGTACCTCTCCAACGGCATTCAGGTTCGGTGATGAACCTGTCAACGCGGATCAGTATAGGAGACGCGGCAAGACAAGGGCGTTACCGCTGGCCCTAATCTTTAAGTCATTGAATTCAAAAAATGACAAAACAGCCAGACCGATACGCCATCGATCTGACTGTTTCTGAGTAAAACCCGACGCCACTAAACCCGGACGTTGCGTCCTGGCAGCGACGAGCGCTGGCTGGTCTCCCAATCCTGTACCAGACCGACGGGCGCATCCGAGGCCGGCAGCATGTTGCGCCCGCGCACCAGATCGCTGGCCCGTTCGGCGAGCATGATGGTCGGCGCGTTGAGGTTGCCGTTCGGTTCGGTCGGGAACACCGACGAGTCGATCACGCGCAACCCGGCAATGCCATGCACACGCAACTCGGAATCGACCACAGCCATGTCGTCCTCGCCCATGCGGCACGAGCCGCAAGGATGGTAGGTGCTTTCGAGGTTTTCCCGCACGAAGGCATCGAGTTCTTCATCGCTGGTCACCTCTGCTCCAGGGGCAATTTCGCCGTCGCGGAAGCGATCCATGGCCTTCTGGCCAATGATCTCCCGGGTCAGGCGGATGCAGCGGCGGAAGCCTTCGCGGTCCTCTTCGCGTTGCAGGTAGTTGAACTGGATCTGCGGATGCTCGTACGGGTCAGCCGAACGGGCGCGCACATAGCCGCGGCTCTTGGGTTTGTTCGGCCCGGTGAGCACCATGAAGCCGTGGCCCTTGATCGGTTTGTTGCCGTCGTAACGCATGGCGGCCGGCAGAAAGTGGAACTGGATGTCCGGCCAACGCAGCCCCTTGTCCGAGCGAATGAAACCACCGGCCTCGAAATGGTTGGTGGCGCCGAGGCCGTCCTTGAACAGCAGCCAGCGCAGACCGATCATCAGTTTGCTCAGCGGGTCCATTTTGCTGTTGAGCGTCACCGGTTCCTTGCAGCCGAACTGGATGTACACCTCGGCGTGATCCTGCAGGTTCTCCCCTACCCCAGGCAGGTCATGACGCACGCTGATCCCGGCTTTGCGCAGGACTTCGGCCGGGCCGATTCCGGAGCGTTGCAACAGGTGCGGCGATCCGATCGGCCCTGAAGAAATCAGTACTTCGCGGTTGCAATAAACCTGATGGGTCTCGCCGTTGTGGTCATACATGACGCCGACCGCGCGCTTGCCTTCAAGGATGATCTGCCGGGTCATCGCGTGGGTGATCACGGTCAGGTTCGGACGGCCCATGGCCGGGCGCAAATAAGCGTTGGCCGTGGAGCAGCGCACGCCGTTTTTCACGGTCATGTGCATGGCACCGAACCCTTCCTGCATGTAACCGTTGCAGTCTTCGGTCTTGATGTAACCAGCTTCGGCACCGGCGTCCACCCACGCCCCATACAGCGGGTTTTTCATGTGGTTGCCGTTGGTGGTGTGCAACGGCCCCGTGCCGCCGCGATAGCCGTCGCCGCCCTCTTCATAGTGTTCTGCCCGTTTGAAGTAAGGCAGGCAATTGCGGTAGCCCCAACCCTGGGCACCCAGCGATTCCCACTCGTCAAAGTCATAGGCATGACCACGGATATAGACCAGGCCGTTGATCGACGACGAGCCGCCGAGCACCTTGCCCCGTGGGCAGTGAATGCGTCGCCCGTTGAGGAACGGCTCTGGCTCGGTTTCGTAGCGCCAGTTGTACTTCTTGGTGTTCATCGGGATCGAGAAGGCGCTCGGCATCTGGATCACCACGCTGCGGTCGCTGCCACCGAATTCCAGTACCAGAACGGAGGTGGCCGGGTCTTCGCTCAAGCGGTTGGCCAACACACAACCCGCGGAGCCGGCACCAATGATGATGTAGTCGTATTTTTGCGTCGCCATGGTTATCTCCCGGCTTCCGATTCGTTGAAAACAGGCGTCGAGCGAAAGGTCAGCGAGTCGCCAGTGGTGTATTGCGGAGAGGTTTTTTCGATGTGCTGAATGACGGTTTCTTCGCGCTTGAGGTCGATCGAGCGGCTGAACCAGTAGTACACCAGCCCCGAAACGATCAGCCCGACCAGCCAGGCGATGTCGATGCTGCCCAGGGCTTTGGCGAGCGGGCCGACATAGACTTCGCGCTGTTCAACGCCGTCGTAGATGTAGAAGAACGGGATCATCGATATGAAACCGATGGCGTACGCGGCGATGCCACGCAGGCCCCAGTTGCCGTAGATGTTGCCGTGGGGCATGAAGAAATGCGGGATGGCGTAGCGGCCTTTGCGCACGAAGAAGTAGTCCGTCAGGTTGACCGAGGTCCAAGGCACCAGGAAGTACAGCATCACCACCAGGTAGATCCCCAGCACCGACAAGCCTTTGCCCGAACTCTGGATGCTCAGGGCCACGCCCAGTTGCAGCAGGATCACAAAACCGATCGCCAGAATGCGTGCCTTGCGGGTCGGCTCGATGTGCTTGATGGAGTCGACACAGGTCAGCGTGGTCAGTTTGGCGCTGTAGATGTTCATCGCGATCACCGGCAGGAACGCCAGGATAGTAATCACCACCACCGCCGTGCCCATCAGTGGCGAAACGGTGTTGCCGACTTGCCCGAGGGCGACCAGTACATCCGTGGAATGCAGGTGATCGGCCAACCAGCCACCCACCGAAATCATCCATGCACCGGATAACGAAGCGCCCAAAAACACCACCGCAATCAGCTTGCCACTGGAGGTGTTCTTCGGCAGGTAACGGGAATAATCGGACACGTACGGGGCGTAGGCGATGTTGTAACTGGCCGCCGCGGCGAACTGGGCGATGAAACCGGTCCAGTTGAAGCCCAGCGGCACGGGAGCCACTTCACCGGCAGCCAGTGCCGGCATCACGGCATCGGGCACCCAGCCCATCATTACCGCAAGCGTTACCAGGCCGTACAGCGGAATCGACAGGTACAACGCCCATTTGAAGCTGCGGTGCATCCAGTCATGACCGAGGATCGCGAGGATCGCCGCCGGTACCGTCACTGCCACCGCAATCACCCAGGGTTCGAACCCGAATAAGGTGTGCAAACCCTGCATCATCAACACCAGGTTGACGATGTTGAATCCGGCAAACACAAACAGCGTCGCCAGCAGCACGAGGATCACACCGCGATAACCGAACTGTGCACGGGACTGGATCATTTGCGGCAAGCCCAGGTGCGGGCCTTGGGAACCATGGAACGCCATGAACAGGGTGCCGAACATAATGCCCAGCGTGCCGGCGAGTGTGGTCCAGAGCGCGGTCAGACCGACGCTTGGGCCAACGAAGCCGATGGTCATGGTGAAGAAGGTGAAATTGCCGAGGAACCAGAACGGGCCTTGGCTGGACAGTTTGTCGGTGCGTTCGTGTTCCGGGATGAAGTCGATCGAGTGGCTTTCGACGACAGTTTTGCCGTCGAGGAGCGACACGCTGGGTGCGGCTTTGGCGTCAGTATTCATGATTGTCTCTTATTGTTGGAAGATCATGACGAGATAACTGCGTTCTTTCGGTGAACGACGCCCCTGTGGGAACGAACCCCACAGGGTTTGAGTCAGCCATGACTCAGGGAAGCGTGATCCAGACGGCTTTGGTCTCCAGCAGGTAATCGAGCTGCTCGGCGCCCAGGTCCTTGCCGAATCCGGACTGTTTGTAGCCACCGAACGGCATCGACGGGTCGAGGGTGCCATGGGCGTTGACGTAGACCGAACCGGCCTTCAACCGTGGGATCAGGCTGTGCACCTTGCCCAGGTCATTGGAGTACAGCGCGGCAGCCAGACCGTACAGCGAGTCATTGGCCAGGGCCAGCGCCTCTTCCTCATCGTCAAACGGTGCGGTGACCAGCACCGGGCCAAAGATCTCCTCCTGGACAATGCGCATGTCGTTGCGGCAATGGGCGAAGATGGTCGGCTCGACGAAGAAGCCAGGGCCATCTACTGGCTGGCCGCCGTAGACCAGTTCGGCGCCTTCTTGCTTGCCGGTTTCGATGTACTCGGTCACCCGCTGCTTTTGCAATGCCGAGACCAACGGGCCAATGAAACAGTCTGGATCCAGGCCCGGTGCAATCTTCAGCGTGCGGGTGTAGGCGATCAGTTCGCGCAAAAATTCGTCGTAAACACTGCGATGAATATAGGCGCGTGTACCGGCGTCGCACACCTGGCCCGAGTTGAAAAACACACCGTTGGCGACCGCTTGCGCCGCCGCTGGAATATCGGCATCGGCTAACACGATTACCGGTGATTTTCCTCCCAGTTCCAGAGTTAGTCGCTTCATTTCGTCCAGCGCCGCACGCCCGACGGTACGACCGACCGGGGTTGAACCGGTAAAGGTCAATTTGTCGATGCCAGGGTGCGTGGCCATCGCTGCGCCGACCACGCTGCCGCGTCCCGAGACGATGTTGATCACGCCGTCGGGAATCCCGGCTTCCTGCACCAGTTCGGCAAACCGCAGGGCTGAAAGCGAAGTCAGTTCAGCGGGTTTGACCACCACGGTGCAACCGGTGGCCAACGCGGCGCCGAGCTTCCAGGCCATGGTTTGCAACGGGAAGTTCCACGGCACGATAGCGCCGACCACACCCACCGCTTCCTTGCGGGTATAGGCCAGGTAATTGCCCGGCAGCGAAGGTTCTACGGTGCGTCCGTGCAGCTTGGTCGCCCAACCGGCGAAATAACGCAAGGTATCTACCGTGCCCTGGATATCGACGTCCTTGGCAAACGCTGCGGACTTACCCATGTCAATCGATTCGATTTCTGCCAGTTCTGCGGCGTTCTGCTCAACCAGGTCCGCCAGGCGCTGTATCAGGCGTTCACGTTCCGCCGGTTTGGCCTGACTCCAGGCACCGCCGTCGAACTGAGCGCGAGCGGCTTGCACGGCGCGGTCCAGGTCCTCGGTAGTGCCCATCGGAATGCGCGTGATCAGGCCCTCGGTCGACGGCTCGATGACGTCAGAAGTCTGTCCGTCGCTGGCCTCGACAAAGGCGCCACCGATGAACATTTTCTGGACCTTGCTGAGGAAGGTCTGGGTCGCTTCGGATACACCGAATTTTTGCAGGTACTGCTTAACACTCGCGTCCATTTTTCATGCCCTCTGTGCGGCGGTCAGTTCACGCCGTAGCCGTGGTGGTTTCGCTCACGGCGTGCTTCGCCTGAGCCCGCTCATGGAAGATGAACCCAATGCTGTTGAGCAGCAGTTGCGCCGCCAGAATCGAAGTCATACCGCTCGGGTCATACACCGGTGCAACCTCTACCAGGTCCATACCAACGATGTTGCCTTTGCTGCGCTTGGCCAGGGCCTGGATGATTTCCAGCACTTCGTAGTAGAGGAAGCCACCGTGGCTTGGGGTACCGGTGCCCGGGGCGATGGACGGGTCGAAACCGTCGATGTCTATCGTGATGTAGTAGTTGATGTTTTGCGGGATCAGCGCCAGCACACCCTCGACACCAAGGCGGCGGACATCACGTACCGAAAGGATTTTCGAGCCGGCGGCATGGGCGGCTTCATAGTCATCGCGGTTGGAGGACGAGACGTTGCGAATGCCCATCTGGGTCATGCCGACAATGTGGTTCATTTCCGAGGCGCGGCGCAGCGGGTTGCCATGGCCGTAGCGAACACCGTGGCGTTCGTCGACGAAGTCCAGGTGCGCATCGAAGTGGATGATGTGGATCGGGCCGCGGCCCTCGAAGGCTTTGATGACGGGGGCGTGAACCGAGTGGTCGCCGCCGAGTACGACGGGCATGACGCCGGCATCGAGGATCTTGCGCACGGCGTATTCGGTGTTCTCGTTACTGGTGACCATGTCGGTGTGCACAATGTCGGCGTCACCGACATCGACCATGCGCACGTCGGCGGCGGTCAGATACATCACGTCATCTTCGTGGTCATAGGCGCCGGCGTGGCCGAAGGAGAACAGCGTCGATGCTTCGCGAATCCCGCGTGGCCCGAAGCGTGCGCCGGAGCGCCACTGGGTACCCATGTCGTTGGGCACGCCGAGTACCGCGACGTCGGCATCCAATGCATCCCAATCGGTGCACACCGGGGATTTGCCAAAGGTGCAATGACCTACGAATGGCAGGTTCAGGCGACCGGATTCATAACCGTTATTCGACATTTCAAGCCTCTCCACTTTTTGTTATCGGCTGGGCGGACTGCAAGGCGACCGCCGTTGG
>Ga0163161_10002964_pt1 | contig 12028 bp, 10 predicted proteins | sample S45metaG_FD_129847 | JGI IMG/M metagenome (GOLD analysis project Ga0163161, IMG submission 129847) | Switchgrass rhizosphere microbial communities from Kellogg Biological Station, Michigan, USA - S4-5 metaG | ecosystem: Host-associated > Plants > Roots > Rhizosphere > Soil | place: USA... | reverse complement strand
GCGCGAGGCGGTTCGCGAGTGGATTTTCGAGCGGCCGCTGCCGTACGTCCATGCGGCGCGGCGCCGCGACGCGCGGGCGGTGTTCGAGCGGTTGCGGGCCGACGGCGTTCTGGTCGGCGTGTTTTCCGACTACCCTGTGAGAGACAAGCTCCGGGCGCTTGGGCTGGACGACCTCGTCTCCGTGCAGCTCTGCGCCACCGACGCCGACGTGAACGCTTTCAAGCCGCATCCGCGGGGATTCCTGGCCGCGTGTGAGCGCTGGCATGTGGCGCCCGCCGATGTCGTCTACGTCGGCGACCGCGTCGACGTGGATGCCGCGGGCGCTGCCGCCGCCGGCATGCCCTGCGTCATCATCGGAACCAGGACGCGCGGGGCATTCCTGGGTGTCCGACGCCTGTCCGAAGTGCCAGCACTCGTGCAGTCTCCGGTGCGACCTGGCGCCGTTGCTTCTTTCACACGTGAGATCGATGCACACCACACCCGGTGAGGCCGCGCCGGCCTCCGTCACACGATCGGCAGCCTGGGGCGGTCTCCGGCCGTACGTCCAGATTGCGCGGGTCGATCACTGGTTCAAGAACTCGTTCATGGCGCTCGGCGTCGTGCTCGCGTTCTTCTACGAGCCGGAGCTCGCCGGCTGGCAGAGCGTCTGGCCGCTGCTCGTCGGGCTGCTTGCGACCTGCCTGGTCGCATCGAGCAACTACGCCCTGAACGAGTGGCTCGACGGCCCTCTCGATCGCCTGCACCCGGTCAAGCGGAATCGGCCCGTGCCGTCCGGGCTGATCAAGCCGGCGCTCGCCTACACCGAGTGGCTGCTGCTGGCGGCCGCCGGGTTGTCGCTCGCGTGGTCGCTCAACCTGGCCTTCTTCGGCTCGGCGCTGTGGCTGTGGGTGATGGGCATCCTCTACAACGTGCCGCCGATCCGCACCAAGGAATGGCCGTACGTGGACGTGCTCAGCGAGTCGATCAACAACCCCATCCGCCTGTTCCTCGGTTGGTTCGCGTTGATTCCGGACCGCGTGCCGCCGCTGTCGCTCGCGCTCTCGTACTGGATGATCGGCGCGTTCTTCATGGCCATGAAGCGTTTCGCCGAGTATCGCCATATCGCCAACCCGGCGACCGCGGCCGCCTACCGGCATTCCTTTGCTTACTACAACGAGGAACGCCTGCTGGTGTCGATCGTGTTCTACGCCACCACCTGCGCGCTGTTTGCCGGCATCTTCATCGTCCGCTATCACCTCGAGCTGCTGCTGTTCGTCCCGTTTGCGGCGGGCCTGTTCGCCTTCTATCTGCATCTGGGATTCAAGCCAGACAGCCCGACGCAGAACCCCGAAAAGCTCTATCGGGAGCGCGGCTTCGTCGCGTACCTGCTGATCTGCTTCGTCGTGTTCGTCGTGTTGATGTTCACGAGCGTGCCGGCGCTCTACGGCTGGTTCAACGTGGACTCCGCCGGGACGAGGCCGCTCTGGACGATCGGTCGCTGACGAGCCATGAAGGGCCTGATCCTCACCTACATCCTGGCGATCGTCGGCACTTTCGGCTCGCTGGTGGACCCGCTGATCGGGCTCGCGGTTTACATGACCTTCTCGGTTGTCCGTCCGCAGGTCTTGTTCGGGTGGGCCGGCAACCTGGACTACATGAGCTTCGCCGTCGGAGTGGCGCTGCTCGTTGGATGGGCGCTCAAGGGACTGGGCGAGTGGTCGTTCGGACGCGCGCGCGGAATCGTGTACAGCCTGCTGGCGTTCTACGCCTGGTTCGTGCTCTCGGCGGTCTTCGCGCAGGATCCGGTGTTTGCGTTCGGGTCGGTGATCGAGCGCGCGAAGGTCGTGCTGCCCTTCCTGGTGGGGATGACCCTGATCAAGTCCGAACGGTGGATCACGATCCTGGCGTGGGTCCTTGTCCTGGGGAGCGGATACGTCGGCGGCGAGATGAACTGGTCGTACTTCAACGGCTACAACCGGGCCTCGGCCGAAGGGCTGCTCGGGGACAACAACTCGTTCGCCGTCAGCATGGTCGCGGCCGTCGGACCCGCGATCTTTCTGGGGCTGAGCACGAAGAGCCCCTGGAAGAAGGCGCTGGCGTTCGGATGCGCGCTGCTGTGCATGCACACGGTGCTGCTGACGTTCTCTCGTGGCGGGATCCTGTCCCTCGCCATCACCGGCGCCGTCGTGGCCCTCCTGATGCCGAAGCGGCCGGCCTATCTGCTCGCCCTGGTGCTGACCGCCGCGATCGGCGTTCGACTGATGGGTCCCGAAGTCACGTCGCGTTTCATGACGACGTTCGCGGCGGCGGACGAGCGAGACGCATCCGCGGAGAGCCGTATCCAACTGTGGCAGGACTGCCTCGTTGTGATGGAACGCCACCCGGCCTTTGGCGTCGGGCCGTGGCACTGGCCCAGGATCGCGCCTGAATTCGGATGGACGGAGGGCAAACAGGCCCACTCGTTCTGGATGCAGCTGGGCGCTGAGTGCGGAGTCCCGGCATTGCTGCTCCTTCTCTCGTTCTACGTCATCACCGCATCCAAGTGCTGGGTGATGGCCCGACGGTCCCGTGGCACGCAGTACGAAGCGCTGGGCCTGTACGTCGTGAGCGGCCTCACCGGCTTCATCATCTCGGCGCAGTTCGTGTCGATGGAGGGCCTGGAGGTTCCGTATTACCTCGCGATGGTTGGTGCGGCTGCGTTGAAGATCCGCGGCGATGTCAACGTCCCCATCGCCGCGACGGCGGCGGTGCCGGATTCCAGGACGCCGCCCATGGCCTCGATTGGACCGCCGGCGCCGGCGGCACATCCCGGGCTGGCGCGTTCGTCGACGCGGTCCGGATTTCCGTCGTGACCGTTCTCGGCCGTGCCGGCGCCGCCGTGATCGTTGCGTGGGGCGCTGCGCTCGCGCTGTTCCCGATCTACAAAGGCCTCTGGCTCGGGTTCGCGCCGGTACTGATGGGGCTCGGGCTCGGCGCCACGCTGTGGCGTTGGCGGTCGCCCCTCTCGAGCTGGATGGACCGGTGGTCGAATCGTCAGTTCGCCGTAGCGGCGCTGTCGATGGCGCTCGTCGCGCGCATTGCAGCCGCGCTGTACTTCCCGCTCGCGCAGTCGAACGACCACGAGATGTTCTACCGGCTGGCGGCGAGCGTGGCCGGCGGAACGGGCTACGGGTGGGGCTACGGCCCGTCGGCCTTCTTTCCGCCAGGGCTGCCGCTTCTGCTTGCGTTGTGGTTCGCGGTCGTCGGAATCGGCTTGTGGCAGGCAAAGATCTTCGGCATCGTCCTGGGCATGGTGTGCGTCTGGGCCACGTACCGGATTGCCGATTGGGCATTCGGACGGATGGCAGGCCGTTGGGCGCTCGTGCTGGCCGCGACCTCGCCGACGCTCGTCTTCTACAGCGTCACGGTTGGCTACGAGCCGCTGCTTGCGGTGGTCCTCTGCGGGTGGGCCATGTTGACCGAGCGGCTGGAGTCGAGGACGGCCTCGTGGGCGCTCATCGCAGCTCTCGGAGCCGTGATGGGTATCGGGACGTTGATCAAGCCGGTATGCCTGCTGCTCCCGGCCGTCTGTCTTGTCCGATGGTTGCCGTCGCTTCGTCTCGTTGCCGTGACGCGCGCGGCCGCGGCCGCGACGATCCTGCTGCTGGTCGTGCTCCCGTGGACGATGAGGAACTGGCAGGTGCTCGGAAGCCCGGTCCTGGTCTCCACCAACGGCGGTGTCGTCCTCTACGCGGCCAACAACCCGGAAAGTCAGGGACTGGCGATGGGGGTCGCCCCGCTCCCTGGCGAGCACGATGAAGTCAGCCGCGATCGCATCCGCAGAGACGCGGCATTCGCGTGGATGCTCGGGCACCCGATTGAGTGGTGCCGGCTGGCCATCGCAAAGGTCGTGTACGTCTGGGGCACGTCGAGCTCGATCATGTCGTACGTGTCGTACGACCGCATGACAACGGGCGCCGAGTCGGTCGCGAAAGCCGTCCTGAATGTCGGGTGGAGCGCGCTCTTCGTCTTTTGCTGGGCGGGCACGTTCCAGGCGGGCGCCTGGGATCGGCCTCGATTCCACTCGGCGGGCCTCGGCCTGGTTTATTTCTTCGTGCTGCACTTGTTCTTCGAGGCGCTCAGCCGTCATCACATCGGCGTCATGCCGTTTCTGTTTGCTATCGCCGGCGCAGGCCTTCAGGTTGGCGTCGAGCCGCGGCGCTCGGAGGCACGCGCATGACGCGCCGGCCGACGCTTACCGTCGTCGTCCCCGCACGTAACGCCGCGCGGCACATCGACCGGTGTCTCGCCGCTCTTCTCGCCCAGCGCAATGATCTGCCGATTGTCGTCGTCGATGGCGGGTCGGAGGACGACACAGCGGCGCGCGCCCGTCGGTGGGGCGCTACCGTGATCGACACGTCGGGCGCGACCGCGGCGCAGGCGCGCAATGCGGGAGCTGGCGTGGCATCGACAGACGCCGTCGTGTTCGTGGATGCGGACAACGAAGTCCGGGGGCGCTGGCTCGAGGCCTGCGAAGAGGCGCTGACGGATGAGGCGATCGCGGCCGCCGGCCAGCCGTACCGGACGGTGGACGCGCCGACCTGGGTTCAATCCGTGTACGACGCGCTCCGAGTCCGTCCCTCCACGCGCGAGCCGATCGAATGGCTTGGCGCCGGCAACCTGGCAATCCGCCGCGACGCCTTCGAGGCGGTCGGCGGCTTCGATACCAGCCTGCACACCTGCGAAGACGTCGCGCTCTGCGTGGACCTGCGCGGCCGTGGGTTCCGGCTGATGGCGGAGCCGGGTATGGAGAGCGTCCACCATGGAGACCCGGCGACGCTCGGGGCGCTTTTTCGCGGCGAGCTCTGGCGCGGCCGCGACAACGTGCGCGTCAGCCTCCGGCGCCCGCGGTCGTTCCGGAGTCTCGCGGGCCTGGCGGTATCGGCCGCCGCAGCGGCCGGTTTGCTGCTGCTGGTCGCGGGGCTCGTCATCTGGCCGTGGCTCGGCGTGCTGCCGACGGTCGCTGGCGCGGGTCTCGTCGGACTCGCGGTGGTGACGCGGACGGCTCTGATGGCGAGAGCCGCTGGCGCGGGCCAGACCGGCATCGTCGCGGTGCTGGCGGTGGCAGCGACCTACGAGGTCGCGCGCGGCGTCTCGTTGTTGTACCCGGGATCACACGAGACGCGCACGGGCACGCCACTGGTGAAGCATGAGGCCTGAAACGAGGTCGGCCGGCCCCGTGCGTGTGCTCGAACTGCGATCCGTGCGCGGGACGGGTGGCGGCCCGGAGAAAACGATCCTGCTCGGTGCCGCGAAGGCCGACCCTGCCAGAGCTCGCGTGACGGTCTGTTACGTTCGCGACGAGCGCGATCAGGTCTTCGGACTCGATCAGCGCGCGGCCGCGCTCGGGCTCGACTACGTCGAGATCCGCGAGTCTCACTCGTTCGACCGACGTGTCATTCCGGCGCTCGGCGAGCTGATTCGCGAGCGCGGCATCGACATCGTCCACTCGCACGAATACAAGACGGACCTGCTGGCCTGGTGGATCGCGAGGCGCACTCCAGTGGCCACGCTCTCCACGGCTCACGGCTGGACCGGCCATACGCCGCGTGAGCGGTTCGTGTACTACCCGCTCAACCGGCGCCTGCTGGCACGATTTCCTCTGGTGATTGCCGTGTCGAGCGAGATCCGCGCGAGCCTGGTCGCCGCCGGTGCGGACGAGGGCCGCGTGCCCGTGATCCTGAACGCGATCGACCACCGGATGTTCCGCCGCGATGCCGCGCGGTCGGCCGACGCCAGGCACGCATTGGGACTCGGCGCAGACGATGTCGTCTTCGGGTCAGTGGGCCGCCTCGAGCCCCAGAAGCGATTCGACCTTCTCATCGAGGCGTTTGCGGACCTCCATCGATCTGACTCGACCTTGCGGCTGCTGATCGCGGGGGAAGGCAGCGAGCGGCCTCGGCTGGAACGCGCGATTCGAGACTGCCGGCTTGCCGGGGCGTGCCGCCTGCTCGGACACCATCACGACGTAACCGGGCTCCACCACGCGCTGGACTTCTTCGAGCAGTCGTCGGACTACGAGGGCACGCCGAATGTCGTGCTCGAGGCCATGGCGCTCGAAACGCCGATCGTCGCGACGGACGTCGGCGGGACCGCCGAGATCTGCCGGCCGGATGTGGACGGGCTGATCGTCGCGCCCGGCTCGGCATCGCGTCTGGCGGCCGCGATGCGCACCGCCATCGAGAACGGCGCCGCCACGCGGGATCGAGTCGCGCACGCCAGGTCACGCGTCGAACACGAGCTGTCGTTCGACACGCGCTGCCGCCGGCTCGAGGACATCTACGAGCGTCTCGTGACGGCCCGGGTGGCGGCGTGAGAGACGCGCTCAAGTCGCTCGCACGCGGCGTCAGCCTCGTGCTGGTCCTGCCCTCTCTGACGTCGTATGCCTTGAAGTCACTGGTGCTCGGACCGGACCGGGCGCTGGAAGGGTCGACCCAGCTGCTCGCACTGGTCCCGGGAATCATCGGCCAGTATCTGCGTCGCGCCTTCCTGTCGCGGGTGCTGGCCGCGTGCCACCACACCGCGACCATCGAGTTCGGCACCCTCTTCTCCTCGGCTTCCGCGCGCCTCGACGAGCACGTCTACGTCGGCCCGCGCTGTCACCTCGGCTTCGTCCATCTCGAGCGCGAGGTGCTCGTGGCCGCCGGCGTGCACATCCCGAGCGGAGCGCACATCCACGGCAGCGGCGACGCCGCGCTTCCGCTTCGAGAGCAGGGCTTGAGCCGCACGCTCGTCACGATCGGCGAAGGCAGCTGGATTGGCAGCGCCGCCGTCGTCATGGCCGATGTCGGCGCCCGGACGATCGTCGGCGCGGGCAGCGTCGTGACGCGTCCAATACCGGCTGACGTGATGGCGGCCGGATCGCCGGCCAAGGTCATCCGCGCCCGTGATGCGGAACCCGCCGGCGCGAGGCACGCGACTCCGTGACGTCCGGTCCGGACCCGCGCGCGATTCGCGTGCTGTACCTCGCGCATCGCGTGCCCTACGCGCCCAACAGAGGCGATCGCATCCGGGCCTACCACAGCCTGCGCGTCCTGCGTCAGGCGGGCATCCGCGCTCACGTGGTGGCGTTCGCTCACGACGACTCCGAGCGCTCCAGCGCGAGTCGCCTGGGCGAAGTGGCGGAGTCTTACGACGTTCTCCGCCTCCCGCAATGGCGCAACAGGATCAGGGCCGGACTGGCCCTCGCAGGGTCCACCCCGCTGACGCACGTGCTGCTGGACCATCCCGATGCGCGGGCGCGGCTGGCGGCGCGCATCGCCTCGTTCGACCCGCACGTCGTGATCTCCTTCTGCTCGGGGATGGCGCGGCTGGCGATCGAGCCGCCATGCGACTCGCTGCCCTTCGTCCTCGACATGGTGGACGTGGATTCGGCCAAGTGGCGCGATCTGTCGCTGGCGGCCGCGTGGCCGCTTCGATACGTCTACGCGCGCGAGGCCACGTGTCTGGCGCGATTCGAACGAGCCGCCTCGGATCGCGCGGACTCGGTACTCGTGATCAACCAGCGCGAGGCTGAAGAGCTCTCGACGATCGCGCCCTCGGCCCCCGTGCGCGTCGTGCCCAATGGCGTAGACGTCCCGTACTTCCAGCGGCCGCCTCAGTCGTCCCGACATCCGCAGGTGGTCTTCACGGCCGTGTTCGACTATCCGCCGAACGAGGCCGGCGCGATCTGGACGATCGCGGACGTGTGGCCCAAAGTGCTCGCGAGCCATCCCGACGCCGAGCTCGTCCTTGCCGGCGCGCGTCCGACGCCGGCACTTCAACGTCTGGCCGCGCGCAGCCCGCGCGTGACGGTGACCGGCGCGGTGGACGACATCCGGCCGCATCTATGGAGTGCGCGAGTCGCGATTGCGCCGCTCGCGGTGTCGCGCGGCACGCAGAACAAGGTCCTCGAGGCCGTCGCCGCGGGCCTGCGCGGCGTGGTCACACCGTCAGTCGCCGAAGGCCTTCCTCCGTCGGTGCTCGAGTGGTGCTCCGTAGCGGGGACGCCTGAAGCGTTCGCGGCCGCGGTGTCGCGGTCACTCGACTCGGAGGCGAGCCCCCCGGAAGGCAGCCTGGACGCTCTGCGCTGGGAGTCGGCGCTCGAGCCGCTCGTCGAGCGGGTGCGCGCCGCGGCCGAAACCGGCGGACGGGTACGCTCAGCTCGCTGAGACCGCGATCGTCCGGCCGGCGCGTGCGGCCTGGCCGGCATGCAGCGCCAGCGTCGCGCCAGCCATCAGCAGGAACGTGTGGTTCCGCTCTCTCGAGGCGTGCTGATCGATCACCGCCTGCCAGGCGGCAGGCTCAATCGGCACGGCGCTCGAGTCGGTGACCAACAGCCGTCGGAGCCAGGGCTGCAGATCCTGCGCGAGCCACGCGCCAAGGCGCTCGTAAGGCTGATAGCCGGGGACACCAAGCTTCGCGAAGACTCGAAGCTTGAAATGCGACGCCGCGACACGGGCCCGGCTCGATCCGACTGGCGCTCCGGTGTTGGCGTTGACCACGCGAAGAAAATCTGGCCGGCGATGGCCCAGCACGAACGCCTGGATGGTCTCGCCGACTTTCAAGTGCGTTGGGGCGGCCAGTAGCGCCGAGATCAGTCGCGGCTCGAGAAGCGGGACCCGGACCTCTACGTAGTTTCTGAACAACTGCAGCGACAGGACCGTCTCACGCCGCAGTCGCTCGGCGACGAACAGCCGCCAGATTCGCTGAGGCACGGGCTCGACATCGTCCCATGCCGCCAGCTGTTGCTCCAGCGCGGCTCGAGCCATGTCGCGCATCCGGCTGCCGAAGCTTCCGCGGAAGAAGGAGTCGCTCACCGAGCCGATCATGTACCCGGTGAGGTGCCGCCACAGCCAGTCTGTGAGCTCGGCCCTCGTGGCGATCGTCAGGGCCTTGTCGTCCAGCGAGAACGCATAGGCCTTCGACATGTGCATCAACTCGCCCGCGTGCCCGCGCAGCAGCACGTCCACGCCGAGATCCCGATACGTCGGAAGCGTCGTCAGCACGATGCCCTGGTCGAGATACTGTCCGTCCGTCAGCCGGACGACCTCGTCGAGAAGGGGCTCGAACTGCTGCAGGAAGTCGCCCGCCAGCATGTGCCTGTGATGTGGCTGCCCGGCCAGAGCGGCGAGCTTGCCAGCGGCTCTGTGATCCAGGCTGCCCGGAATACCGAGGCTGACGCACTGCACACGACGTCCGGCAGGCACGACTGCGAGAATGCTCCTCGCGTCGAGGCCCCCCGACAGCGAGAGCCCCAGCCGCTCGTCGCCGCCACAGCTCTCCGTCACCGCGTCCACCAGGCGGCTCTCGATGAGCGCCAGCCAGTCGCGATCGGTCTGGGCGGTCACCGACTCGCGGGGTGGCGGATCGCCAATCGAGATCGACCCCGTCTCGAGTGAAAACGTCAGGACGCGAGCCGCCGGAACGACTTCCACGCCGCGGTAGAGGGTGGTGTTCCCGAGATATTGTCCGAAAGCGAGGAACTGCGCGAGGCCTTCCTCGCCGAATTCTGCCGTGGCGCCAGAATGCGCGTGCAGCGCCTTGATCTCCGACGCGAACAGAAACCGTCCCCGAGTCAGCGTCCAGTAGAGGGGCCGGGTGCCGAACTGATCGGTGATGAGCTGCAGCTGCCGCGTGGTCCGATCCCAGACCGCGCAGGCGAAAGACCCGTGTGACGCGGCGAGGAATTCGACCCCGCGCTCCGCGATGGCGCGCGCGACGCGATCCGGCAATGTGGCGGCCTCGGCCAGCCACGACGTGCCGTACAACTCGCCGTCGAACGCTACGACGAGATCTCCCGCGCGACCCAGTTGCGGTGCGCGCGCGCTGCCGGGCCTGTTGGCCAGGACCTGACCCAGCCCGGCATCGCCGAGAACCTCAGCGACCGACGTGTGCCAGTCGAAATGGCGGAGCGACCCCACCATTCCCTTCAAGGCAGACGCGAGGTTCTCGCTCGTGGCGTCGATGACGCCGCAGATACCTGGCAATGGGAACCCTCAGGACGACGCGATCAGGGAATGTTTCTGACGATGACGGGACCGAGCAGCGTCGCGATCGAGACGGGCAGCCGCTGCCAGGCGCGAACGGCAAGACCAAACCGGGCGCTCCCGGGTCCCTGGTCCGGCACCGTACCGCGAATCCCCAGATATTCCCAGACGAGCGGTCGCGGCGCGGCGCCCCACTGCGCCTTGAAGCGGTACGTGCTCTCGTCCGGAGTCGAGCGCCCGAAATCGAACACGGACGCGCCGGCGGCGATCGCCTGCTTCAGCATCGTCCAGTAGAGCAGCATGTTGGGCGCTTTGTCGTTGTGAGCCCTGAGCGCCGAGGCCCACGGCACCTCGATTCGATCGCGCCATCCGACCGTGATCGAAGCGGCCACCGGCTCGGTCCCCACGCGAACGACGAAGACACGCGTGGACGCCGGGAACGTGCCGACGACTTCCTCGAAGAATCGCCGGCTGTAGACGGGGGTGCCCAGGTCGCGCATGTTGTGGGCGAAGACCTGGTAGAAGGCGGGCAGCACCTCGATCCCGCCGACTTCAGCCACGCAACCCGACTTCTCAGCCTTCCGAACGAGATTGCGGACCTTGCGATCCAGGCTCTGCCACAACGCGTCGGCATCGGGCAATAGGGGCAGCCACATCGTCACCTTGTGGCGCCGGGCCGGCCACTGCGCGAAGCGTTGATCGAAGTGTCTGAGCTCCACGTGACGCCAGCCGCGCGCCGCAGCGGTGTCGAGCGCCGCACGCTCGAGCGCCTGCTCGACATCCCGATCGGCACCGAGCACGCCGCCGTAATTGACGAAGGGCAAGGACACACCGAAGCGGCCGAACAGCCGGCTCTTGAAGTCGACGAGCGGCAGGACGCCTACGAGCGCTCCGTTGCGACGAGCCCCGAGGTACACGCCCTGATGCCCGAAGGCGCGCTCGAAGACTCCGCGCCAGGCGTGCTGGTGGTACGCCACGGAGTCGGGATGCGATTCGACGAACGCGTCCCACTCGCCAGGAGCGATCTCACCGGTGTCCACCATGGCTGGTGCGACACCCGTCGCGACGAATCCATCGGACCCGGTTTCTGGGGCCACCGCGATGGTCATCACCACAGATAGGGCAGCGCCACGGCCGATTCGAGCTTCGTCTGCGGCGACGAGGACAGCAGGCTGCCGAGCGGCGACCAGGAGAAATCCTTCAGGAGCTGTCGAAGCCGGGGCTCCGTCTCACGCAGATTCCGGTAGTGACGGACGCGGCTGAGAAGTCCGGCCTCGAGCCTCGGCTGCTCGGGATCGATTTCCCACGGGTGAAGGTAGAAGATCGCCGGCCGATTTTCGAGCCGGTTCACTCGATCGATGCCGAACTTCGTCCACCAGTACGGAAGAAGGCGGAAGTACCCGCCGCCTGCCACCGGAAGGTTGAGCGGGCCGATCCGCGTCGTCGATCCGGGCGCCTCGAGGATCGAGCCCTGCTTTCGCGCGATCGAGTACGGGTGGCGTCCCGACACGGGGATGCCATAGCGATCGTGACGCACGGGAAAGATGCTCGCGTCGTAGCTGTAGCCCTCTTCAATCAGCACGTCGAGTGCCCAGAGCGAGCGCGGCACAATCGAGTAGCTCGGCGCGCGATACCCGTGCACCGGGCCGCCGCAGGCGTCCTCGAGCAGCGTCTTGGCTCGACGCACGTCCTCGCGGAACGCCTTGCGCGTCTGGTCGTAGACGAGACGATGGCCGTATCCGTGAGAGGCGATCTCGTGGCCGGCCGCGGCAATGCGCTTGACGAGATCGGGAAACCGTTCGGCCACCCAGCCCAGGACGAAAAACGTCCCGCGGAGCTCGTGCTCGGCAAAGATCTCCAGCAACCGGTCGGTGTTCTTGCACACGCGGCTCTCGAGGGTCGTCCAGGCCTGCCTGGGGACGACGCCGTCGAAGACGCTGACGTGGAAGTAGTCCTCCACGTCGATGGTCATGGCGTTCACGATCACGTCACGCACCCCTGCGCAGCAGCACGGTACGGGCCGTCGAGAAGATGATGAACAG
>Ga0163161_10002962_pt1 | contig 12033 bp, 3 predicted proteins | sample S45metaG_FD_129847 | JGI IMG/M metagenome (GOLD analysis project Ga0163161, IMG submission 129847) | Switchgrass rhizosphere microbial communities from Kellogg Biological Station, Michigan, USA - S4-5 metaG | ecosystem: Host-associated > Plants > Roots > Rhizosphere > Soil | place: USA: Michigan... | reverse complement strand
CAGTCTCTGAAGTTCTTTCCAATCTCAGTATTTAGCACAAATGAACAGTGGTGAATAGGGATATTTATTTTAGTTGCTAAATCGATGATTTGCAAGTCGCTTTTCAAATACAGGCGTTCAGTTTCCAATGTTTGTTTCATAATCATAGCATATGCTGAAAGCTGCTCAGTTGAGAGCTTATTTCGTCTTTTCACAGAGCCGACTTGCGTCTGCTCATGTTGATTAGGAAATATTTCGGTCTGCTCATCACTAACATGTTGGCTTAAGTAGTTTTTTCCTTCCCAGGGGGTAGCAACAAGAAGGTAGCCGTAGAAAAGTCTTGGCCTGTGTAGGGCATAAGAGAGAAGCAGTAGTAAGGCTATACAATTAAAAATAATAAAGTAGGTATGGTTTAATGGAATATCTAAGGCAAGATAAGCAATGGGAGAGAGTCCGATCAGCTGGAACAGCGTCGCCACACTTAGAATAAATAACACCCAATCCTTGCCTAAATTTTCTTTATCATCAGATCTAATTATTCCGGATTTGACAATCGTTCTCCAGGACAGCGAAAGATAGTAAAGCATAAGTAGAGTCCGACCTACGCTATGAACGGGGCCAGGAAATAGACCACTCCTCGCTGACAGGGTTATATATCCATTTTGTGCAAGCTGGTCAGATATAATTGCCCAGTTTAAGCCTGGCATTCCCATCCATGGAATTACATGTATGAACGCTAGAACTGCAGGTATGAAATGAAGCCACTGGTTACTGGATATTCCCTTTCTATTTTTCAAAAAACCGGTTACATAGAGGTAAAAACAGGCAGGCATCGCGAAATGGAACGGTGTTAGAACCTGAAAGAAAATAGATAAAGCTCGCTCGTTGTCCGCAGTTATAATTATGGAATTTAAAATTTGACCAAACCGTGTAAAAAATACAATTGAAAGCAGCAAGTTATTTGTCCTGTTTCCTTTTTTTGCAAAAAAAAGATGCAGTGAGAAGAGCAGAAGAAAGAAACAAGTAGTACTGACTAAAAAACTTTGGAAATACATAAGCGCCGCTTCCAATATAACACTTTATTATGAATATAAATATAACGAACTCTTTTGAAGTCGAGATATCATTGGCTTTCTTACTTCACTAAAAGTTTGTCAATGGGTCCAGCATCATATGTTGCTACAATCGAGCGAATTTCGTTTGTAATCGCAATCATTTTATCAATAGTTTTTTAAAAGAAAAGCGCAGCTGGCAAATTTTTGTAGGCGGAACTGTTAGGCTTGCAGGTGCGGTTTTGATAGCGCTTTCCGATACAAGTGATTAGCATGCTTGATATTTTACTATAGAGATAAGCATATTGTGTAATTGTACTCTATAGATTTAATCATTCACTTTTATACTGGAAGCTAAATGCTCCAACATTTTATATTGGGGGTAAGAAATTGGTGATTCACTTTTGGCTATTATCACTTGGATTTGTCGATTTTATGATTTAGAACAATCTGCGGTGAAAAGAAAAAATATTGCTAGCGTAAAATAAACGATGTTGCGCGTTATAACTGTTGATGATATAACCCTATACGTATGAATCTGAAGAATGAATTACTCGCGTTTTATGAGAAATCTCGGGAGCTTGAGCGTGCAAAAGAGAATGTAAAATCGTTAAAGCTGAGCATTGGAAATACATATGATTACAGCTCAGATGTCAAAATTAGCATATTGCAGCGTAAAATTGATATCTATATGGAAATTGAAAACCTAATTAAAAAAATGTCAGATTTGCCAAGTGAGTTAGTAAGTATTCAAAGCAGGCTGGTTCATGTGCTAACAGAAATCGGCTTTCCGGAGCGTCGAAAAATTTCTATTATTCATCAGAATGATACAGAGATTAATTTTTGGTATGATGGCTCTGATTTATTTTTCGCCGGGCTTGCTGAATAGAGCGAAGTTGATGTTTTTATCCGTTCAGAGTCATTTGAAACTCTTCGGTAAATTTTATATAGTATTTTTTATCCGCTAACAAGGTCACTATAGGAAATATTCTTCCTGAAAATAAACACCGGGGAAAAAGTTTCTATCAACAGGAGTGCTCTCTAAAAGTGATTTTATCACTTGGGATGCTAATTTGGATGTAACTCTATTTATCAATAACAAAGAGAGATGTGAAGTTAGTAATGTTCTTGATGTTGGTTTATAGCTTACGGTAAATCCAAATTAATTTTGTGAAAAGATCATGGGCTAAATGTACTTTGGAACAAATCTGATTATTCATTGAAGAGGTATTTTCTTTTTTTATTTAGCCAAACAAATGGACTGTTATATCGTTTGTGTAGTAGTTTGTTTGGTTTAGTTTTATTACAGCGGATGCATAGTAAAACTTCTCTAGGGGTCTCGTTTCTTAATGAGACCTCTTCTCTTATCTAAAGCACGATAGATAAAATTACCAGATATCCAAAATCCCATGTGTTTGCATGCCGTTCGAATCAACTTTATATGTTTTTATGAATTCACTCACTCCTCTGAAAATTATCGGCTAATATTCTAATATTTAGCGATATAAATTGTAAACAATCAGGACTTTAATGTTGTTTAGTTTTATGTTGAAATTATGAGCATGTTTTGCAGCATTTAGGTTTGGAGGAAATAGGATGAAAAAGAGAATTTGTATTCTAGAGGATGACTGTGGCATTCGGGATATGTTGGACATGCTGCTGAGGGCTGAGAATTTTGAAGTTTATTCGTTTTGCTGCATTAAGGATTTACTGCGTGCCAAAAATAGATACGTTATAGATTTGTTTCTCTTAGATGTCCGACTCCCGGATGGAAGCGGTCTTGAAGTTTGCCGGATGCTAAATAATAATGCTGATACTGCCCATATTCCGGTACTGATGATGAGTGCTAATGTCGATGCAAGCCAAATTGGAGTTGGCTGCAAGGCTAAAGCTTTTATGTCTAAACCGTTTGACATTTATCATGTGATGGACAGTATTAATTTTGCTATGAAAAATTCATAAGGCACATGTGGTAGAATCTACAAACAGCATAAAAGTCTTTTCTGTTGTAGTAAAGTGATCCACAGATTGATCAGGTATCTCAATCCTTACGGCTGTAAAAATGTTTTTTCAAGGTTTAAATCTTCAGTGCCTATCTCTTGGGGTACTCTTTGATTTGATTACCGTCACCATTGCCTGGATTATTTAGATTTTTTCCCCCAATAGCTAATTTTTGAATGGTTTACATCCGAAGTAATTGCATAAAATATCTTCAATATTACTTCGGGATTTTGGTGAATTTAAGGATCAAAAAAAATGATATCATCTATTATTTTAAACCCGTGAACTTTGTAAAAGTGGTCTTCCAAAGTATTGAAACCCTTCTCCAATCGGAAAAAAGTTCGTCATCTTTTATTCGAGTAACTATAAGCACAACACCATAACCGACTGGTTCGGTTTTGATCTTCGAAAACAGTTGGATTACCTCCTGCTCAGACATTCTAATAATTGTATGAGCGGCATCGATTTTGCTGAATAAAGGCATCCCGTTATCCCTGTTTTCGGATGATTTCTTTTCGAAACTTTCCAGCAAGGTTCTTAATTCTTCAGGTTCCAGTGGTGCCTTGGCTATGCTGGAATAGACTAGGTAAAATTTTATGATAACTTCTATTGACTTTTAACTCAACATCAGAGTGAACGAATGGCTTGAGCATGCTTATATTTCGTTCCAAATCTTAATTTACTTTTGTAATTTTTGACTAGGATAACGTACCATCATTTGAGGAATCTTTGGAATTCTGAATTGAGGAATCTGTCATAAATTTTTGTTTTCCAAATTGCTAACAATCAATTATATGAGCTAAAATTTGATTTGATATTGAATTAGAGAATAAACAAAATCGTTTTACAATGGCAATACTTTTCTGGGAATTTTTAATTTTGCGAAAAATAAGCTGAAAGTGCATCCAATATTAATTCTCATCATTTCGTCTTCCACACTGCTTTGCCTGGTTATTTTTAAGCTTGTAGCATATTGTAAAAATGGTCTTTACTTAAACATTGCACTTATAATATCCCTTTTTGCTGTTATATGGTATGGTTTAATTTTCATTCTTACTAATTTGGGAATGATTATTAGGTATCCCATATTATTTAACAAAGGATTGCCATTCTACTATCTAATCGGACCTGGTATTTATCTATTTATCAGGGGGCTCCTTTATCCCCATTTCAGAAAATTCAGGTATACTGATCTCATACACTTGGCACTGGCCGTTCCAGCCATAATATCAATTATTCCTTATAACTTCGCATCTGATACCATTCAGCAATGGGTAGTTACTAAGGTTAGTGAAGACCCATCCTTTGCGTTTAGTAATTCACAATATATTGTTGGGAGCTGGCACTGGTTTACCTTTCCATTATCAGCGCTCGTTTATAATTTTTGCCAATTAGGTTTAATATTCAAAGCTGCAAAAAAGCAGTTGGTGCCTAAAAGCCAAATTTTGTGGCTTGCAATATTTACTGGGATTTCAATTTTAATTTTTAGTGGAATGCTTGGCTTAAACTTCAACCTGCTTTTTAGCGAAGAGAATCTGGGGTCAATATTGGAATCTGGTAATCTGGTATTTTTTGTTAGCGCATCTTTGCTAGCTTTCTCCGCATCTTTTTTCATGAATAATGAATTGATGTTTGGTTTGAAAAAAATTAATGTAGAACCAGAGCAAGCCAAACCGCAAAGCACCGTTTCTTCAAATCAAAGGCCGGATTTCGAGAATATACAAATTAAAATGTACGATGAAAAGCTAACGCAGGAAATTGAGCGTTATATTCATGAAAATGAAATATTCAGAAATGAAGGCTTGACCGTTAGCGAACTCGCCTCAATGATACGCATACCTAATCACAAACTTTCTGATTTCTTTAATAATCATTATAAGGTTAACTTCAACTCTTACATCAACAACCTTCGGATAAATTATGCCAAGCAAAGGCTGGATGAAGGCGGCTGGAAACAATTTACCCTTGAAGCAATTGCCCAAGAATCCGGCTTCACTTCCAGAAATACATTTGCACTATCATTTAAGAAAACGATGGGCGTTACCCCATCTCAATACGTCTCAGAGCTGAAATCCCAGAGTGCCTAAGTTGCACTGATTTTCAAAATCGTTCCAATCTTAATCGTTTTCCAGGCTTTATTTTTCAGAAATTAATGAATTTTTGCGCGATAATTTCCTACGGGAATAGTGTCCTGTTTTTGCACAGGCCTAAATTATAAACCAGCAAATCATTACCGAACATATCTGTATAATATGAATAAACGCGTACTATTTTTATTTATTATCTTTCTATTCATTTTTAATGAGTCCTTTTCACAATTTACCCTAAATGAAAACTTTAAAGGGAGTTCGGCAAACGGAATCGTTCTGGGAGGTTCGCCGACCGCCTCGTTGACCTCAGGCGGAGTTGATCCTGTAAACCAGGGCTATCTCCGATTAACAACAGACGTGGGAGATCAGAGGGGTTATGCATACATAGATAAAGCTTTTCCGTCAACCCTGGGCGTACTGCTTGACTTTGAATACAAAACCTGGCACGCTAATAATACTGATGGCGCAGACGGAATTGTAGTGTTTTTGTTTGATGGCTCAGTAACCCAGAGTGATTTTCGCGTCGGTGGTTCAGGAGCAGGATTAGGATACGCACCGCGTGGAGACCAAAATCTTCCCGGCCTGAAAGGTGCCTATCTGGGTATTGGACTGGATGAGTATGGTAATTTTTCATCCAATTATGGTACAGTTGGAGGCGTTCCCGACAGAACTTCCAGTACCGTGACTGGCGGGCTTGCCAGGCGGATAAACAGTATTACGCTGCGTGGCAGGGAGTCAGACGCCTATAGATTACTGGCAACCACAAACCCAACAAGCTCAAGCCAAATTCAATATACAACACAAGTGGGCAATAGGCCCAATGATGCAACTTTCTACAGAAGGGTGCAGGTGGAAATAAAGCCCAATGCAAATGGTAGATATGATATTATTGTGAGATGGTCTACCACACCGGGTGGTGCGCTAACTCAACAATTCAGTTATTCACTGGTCGATCAATCGGGCGTAAGCTATGCGCCGCCATCAACATTAAAATTGGGATTTACCTCGGCAACGGGCGGCTCGTTTAACAATCACGAGATTCGTAACCTTACCGTGACCACGCCTGGCAACATCCGTGTTGGAAAAAGAGCAGATAAAGATGTACTAAGAACGATTCCTGCAGGAACAAACGCCAACCAGCTTACCTACACTATAGAGGTGGTAAATGATAACAGTGTTGCATTAAGTAATATAGATTTCAAGGATAAATTAACAGATGCTAATGGAGTGTTGGTCCCAACATCAGCTTTTACGTTTGGAACCATTACAACTTCAGGATTTTTAGCGGGTACAACGGTAACCAAATCGGCAACCACAAACGAAATAAATGGAAGTTTGAATATGGCAGCTGGGGCTACAGGGAAAATTACGGTGAGCGGAACTTTAAATGCTGTGCCCGCTGGGAATACCCTTAGAAACACAGTAACCATCAATCCAACTGATATTACAGATCTCGATCCAGACAATAATACAGCCGTAGTAAATACGCCGGTTTTAGCTGAAGATGTCGATCTTACGCTTTCAAAAACGGTTACCAATCCATGCCTTTCGACCAGTGGAAATACATTTAATCTAGTAGTCTCAAATGTTGGTGCGATTACAACTTCGTCTGCCAACAAAATCACTGTTACTAAAACCTATCCAACCAGCTATACTTTCACGCCAGTTTCCAATACAAACTGGAGTTTGGGTAGCAGGGTGACTTCAGGTTCGAATTATGTTTATACCTATACCTACACTGGTGGAACATTAGCTTCTGGAGCGAGTGCCGCTCCGATTAGTTATCGAATTACAGTCCCAAGCTCGGTAAGTTCTTATGTGGATGCCGCCCAGGTAAATTATTTAAATTCATCTAATCAAAACATCGAAATTTCGGCCAACCAAAGCAATAATGTTGGAAGTAATACAATTGCAACCGTTTCTGCAAAACCAACTGTTGTGACTCAGGTTACTTATTGCTTAAATTCTACGGCAATTGCACTTTCGGCAACCCCTACCAATGGCAATACATTATTATGGTACCGAACAAAAGGGGGAGTATCTTCTGTAAATGCTCCTGTTCCGACAACCAATGTGGCTGGAAACACCAGTTATTTTGTGACTCAAACAAATGGGAGTTGTGAGAGTGATTATGCAGAGATAGTTGTTACTGTACAGGCTGCACTAAATGCGGGGACTATTGGCAGCAACCAAACCATTTGTAATGGTTCTGCAGCAAACGCCTTAACTTCTTCTAGTGTTGGAAATGGGGGCACAACAGGTTCCACAACGGCATACCGATGGGAAAAATCTTTAGATAACGGCACCAGCTGGGAGGGAATTGCGGGTGCTGCAGGAACTACCTATTCCCCTGGTACACTTACTCAAACAACTCAGTTTAGAAGAATTTATACTTCTAGTTTAAATGGTGTTTCTTGTGAGGCAGCAACAAGCCCGGTCACCATTACAGTGCAAAGTGTGGTTGGAGCAGGCTCCATTGGAGCGGATCAAACCATTTGTACAGGTACCATTCCGGCAACTTTTAGTTCTCTTGCTATTGGCACAGGATCAGCAGGTGCGGTTCTAACATATAGATGGGAAAGTTCGACTAATGGCACACAATGGAATGTTATTAATGGTGCAACCGCTGCAACTTATACTCCATCGGCTGCTTTAACGGCAACAACTCAATTTAGAAGAACCACAATTTCTACACTTAATTCCGTGGCTTGTTCGTCTGTAGCATCCAATGTAGTTACCGTTACAGTTAATTTAAATCCAACTGTAGCAAATGCAGGATTAGATATTGTACAGTTTAATTCGGGAGTATTCACATTGCAAGGAAATGCACCAGCTGTTGGTACGGGAAACTGGACTGTAGTTATTGGTGCGGCAACAATTTCAGAACCAACCAATCGCAATTCTGCCGTCACAATTGCCGAAAATACAAATGCGACATTAAGGTGGACAATCAGTAATGGTCCTTGCGCACCTTCTAGCGATGATGTGGTGATCACCTTTACCAAACGTTCGAATTTACAAATCACAAAAACCGTTGATAAAACAAATCCGGTTGTAGATGATAACGTAACTTTCACGCTGGTTGCAAAAAATAACGGTCCAAGTGATGCAAGTGTTGTAAAAGTTACCGACCTTTTAAAGGCCGGCTATACCTTTGTAAGCAGTTCTTCTGCAAATTATAACTCAACGAACGGAGAATGGTTAATTGGTTCACTGGCAAATGGCGCTTCTCAAACCCTTACCGTAATTGCTCGTGTTAATGCCAATGCGACAACTGCTGATTATGCTAATGTTGCAACTATCAGTGGGACAGAAACCGATCCTGATTTAACCAACAATACTTCATCGTTAAATACCATTATACCCATTCCTTCTGTTGATATAGAAGTGAATAAAACCGCAACTCCGAAGCCTGCCATTGCAGGACAAGCGCTTAGCTATACGATAACTTTAAAAAATAATGGACCAAGCACGATTAGAGCTTCTGATGTTTTCGCGGTTACGGAAAATCTTCCAGCAGGTTATACAGTAAATACTTTTACTGCGTCTAACGGAACTTATAATTCTACAACTGGCAGTTGGAGCGGCTTAGCCTTGGCAACAGGACAACAGGCCACATTAACGATTACAGGAAATGTAGCAGCAACTGCTACTGGAACTTTGAGCAATACAGTTTCAATTGCAGTTCCCACGAGTATTTCAGATTCCAATAGCAACAATAACAGCAAAACAGATAATACAGCAATTAGCAGATTGGTTGATTTAGGAATCACTAAAACCTCCAATCCAAAACCTGTAATTGCTGGTAATAATTTAAGCTATACCATCACTTTAAGCAATAATGGGCCTTCTAGTTTGTTGGCTTCTGATATTGTAAAAATCAATGAGAACTTTCCCTTAGGCTATATAGCTTCAACTTTTACACCATCTACAGGTACTTTCGATAAAAATACAGGAAACTGGACTGGCTTAACTTTAACGCAAGGTCAAACCGCAAATTTAACTATTGGAGGTTCTGTAGCTGCAAATGCGACCGGAACATTAAGCAATACAGCGAGTGTTATTGCGCCAACAGGCACAACCGATAACAATACGTTAAATAATAGTGCAACGGAAAACACTGCAGTTAACCGCCAGATTGATTTTGAAATAACCAAAACTGCAACACCAAAACCAGCCGTTGCAGGTGAAGCGCTTACCTATACCATCGCAGTAACCAACAAAGGTACTAGTGCAATGAATGCGGCTGATGTTTTAAAAGTTGTTGATACCTTACCAAACGGTTTTAATGCTTCAAGTTACAATGCCTCAAGGGGAACATACGATTCTGTAACAGGAAACTGGAACGGTCTAACCTTAACCAGCGGACAAACAGCGAGCTTATCAATTACCGGAAAAGTAGCAAGCGATGCAACCGGGACTTTAGCGAATAAAGTTGTTTTAACTGTTCCGCCAGGAATAATCGATCCCGTTATAACCAATAATGAAGCAACCGATAATACTGCAATCATAGCTAGACCGGTTTTGGCTATTACAAAATCTGGCGCATCTGGTTTAACCGCAGGATCTACGGTAAGTTATACACTTAAAATTGTAAACACTGGCAGCAGTGATGCGATTAATGCGTCCATAAATGATGCTGTTCCAGCGGGAGTAGAAAGTGTAAATTGGACAGCCAAAGCGAATGGAGGTGCAAGCATTGTTTCCGGAGCATCAGGAAGTGGAAATGCGGTTGCTATTAATGCCAATATTCCGGCAGGTAATGCAAATAGTTTCATCTCGGTTAACATCAACGGAACATTAAATCCGGCAGCAACTGGAAGTGTAAACAATACCGCTTCGGTTACACCAGCAGAGCCACAAGGTACTGGAAGCAATTCTTCTGTAAACTCTAATGTAACCAGCTCTTCGGGAATTGTGATTTCTAAAGCAGGCGCTTCATCTGCATCGGCAGGAGATGTAATTAGCTATAGAATCGAAGTTGGAAATAACGGGCCAAGTAATGCAATTGGTGTTCAGATTGCCGATAATGTTCCCCCTGGTTTAGTCAATGTAAGCTGGACCTCCCAAACGCAAGGAGGGGCAACAATTACCAGTGGCGCGACCGGTTCAGGAAATTTGATTAATTTGGTTGCTAATGTTCCGGCAGGTGTACAAAATAAAGTAATCTTGAATGTTACTGGAACCGTTAAGCCAGATTTCAGCGGAGCTTTAACCAATACAGCAGTCGCAACCCCACAAGAAACTGGCAGTACAGCTGTAAGTGCGCAAGCGGTTACAAATATTAATAGTAAACCTTTATTTACCATCACAAAAAGTGGCCCGGCTACTGTTATTGCAGGCAATACTATTGCCTATACCATTACGGTTAGAAACACAGGCCCTTCAAATAGTGTCAATACGGTAATTACTGATAATATCCCAACGGGAATAACAAACCTAAGCTGGACAAGCACCGTTACTGATGGAACTGCAAATATTACTGCAGGTGCAACCGGAACTGGAAATGCTTTAAGTTTAACTGGGAATTTCAACGCAAATAGTACGGTAAAAATTAATGTAACGGGAAAGGTGAGTTCGGGTCTATTGGGTAATATCGTTAACTCTGCTGTTGTAAAACCATCTGAAGCTGGAGTTGTTCCAGTTAATTCGAATGAGGTAAATACTTCAGTTTTTACAAAATCTGGATTAACCATCGCAAAGAATGGTCCTTCATCTGTAGTTTCTGGAACAAACATTACTTATACCGTTGAAGTTGGAAATACAGGGCCAAGTGATGCCTTGAATGCTGCTATTGCAGATTTAATTCCAGCCGAGATCTTAAGTCCAAGCTGGACTAGCGCAACCCAAGGTACCGCAATCATATTAAGTGGTGGAACAGGAAGTGGTAATACACTCCAAACAGTTGCGAATGTGCCTGCAGGGACGGGCAACAAAGTAATTATAACCGTAAGCGGGAAAGCAAGTCCATCTTATAATGGAAGCATTACCAACACTGCGAATGTTACCGCGACAGAGTTAAACAGCCCTTCTCCACAATCGTCGGTGACAACTTCAATCAATAGAATTCCTACGGTTTCAATAACTAAGAATGGACCTTCTGCTGTAATTTCGGGTGCAAATATTACTTATAGCATTGATGTTGTAAATACCAGCACAGCGGATGCGCAGAATCTGGAAATAAAAGATTTGGTTTCAACCGAGATTAGTAACGTAAGTTGGACAGCGGTTGCAACGGGTTCTGCTAGCGTAAATGGGTCTGCTTCTGGAACTGGAAATAACATTACCTTAAATGGAAATATTCCTGGAGGTGCAGCGAACAAAATAACCCTTAACATTAATGGAAAAGTAAGTGCGGCTTATAGTGGGACTTTAAGCAATACTGCAACGGCAACGCCTGCTGAAACAGGCACGGTGGCTAAAGCATCATCTGTAAATACAGCGGTACAAAAAGTGCCGGTATTGGCGATTGAGAAAACCGGGCCAGCAAATATCACCGCCGGTCAAACTATCAGTTATACGCTGAAGGTAAAAAATACGGCAACAGCAAATGCAGACTTAGCTACCATCACTGATAATGTTCCGGCAGGGATTCAGAATGTAACCTGGACGGCTGCAACTAGTGGTGCAGCATCAATTAATGGCGCTACAAGTGGAACGGGCAATGCCATATCTTTAATAGGAAATATACCTGCTGGAAGTGGAAACGAGATTAATGTAACGATAAATGGTACTGTTGATCCATCAACGAATGTCAATTTAATTAATTCCGCAACGGTAACACCTGCAGAAAATGGCGCGGTAGCGAAAACTTCAAATACCATAACAACCCGGGTAACCAAAACACCATCAGTTAGCTTAATTAAAACTGGACCGTCTACTGCAAAAGCTGGCGAAACGGTAACTTATAT
>Ga0163161_10002961_pt1 | contig 12034 bp, 9 predicted proteins | sample S45metaG_FD_129847 | JGI IMG/M metagenome (GOLD analysis project Ga0163161, IMG submission 129847) | Switchgrass rhizosphere microbial communities from Kellogg Biological Station, Michigan, USA - S4-5 metaG | ecosystem: Host-associated > Plants > Roots > Rhizosphere > Soil | place: USA: Michigan... | reverse complement strand
TCCCGAGTTGCATGTGCTGATGCTCCTTACTACAAATAAATGTGTGTCATTGGTTATAGCCCAACGCGACTGATGGAGGTTAGTCCAGAGCGTTGCGATGAAGTTTCCGGGCATTGTGCCCGAATCAGACTGATAACGCCCCGAAACGTGGCGAAGACACACCGACCATGAAAAATAAAAAAGTTCCATTCACGGGCAAAAGAAATCAAAATCGGCGCCGATAGTAGATCAGTACCCCAAATGGGGACGACCTACAGTTGATGCACGCCATTTGCGAGGTGAGCAATGGGCACAGTACACACAGCAATGCCGCCACAAACCCTGTACGTGACAATCCGTCGCGATGAATTGCGTCAGTTGAAAGACGAACGCGACCAGTTGAAGCAGGAGCTGGCGCAGCTGCGCCTGTTGACCCAAGGTGCGCAACCGCAACCTTTGCCGGTCGTTCAGCGTCATCCCCACGCCTGATCCCCCTCCTGATTCGGGAACGGCAACGGCTGTTCCCGACACGCTACCCTCTGGCCGCATGCCCCACGGCAAAAGCGCCGCTTAACAAAACTTTCACATTCTCTTCGTAATACTCCGCCCCATTCTGGCCGTACCTGCGCGTACGGCTTCCGTTCGTCGGCTTCATGGATGTTCCGGCGGTGGTTGTAACGAGTGAGCTGGAGCGCCGAATGGCATTGTTCAAACGCAGCAAAACGACTGCGACAGGTTTCGACTGGGCCGGTTTTCTCTGGCTGTTTGTATTCTTCTGGTACTTCTCGGGTATCACCCAACTGCTGATTCAGCTGACTGGCACCTCGGGCTTTACCGGGTTCCGTCAGGCGTTCGTCATGAGCGCGATCTGGCTGGCGCCGATGTTGCTGTTCCCCAAACGCACCAAACTGCTCGCCGCGATCATTGGCGTGGTGCTGTGGGCCTGCTCGATGGCCAGCCTGGGCTACTTCTTCATCTATGAGCAGGAATTCTCCCAGAGCGTCATCTTCATCATGTTCGAGTCGAACATCTCTGAAGCTGGCGAGTACATGACCCAGTACTTTGCCTGGTGGATGGTGCCGGCGTTCCTCGCCCATACCGCGTTCGCCTATTTCCTGTGGACACGCCTGCGCCCGGTGTACATGCCCCGAGGTCGTGCGCTGGTGGCGGCAACCGCGATCGTGATCGCTGTAGTCGGTTACCCGCTGGTCAAACAGACCCTGCGCATGGGCACCTTCGCCCAAGGCTTCGAAAAATTCGAAACCCGCATCGAGCCTGCAGTGCCTTGGCAAATGGTTGTCGCTTATCACCGTTATCAGGAAACCCTCGCCGACATGCAGGGCATGCTGCACAACGTGAGCAAGATCCCGCCACTGAAAAACCTTCAGGACGCCTCGGCCGATCAGCCGAAGACTCTGGTACTGGTCATCGGTGAATCGACCAACCGTCAGCGCATGAGCCTCTACGGCTATCAGCGCAACACCACGCCGGAACTGGACAAGCTCAAGGATCAACTGGCGGTGTTCGACAACGTCGTCACCCCGCGCCCGTACACCATCGAAGCGTTGCAGCAGGTGCTGACCTTCGCTGACGAAGAGCATCCGGATCTGTACCTGTCGACGCCGTCGCTGGTCAGCATGATGAAACAGGCCGGTTACAAGACCTTCTGGATCACCAATCAGCAGACCATGACCAAGCGCAACACCATGCTCACGACCTTCTCCGAGCAGGCCGACGAGCAGGTGTACCTGAACAACAACCGCAACCAGAACGCCGCGCAATACGATGGCGACGTGATCGAGCCGTTCAACAAGGCGCTGGCTGACGCGGCACCGCGCAAGCTGATCGTCGTGCATTTGCTCGGCACACACATGAGCTACCAGTACCGCTATCCGCCAACGTTCGACAAGTTTCAGGATCGCAACGGCGTGCCACCGGGTGTGCGTGACGACCAGGTACCGACCTACAACAGCTACGACAACGCCGTGCTGTACAACGACTTTGTCGTTTCGAGTCTGATCAAGGATTACGCCAAATCCGATCCGAACGGTTTCCTGTTGTACCTCTCCGACCACGGTGAAGACGTGTTCGACTCGGTGGGCCACAAGACCTTGGGCCGCAACGAAAACAAACCGACCGCGCCGATGTACACCATCCCGTTCATGGCCTGGGCTTCGCCGAAGTGGAAAGCCAGCCACGACTGGAACTTTGCCGGTGATCTGGATCGCCCGTACAGCAGCTCGCACCTCATCCATACCTGGGCCGACCTGGCCGGTTTGAGCTTCGATGAACTCGACCGCAGCAAGAGCCTGGTCAGCGACAGCTTCAAGGCGCGGCCATTGCTGATCGGCGACCCGTACCAGACCGAGCAGCGCGCGCTGATCGACTTCAGCCTGATGAAGCCGAAGAAACCCGATAACGCCGTCGCCGACGCGGCGGAGCAGTAACACCGAAGGGGCCTGAAACGGCCCCTTTTTCATGTCCACTGCTAGCGAAGGACTGATCGCCATAAACCAAAGGTGCCGATGTGCAGCAACTGGCCCACACGGCGGTGATGTGGTTGAGCGATGGCTGGATGTAGTTGCCATTTAAACTCCGGTGTTTAAAAGACACCTCCAGACACGCCTTCGAGGCTACACATCCTTGCGCCATTGCCTACAGCTACGCCAGAATCCGCCGGCTTGTGCGCTTTGGGGACGGGTTCTATTGTGGGTCGGTCGCTGACGAATCAGCGATCGGGTTTAGCAGCTCGGCAATTTTCAAGGCACGCGAGTTTCGCCATTACGTTATGGCGGCTATGCGTGGGGCACTTCGGTGCGCCGGGATCCTTGAGCCTGGTCTGCTAACCCGCGTACAGCCGCCACCCTCTTCGTTTAGCAGCGAAGATTGACGGCTCCATTTCTCAAGGAGCTTTACCATGATAAAACCAACACCCAACCCGCCCGAAACCGACCTCGCCTCCCCCTACGAATCCCTCGATTCAAAAAAGCTCAACGACGCCGCCGAACGCGCGCTCGATCACTACCTCTGCCCACCCGGCTCCACCCCACCGCCACGCAAAACCCGCCGGATGTACGCCGTCACTGCGGACTTCAAAAACGAGGAACTGCTGGCCGATGCCAGCGAAACACTCGCCTCAGCCAGAACCATCGCTCATGACTTCGCCCACCTCATACCCGCGTCACAGCGCAGGACGCTGCTGGGTATCGCGCAACTGATCATGCTGGGTGAACTGGCGGTGAATCGAGTGATGGATAATCTGCAGTTGCCGCAGTAGCGGGCCTCTATGATCGTTCCCACGCTCTGCGTGGGAATGCCTCAACGGACGCTCCGCGTTCGGCTCTGGATGGGACGCAGAGCGTCCCTGGCTGCATTCCTTTACTGCGCGTGGGAATGATCAACATAAAAACCGTTGCCCCGTTTGAATCGTGACTAAACGGGGCCAGACCAGGTCTTTCAAGCATTCCGAACCAAAAGATCGCAGCCTTCGGCAGCTCCTACACCGGTCTATGTAGGAGCTGCCGAAGGCTGCGATCTTTTGATCTTGGCAAACTGGCGGAAGGCAGCCGGAGTCGAACCTGCCCGGGAACGGATGCCGTCCCCAACCGGGTTTGAAGCCCGGCCGCGCCACCGGGCGCGATTGCCTTCCTTGAACTCATTGTGCGTTGGCGTGGGCCAGCGCGTTGTCGGGGCGGATCTGGCGGGATTCGCCTATGCGTCGGGTCAGGCCGACGCGGTCGAAATATTCCAGATACTGAATGCAGCGTTTGCGACCCAAGCCTAGCGCATCACGGAAGGTTGTCACCTGGATCTGCGGATTTTCCCTGGCCAGTTGGAGCAACACGTTGGCCATTTGGCGCAGTTGCACGTCGCTCAAAAACAGGTCGCGCACCACTTGATGCATCAGACCGAGCCGCGCCAGTTTGCGCAGCAGCAGGCGTACGACGGCGTCGTCCTGACCGAGCATTTTCGCGATGTCGCGCAGCCATGGCGGGTCGAAACCGGCCTGTTCGAACAACGGCTGCATTCCTAGCCAGAGGTTTTCGTCCTCGGCATTCAGGCGCACCTGATGATCCGGCAAATGCAGCCACGGTCCGCTTGCCTGAATCGATCCGGCGGTGAGCAATTCATCCAGCAAACTGACAAACGTCGAGCGTTCCAGTGCCAGACCGCTGAAGCGGCGCAGGCGATCGCGATCCGGGCCCATCTGGTCGGGCTCCAGTTCATGGAACTGCGCCAGTTGCTCTAGCAGGGTGAACTTCAACTGTGCCCAGCGCTGCACGTTAAACAGCACCTGGCCTTGGCGCGTGTCGATCAGGCGTACGTTTTCCGCTAACGCCCACGTTGAGCGCGGACGATTGAACTGACGTTCGAGCCTCAGCGGGTCGAGACCGCCCGCACTGTAGTTGAGCAACACGGGCAGGACCTGTTCGAACTCGTCGCCCGAGACCAAGGAGCGCAATTGCGCTAGACGTTCCGGGCTTCGACGCTGTCGCGCCGGGGCGAACGGGTCGAGGACCTGGCCGCCGCCCAAGGTGCGTTGTGCGCTCTGGTCGCGCAGGATCAGCCGATCACCTTTCACCGCGTGCACCGGCGCATTGATCAGCAGTTGCGCGAACATGTGTTCGCCGGGACTGAGGCGCGGGCCTTCGAGCAACGCCACCCGTGCAATCACATCCTGCGTGCCGAGGTGCACGTGCACCGGGTGGAAGTGTTCGAAGGTGCGTTCGCCGGGCAGCAGTTGAAAGTCGATGTCGACCCGCTGCGTCGGCGCGTGCAGCCACTCGCTGAGTAACCACTGGCCGCGATGGATCTGCGCCAGTTCAAGGCGTTCGCCGCTGAGGTTCAACGCCACCCGCTGGCCGACGTAGGCCTGTTCGGCGGGTTGATTCTGCGCGTGCAAGCCACGCACGCGTACCGATTTTCCGGATGGCCCGAGGATGAGCTTGTCGCCGACGGCAACCGTGCCCGACAACGCCGTTCCGGTCACCACAATGCCGGCACCGGTAACGCTGAACGCGCGGTCGATGGCCAAGCGAAAAGCGCCTTCACGACTGCGTTCGTGCACTTCGTTTTGCGTCTGCACCAGCAGCTCGCGCAAGGCCTCAACGCCCTGCCCGCTCAGGCTCGACACTGTCAGGATCGGCGCCTCGGCAAACGGCCCCGGAGCGAGCAGGTCCAGCACCTGCCGCTGCACCTCTTCCACCCTGCCCGCCTCGGCCCGGTCGCATTTGGTGATCGCCACCAAAGCGCGCGGAATGCCGAGCAATTCGACAATCGCCAGATGCTCGCGGGTCTGCGGCATCACGCCGTCGTCCGCCGCGACCACCAGCAACACCAGATCGATGCCTTGGGCGCCGGCGAGCATGTTGTGGGTGAATTTCTCGTGGCCGGGGACGTCAATAAATCCGGTCAGGCCGGCGCCGGGTTCGAGTTCGGCATAGAGATAGCCAAGGTCGATGGTCATCCCCCGCTCGCGCTCCTGCGGGCGGCGATCGCCGGTTTGTCCGGTCAGGGCTTGCAGCAGCGAGGTCTTGCCGTGGTCGATGTGCCCCGCCGTGCCGACAATCACGAATCGACCTGCAACTGTGGCAACTGCGCGAGCCACGCCGGCTCATCGTCGAGTTGGCGCAGATCCAGCCACAGTGCATCGTCGTCGATACGCCCGAGCACCGGGATCGGCAAGGCGCGCAACGCCGCTTCCAGATTCAACAGGCAACGCCCGCGCAAGCGCTTGGAGACTTGCGGGCGACAACACAACGCTGCACTCGGCAGACGCGCCACCGGTTGGCTGCCGCTGCCGATCATGCCCAAGGCCTCGACTGCACTGACCTGCCAGATCTCACCCAACCGTTCAGCCATCAAGGGCTGCAAGCGCAAAGCCTGGGCGAAGATCTCAGCCTGCGGGCGAGTCAACAGACGCAAACTCGGCAGACGTTCAGCGAGGCGATCGGGATCACGATACAACCCGAGCACCGCTTCCAGCGCCGCCAAAGTCAACTTGTCCACCCGCAGCGCGCGTTTCAACGGGTTCTTCTTGATCTTCGCGATCAGCTCTTTACGCCCGACGATCAGCCCCGCCTGCGGGCCACCGAGCAATTTGTCGCCGCTGAAGGTGACGATATCCGCGCCATCCAGCAGCGCCTGACGCACTGTCGGTTCGGCCGGTAACCCCCAACGGGTCAGATCCAGCAGGCTGCCGCTGCCCAGGTCTTCCAGCAACGGCAAGCCGTGTCGATGGGCCAGCTCGGCCAGTTCAGCAGTCGGCACGCGAGCGGTAAAACCTTCGATGCTGTAGTTGCTCGCATGCACGCGCATGATCAAACCGCTGCGTGGGTTGATCGCCGCTTCATAGTCGCGAGCGTGGGTGCGATTGGTCGTGCCGACTTCGTGCAGACGCACACCGGCACGGGCCATGATGTCGGGGATGCGGAAGGCGCCGCCGATTTCGATCATCTCGCCACGGGAAATGATGCCTTCCTTGCGCGCGCCCAGACTGTTGAGCGTCAGCAACACGGCGGCGGCATTGTTGTTGACCACGGTAACGGCTTCGGCGCCGGTCAGTTCGCGGATCAGGCCTTCGATCAGGTCATCGCGATCGCCGCGTTTGCCGCTGGCCAGATCGAATTCCAGATTGAGCGGATAACGCGCGGCCATTTGCACCGCTTCGATGGCTTCTTCCGGCAATAAGGCGCGGCCGAGGTTGGTGTGCAGGACGGTGCCGGTGAGGTTGAACACGCGGCGTACGTTACTGCGCTGTTGCTGGGCCAGGCGTTCACCGACGCGGCCGGCGAGTACTTCGGGGCTGATTTCAACGGCTGACAATTGCCCGTTCAACACGCTGGAACGCAGTTCATCGAGCAACTGACGCAAACTCGCCAGCAGCGACTCACGGCCGTGACGCTCAAGTAAAGGCCCACACGCAGGATGACGCAACAGACCATCAATGGAAGGTAACCGCAGGGACATCAGCCACTCCTGGAGACAGATCACTGCGCCAGAGTGTAGACGCTCAGTTCATTCGTCTCCCGGTGCCAGCAACAGATTCGGTGCCAGCCGCTGATAACCGTCCTGCGCCAGGCGCATGTCCAGCAACAAACTGGTGAGATCCGCCGACAACGCCTCGGCATCTGCATCGTTTTCCAGATACACCAGTTTCAAATAGCTGTTACAACCCGGACAGACTTCGGCGCGCAGCGGCGCCTGATTGGCCGCATGGCGATCATCCTCAAGACTGAAATAGTCCAGGCCCTTGCTCGACTCGCAGTACACGCACTTGACCCGCACCACATGCCATTCGCAGGCACACAGCGAACACACCAGATATCGCAAACCGTTGTGCTTGCCACGATGGCGGATCACCCCGACCATCGCCGGTGAACCGCACGCTGGGCATTGGCTGAGGCTGTCGCCGGGTTTAAGTTTCAAATCCAGCGCGCTGAGCAACCAATGACTCCACGCCACTTGCAGCGCCGCACCGAGAAACGGCACCAGTTGCGCGGGCACCATGGTGTATTGGCCACTGACCAGCGCCACCGCCCACGCGCGTAACTGGCCGGAACTGGCGACCCGCAACGTCGTCACCGCATCAATGACGGCAGGTTGCTCAGCAGGTTCATAACGCTGCAGCAAAGCTTCAAGGTAAGCCTGCCAGCCCTCTTCGCGCACCAACGTATCGGCGGCAAACGGCGGCAAACCATGCTGCTGACAGGCTTCAATCCGTTGTTGATCGAACGGCGCCGTCAACGGCGGATCGTCGAAGACCTGCTGCTGCACCCGGCACAATCCGGCAATCAGTCGCAGGTATTCAGCCAGCACATGCCCCTCGGCCAGTTGCTCCAGTCGATCAGCCCGCAGCGCAAACAGGTTCGAAGGCGGCAGATGCAGAAACGGCGGCGAACTCGCCGCCGCTTCAATTTCCCCAGGTTCCAGAATGGTTGGCAAGAGTCAGCCCTTTTTGGTGATCGGTCGTTCCGGCACATCCGGTTGGCGTTCGTCGCGGGTGATGTCGCGATACCAGAGTTCATGGTGTTTCTTCGCCCAGGCGCGGCTGACCCAGCCATGCATCATCGCGTCGACCGAGCCCTTGATCCACAGCCCGGCGTAGATGTGAATGATGATGCTCAGCACCAGAATAAACCCGGCCAGCGCATGCAGGAGCATCGCCCAGCGAATCACGGTGATGCCGAAATACGCACTGAACCAGGCGCGCCAGATCACCAGCCCGGTAAACAGCAAACCGAGCATGCACAGCAGTAAAGTCCAGAACAGCAGCTTCTGCCCGGCGTTGTATTTGCCCACCGGCGGCACGCTTTCTTCATCGTTGACCAGCACCCGGTCAATGCGGCGCATCCACTTGCCGTCGTTGCTGATGAAGAAGTTGGCACGCCAGAAACTCAGTACCAGACCGAGGAAAAACACGAACATGGCGATGCCCATGTACGGATGCAGAATCCGCGTCCACGGCCCGCCGCCGAACAGGTTGCTCAGCCAGAACAGCGACGGGTGAAACAACGCCAGCCCGGACAGCCCGGCCATGAAAAACAGGATTGCCACCAGCCAGTGATTGGTGCGCTGGTTGGCGGTGTAACGCAGGATCGTCTTGTTTCTCATGGCCGGTCCTCCCCGCGTGGATCGAAGGTGTGCACCGCCGGGTCGACGACGTGCACCGAGGTATCGGGTGGCGTTGGATGCTCATCTTCTTCGACGCGATTCGGGCCGATGCGCACGTAATGGAAGAACCCGGCCAACACCGCCGCGCCCATGGCCAGCAGGCCCAGCGGTTTGCTGATGCCTTTCCACAAGCCCACCAACGGGCTGATCGCCGGATCCTGTGGCAGGTTGGCGTAGATGGTCGGCGTGTCGGCGTGGTGCAGCACGTACATCACATGCGTGCCGCCGACACCTGCCGGGTCATACAGACCGGCGTTTTCGAAGCCACGGCTTTTCAGGTCGACGATGCGTTCGGCGGCATGTTCCTTCATGTCTTCCTTGGTGCCGAACACAATGGCCCCGGTCGGGCAGGTTTTCACGCAGGCCGGTTCCAGCCCCACCGCCACGCGATCGGAACACAAGGTGCACTTGTAGGCTTTGTGATCCTTTTGCGAAATGCGCGGAATGTTGAACGGGCAACCGGTGATGCAATAACCGCAACCGATGCAGTGATCCTGATCGAAATCGACGATGCCGTTAGCGTGTTTGATGATCGCGCCGGGGCTCGGGCACGCCGCCAGACAACCGGGCTCGGCGCAGTGCATGCAGCCATCCTTGCGGATCAGCCACTCGAGGTTGCCGGCGTCGGTTTCGTGCTCGGTGAAGCGCATCAACGTCCAGGTTTCTGCGCTCAGGTCTTGCGGGTTGTCGTAGGTGCCGTGGTTGTGGCCGACCTCGTCGCGCAGCTCGTTCCATTCCGAGCAGGCGACCTGACAGGCCTTGCAGCCGATGCATTTGGTGGTGTCGATCAGCTTGGCCACCGCCTCCTGATTCCTCACCGATGGCGGCACGGTGGTAGTGGCCGAGCGGGCAATGATGTCTTGGCTGGCCATTTAAAGATTCTCCATTAGAGCTTCTCCACGTTGACCAGGAATGACTTGGATTCCGGGGTCTGTGTGTTGCCATCGCCGAGGAACGGCACCAAGGTGTTGGTCAGATAACCGTGACGCGTCAAACCGGTGAACCCCCAGTGCAGCGGGATGCCGATCTGATGCACGACCTGGCCGTTGACCTGCAACGGCCGGATCCTTTTCGTCACCACCGCCACAGCTTCGATAAAGCCGCGTTTGCAACTGACCCGTACGCGATCACCGGCGGCAATGCCCTTCTCTTTCGCCAGCACTTCACCGATTTCTACAAACTGCTCAGGCTGAGCAATCGCGTTCAACTTGCAGTGCTTGCTCCAGAAGTGGAAATGCTCGGTCAACCGGTAGCTGGTGCCGGCGTACGGGAAGTCCTTGGCCTCGCCGAGGGTTTCCCAGACCGAATCGAAGATCCGCGCCGCCGGGTTGCTGGTGGCTTTCTTGTTTTGCGGATGCAACGGGTTGATGCCGATCGGCGTTTCGAACGGCTCGTAGTGCTCGGGGAATGGTCCTTCGTTCATCTTGTCGACGGCGAAGAATCGCGCGACGCCTTCGGGGTTCATGATGAACGGGTTCATCCCGGCTTCCGGCGGTACGTCGGCTTTGTAGTCCGGTACGTCGGTGCCGCCCCAGGCTTTGCCGTTCCACCACACCAAGCGTTTTTTCGGGTCCCACGGTTTGCCGGCGACATCTGCCGAAGCGCGGTTATAGAGAATCCGCCGATTGGCCGGCCAGGCCCATGCCCAGCCCAAATGCTGATGCATGCCGAACGGATCGGCGTTGTCGCGGCGGGCCATCTGGTTGCCGGCCTCGGTCCAACTGCCGGCGAAGATCCAGCAGCCAGACGCGGTGCTGCCGTCATCCTTGAGCAAGCCGAATCCGGCCAGTTGCGAGCCGGCCTTGACCGCCACACCCGTGGCGTCGGTGAAATCAGCCACGGCGCTACCGTTGATTTCCTTGGCCAGCTCTTCCGGCGAAGGTTCGTCGGGGATCTTGTACGGCCACGTCAGTTTCAACAGCGGATCGGGGAATTTGCCGCCCTCGGCCTGATAACGCTTGCGCAGGCGCAGGAACAATTCGCTCATGATGCGGATGTCGGTCTGCGCCTCGCCCGGGCCATCGGCACCTTTCCAGTGCCATTGCAGCCAGCGACTGCTGTTGACCAGCGAGCCGTCCTCTTCGGCAAAACAAGTGGTCGGCAGGCGAATGACTTCGGTCTGGATCTCGGCGCTTTTCACGTCGTTGTAAGGCCCGACGTTGTGCCAGAACTCCGAAGTTTCGGTAGCCAGCGGGTCCATCACCACCAGCCATTTCAGCTTGGCCAGTGCGCCCATCACGCGGTTCTTGTCCGGTAGTGCCGCGATCGGATTGAAGCCTTGGCAGAAGTAGCCGTTGACCTTGCCCTGGCTCATCAGGTCGAACATCTTCAGGACGTCGTAGTTGGGGATGTCGAGTTTCGGCAAATGGTCGTAGCACCAATTGTTCTCGACGGTGGCGTTGGCGCCGTACCACGACTTCATCAGGCTGACGTGGAACTTGCTGTAGTTCTGCCAGTAGGAAAGCTGTCCGGGTCTAAGCGGAACCTGCGTGCGTTTGTGGATGAACTGGGCGTAATCCTGCTCCATGTCGCTGCCCAGGGTCAGGTAGCCCGGCAGTGCGTTGGAGAGTAAGCCAAGGTCGGTCAGTCCCTGAATGTTCGAGTGACCGCGCAAGGCATTGACGCCACCGCCTGGCATGCCGACGTTGCCCAGCAGCAGTTGCACCATTGCCGCGCTGCGGATGATCTGCGCGCCGATCGAGTGCTGCGTCCAGCCGAGGGCGTAGAGAATCGTCATGGTCTTGCCCGGGATCGAGCAGGTGGCGATCTCTTCCCAGATTTTCTGCATGGCGTCGACCGGCATGCCGCAGATCTGGCTGGCGAGGTCGATGTTGTAGCGGCTGTAATGCTGCTTCATCAATTGATAGACGCAACGCGGATCCTGCAGGGTCGGGTCGACTCTGACGAAACCGTCCTCGCCCAGTTCGTAACCCCAGCCAGACTTGTCGGTGTAGCTGCGCTTGGCGACGTCGTAACCGCTGAAGATGCCGTCTTCGAAGCCATAGCCTGCTTTGACGATGAACGACACGTCGGTGTAGTTGCGCACGTATTCGTGCTGAATCTTGTCCTCGGTCAGCAGGTAATTGATCAAACCGCCCATGAAGGCGATGTCGGTGCCAGTGCGGATCGGCGCGTAATAGTCGGCCACCGAAGCGGTCCGGGTAAAACGCGGATCAACCACGATCAGCCGCGCAGCGTTGTGCGCCTTGGCCTCGGTTACCCATTTGAAGCCGCACGGATGCGCTTCTGCGGCGTTGCCCCCCATCACCAGGATCAGATTCGCGTTGGCGATATCGGTCCAGGTATTGGTCATGGCACCACGGCCGTACGTCGGGGCAAGACTTGCCACCGTCGGGCCGTGTCAGACACGCGCCTGGTTATC
>Ga0163161_10002960_pt1 | contig 12039 bp, 9 predicted proteins | sample S45metaG_FD_129847 | JGI IMG/M metagenome (GOLD analysis project Ga0163161, IMG submission 129847) | Switchgrass rhizosphere microbial communities from Kellogg Biological Station, Michigan, USA - S4-5 metaG | ecosystem: Host-associated > Plants > Roots > Rhizosphere > Soil | place: USA: Michigan... | reverse complement strand
TGTAGTTGCAGAGTTCCGTACACCTGAACATGCACTGATCAGCAATGCTAAAATTGAAAGGAGGAATAGTGATCTTATTTTCATGGTCATGTGATTAATCTTAATGATTTTAAAAATGTTGTTCTTGCAAACTGAATGCCGCAATATGGTTAAAAAGCACAACTTACCATAAGAAAATTGGTAAACGATTATGGCAGTGTGTTTTGCAAAACATCCGAAGATGATCAGCAGCATGGAGTTGAATGTTCTTCCTCAGCGCGAAAATTCAATGCACAGATCTTTATTTTTCGATTTCTTTTCAGGAGCTTAAATTAAATCCAGAAAAAATCCCGGATATTAAACATATTTGCCGGGGGATCTTGTGCCTCTCTGACAGACGTTTACAACCTAATATTCTATGAAAACATCTTTTTTATCCCTCAGCCTGTTGGTGCTCATGGCTATTTCCAGTCCGGCATTTTCCAAAATCACGCTTCCGGCTTTCTTTTCTGACGGCATGGTGCTGCAGCAGAAGAGCAATGCAAGGATCTGGGGCTTTACCAGCGGGCGGAACCGGGTAAGCATTCAAACTTCCTGGGATCAGCGGGTTTACCATGCAAAGCCCGGGGCCAATGGCAGCTGGGCAATCCGGATAACTACTCCTGTGGCAGGAGGGCCTTTTACGCTCACTATATCCGACAGCGAGAAAGTGATGCTGAAGGATGTTCTCGTCGGCGAGGTCTGGCTGGCATCAGGGCAGTCTAATATGGAAATGCCACTCAAAGGATATCAAGGCCAACCGGTAAACAATGGTGAAGCCGCCATCCTGGAGCAGGCGAATTCCAGCATCCGGTTTTTTGCTGTCAAAAACAATGCGTCACGCAAAGCTGCAGACAATTGTGAAGGAAGCTGGAAGGAAGCTACTGCAGCTAATCGTCCTGACTTCAGTGCCGTAGCCTATTTCTTCGCAAAAGCCATACAGGAAAAACTGCATGTTCCTGTCGGGATACTGGAAGCAGACTGGGGCGGTACTTTGATTGAGGCCTGGATGAGCGAAGAATCACTGCGATCAGTCAATGCTGCGCAGCAGTTTGTTAAAAAAGATACCGGGGTGATCAATAAAAATGAGCCTGCCGTCTTATATCACGCGATGATCCATCCGCTGACCGGATATCGCTTGAAGGGTGTAATCTGGTACCAGGGAGAACAGAACCGTCCAAATCCGGCGGCGTATGCGAAATTATTTCCGGCAATGGTCAGTCAATGGCGAAAAGACTGGGGATCGGGCAATTTCCCCTTTATTTATGCACAGATTGCGCCATTTTTTGCAAAGGATAAACCGAATGCTGCGGACAGGGCAGTGGAACCATTTGTGCCTTTTTTGAGGGAAGCGCAGCTGAATGCGCTCAGTAAAATACCAAATTCCGGAATGGCCGTATTGACAGATGCTGGTGCCAGCAACACCATTCATCCGCCAGACAAACAGATTGTAGCCGGGCGGCTTGCTGTAATTGCTTTCGCCAGGGCATATGGGATGAAGGAAGTCAAATGGCAAAGTCCGCAGTACCACAGCATGAAGGTCATACAGAACCGGGTGATACTTAAGTTTAAGCATACCGGCGGCTCAATCGAGCTGAAACCTTCAGCATCAGAGCATTTTGAGATCGCCGGTAAGGATCAGGTTTTTCATCCTGCAAAAGCATGGGTTGAGGATGAGCATATCATTGTGTCGTCAGCAGATGTACAATCGCCTGTTGCGCTGAGGTATGCCTTTAAAGCCTGGACTACCGGTAGCATTTATAACCATTACGGTTTTCCGTGTTCATCCTTCCGTACAGACCATTGGGCTTTGCCCGGCACTGAATAATATGCTTTTAAACAAATCATTCTCTAGGGGGATACATCGTCAGCCATACCTTACATCAAAAAAAAATGATCAGATACATCATCTTATTTACACTTTTTATTGCACACACAAATCTGTTTGCGCAACATCATGAAAAAGTAATGTTAGACAGTACGCATTACTATTACAAACTGGTACCAAAATCAAAACCTGCAGGAACGATCATTATACTTCACGAAGGTTCAGAAGACGCGCTGGGAGTGATGAAACAGGTAACATCCTCATTCCTGGTCCATTATGGATGCCAATGATTGTATGGCCTGGATCTTAAAACAAATGAAATAAAAATTATAAATAACACTGAAAGAGTTCCATCATTAGCCTTTTTCCGGAAAGAGATTTCGGGCGCTGATAAATTTGAATCATCCAGGTTAATTGCGATCTTAGTTCGCAGATTAAAGCTCAAACCTTATGGAAAAAAAAGAATATACCCTTAATGAACTGATTATTGAAGCTGCTGAAAACCCTGCAGAAAATGACTTTTTTGAACTGGAAAAACCTGCCATGCTGGAAGTTAACCTCCATAATCAGAAAATCCTGGCGAAGGCAGGCTCAATGGTTGCATACATAGGCAGTATAGATTTCAAAAGAGAGGGCATCCTGAGCAAAGGGTTCGGAGGACTGGTTAAAAAGGCGCTTACAGGCGAAGGCACTTCCTTAATGTATGCTTCCGGAACTGGAAAACTATATCTGGCTGATGAGGGAAAAAAAGTAAAAATTATTAAACTGCAGAACGAAGCTATCTTTGTCAACGGAAATGATGTTCTGGCTCTGGAAGAAAGTATCACCAACGAAATCAAGATGCTGAAGAGCGTTGCCGGAATGGTTTCCGGAGGATTGTTCCAGGTGAGGCTTTCAGGCTCAGGATATATTGCCATCACCACTCACGGGGAGCCGATATTGCTTAAAGTAACTCCGGGACAGCCAGTATTTACTGATCCAAATGCAACTGTAGCCTGGTCAGAAAACTTAACTCCCTCTATCAAGACAAATATTACTTTTGGATCTTTTATCGGACGTGGCAGCGGTGAATCTTTTCAATTGGAATTCATGGGACAGGGCTGGGTACTGGTTCAACCCTATGAGGAGGTGAAGTACAAACAGAAATAACATTTTCTGACGATTAAGCACATACATGTCAGCCAACATCTAACGGCCATCACCCGCCAGGATCACGTATATTCGTTCTACGATTGCCCACTTTTGTATCACCCGCCATCTGTCAATTAGCGGAAATTTGTCATTGAATCAATAAGGATATTAACTCAATAACAATGACAAAAACAATTTTTATTACAGGGGCATCCCGTGGCCTGGGGCGTATATGGGCAGAAGCATTATTAAAACGTGGCGATCAGGTGGTGGTTGCAGTTAGAAACCCTGATGCTTTAACAGATCTTATCAAACAATACGGTTCCACATTGCTCGCCTTAAAACTGGATGTTACCGATAAGGCTGCATGCTTTGAAGCTGTTGCAAAAGCCAAAAAGCATTTTGGTGCTATCGACGTCTTAATTAACAACGCTGGCTATGGCCACACTGGTGCCATAGAAGAGTTAGAAGAGGAGGAAATACGGACACAATTTGAAACCAATGTGTATGGTTTATTATGGACAACCCAGGCAGTTATTCCGGTGATGCGCGAACAAAAATCCGGGCATATCATACAGGTTTCAAGCGCATTGGGCCTGCTCGCTTTCCCTACTTTAGGCTTATACAGTGCTTCCAAGTTTGCTGTTGAAGGTTTGAGCGAAGCCCTGGCTGCTGAAGTTAGTGGCTTCGGTATCAAAGTCAGCATACTGGAACCTAACGGTTTCAAGACTGAATTTGCCACCAGCTCAGGAATACTGAGCAAACCATTAGCTTTTTACGATGAAGTGAGAGATCAGCTTGCAGCGGGTAACAAAGCGGAAGATTGGGGAGTGCCAGAGGCAACTGCTGGTGCTGTATTGACACTGATAGATGCAGAAAATCCTCCCTTGAGGCTGATACTGGGCAGGGTTGGTATCCATTGGATCAAACACGTGTATAACACGCGGATGCAAACCTGGGAAGAATGGCAGGACGTGTCCGTTGCTGCGCAGGGAAATTAGGACTGTATATTTTGTATATTAGCAGTATCTGTTCATACAGGTACTGCTTTTCCATAAATAGTAAATGATGAATCACTTCGATAAAATAAGCAGTTTTAGTAAAGCCATTGGCATTAAGCCCCCGGAGCATCCCCTGTTCAGCATTTCTTTTGGGAATAAAGACGAGTGCGGAGGTGATGATATCGAATTTTCAGCAAATTTTTACATCGTTTCTTTCCAGCAACTGGAATCAGGTAACATTAAACATGGCAGAACAAAGTTTGACCATGACCGGGGCAGGTTGCTGTTCATTAAACCCCGGCAGATGGTCACTTTTAAAAATATCAAGTTAAGGGATGAATGCTTTCTGATATTGATCCATGAAGATTTCCTGGCGGGCGCTGCACTGCATCATGAAATCAAAAAATATGGCTATTTTGACTATGAGACCAACGAGGCCCTGTACTTGTCACCCAGTGAGGAAGCAATGATATGGAACCTCGTTACTGTAATGGATAAAGAATACCGCAATAATACGGATGACTTCACCAGGACGATCTTACTCAGCCATTTGGATACTTTACTGAAGTACTCACAACGCTTTTACAAACGGCAATTTACCAACCATGCCGAGTTAAAAGGTACCATCACCACTAAGTTTCATGCGCTTCTCCAATCTTACTACGAGACAAAGAAGACAGAGGAATCGGGACTTCCTACTGTGACTTTCATGGCAGAAAAATTAAATTTTTCGTCCCGGTACCTGAGCGATGTACTGAAACAGGAAACAGGAAAAACAGCCATTGAATTGATACATCTTTATATCATTAATGAAGCTAAGAACTTATTAAAGGAGGGCAGGATGAATATTGCGGAGATCTCCTATTCACTGGGCTTTGAAAACCCACCCTACTTTTCAAGGCTGTTTAAGAAAGAAGCAGGGGTTACGCCGAACTATTTTAGGGATCAATTTCTGAATTAGGTACTTCTTACCAAATGTTTCAGGGTACCAGGTCGATGTTCATCGCAATTCATCTTTTATGAAACTATGCCAAAGCCAATCAAGCACAGCTGTTCGTTTTAATTTTCTATATTAGGACATTTTACAGTAGATAGTTTTAATGAGTAAGCTAGAGACCCGATCTGATGAAACATTAATTTCCATTTTAAAAGATGGTAATGTATCAGCTGTTACCGAGCTTTACAACAGATACTGGAAGATCCTACTGGCAAAAGCCTTTGACCGTTTGAAGAGCAGGGAAGATGCAGAAGAGATCGTCCAGGAATTATTTATTAAAATATGGCGCCGTCGCCTGAGCATAGATTTGCAGTTTTCATTCAAGACTTACATTTTTGCTGCATTGCGTTATGAAATATTACATCATATCGCGAAGCAGCAGTACCGTAAAGACGATATCTCTCTTGATGCTGCAGAATCCCTTGAACTCTGGACACAGGAAGACGAATTTCATTCCCTCGAAATGAAGGAACTGCAACAACAGATCAACGTAATTATTGACACGCTGCCGGAAAAATGCCAAATCATCTTTAAGATGAGCCGCAATGATGGCATGAGCGCTAAAAAAATTGCAGAAGTACTCAATTTGTCTCCCAGAACGGTCGAAACCCAAATCGGAAAAGCAATTAAAGTCTTGAAAAAGCATTTTGACAGGTCTGATCCCTTTGTTTTTCTTGTTATTTGCGAAATTTTGAAGCAAAAATCATAATTCTAATATTTATTTTCAATCTGCGTACGTATACTGTCAAAAAATATACGCTATATAGGTATCAACTAAATTCTCTTAATGATGGGTGTTCCGGAAAATATTAAATTTTTGATCCTGAAATGGCGGCAGCGACGGTTGAGCGAAACTGAACAGGCGGAGCTGGATGCCTGGTATGACGCGCCCCTCCCTGAGGTAGTCTATATCGAAGGAGACAGCGAGGAACAAACCAGAGAAAAAATGCTCAACCGCATCCAGCGCGAAATGGGCGATGAACATAATAAGGTTGTGCCTTTGTGGCCGGTCTGGTTCAGGGTTGCCGCTGCTGTTGTCGTGATTTTAGGGCTTAGCCTGTTTTTTGCGCAATATCGCAGCAAGATAACCGATGACAGATCAAATATTCAAGCGGTCACCAGTCAGGATGCCATTAAAAAAATCATTCTGCCAGACAGCAGTATTGTCTGGTTGAAAAAAAACAGCCGTTTTTCTTATCCCAAAACATTCGGAAAAGGCACACGTGATGTGGTTTTAACCGGAGAAGCTTTCTTTGAGATTGCACACCACAAACGCTGGCCATTCAGAATTAAATCTGACAATTATACCACCACAGTTTTAGGGACCAGTTTCAATTTAAAAACAGGTAATAAAAATGAAGGCTACGCGATTTCTGTATTAACGGGGAAGGTAGAGGTTGCTAAAAAGGAAGCATTTAAAACGGCAACCATATACTTCGTTTCCGCCAACCAGTCGTATCATGCAGAAGCTGGCAGGGTAGAGGCCATTTTGCCTGCGGATAAAGATAAGCAGGTAAAGGAACTGATCAAAGGTACGGAGTACGACATGGCCTTTGATAAAGTACCATTTGAACTGATCATGAGCCGGTTCGAACAAAAGTTCAATGTACATTTTGAGGGATATACCGGTGAGTATAATTCTTGTGTAGTCACTGCAGATCTCACCAATCTGTCTCTGGAAAAATCGCTGCAGATCCTATGCAGTTCTGTCAATGCAACCTATAAAGTAGACCACGATAAAATTAAACTAACGGGAGGGGGCTGTTTTTAATGAATAGATAGCTACTCTCTACCATTATTGAAAACGGAGGTGCGACAACACCCCCGATTCTCGGTTTTATAATTTTTATTTCTCAAAATTAAACCTTTCAAATGTATAAAAAATATTTGACATGGAACTTTCATGTCCTTACTAACCAAAACGATTATACCAATCATTCAGCTTATGATCAGCTGAGACGTCTGCCTGTGCTTTGTTTGATAGCCCTGCTTCTCATCTGCAGTACTTCTGTTTCTGCACAATCCCTTGCTGAAAAAAGGTATTCAGTTAACTTCAGCAATTCTTCCCTTGAACAGGCAGTAAAACAACTGGAAAACCAGTCAAAAATAAAATTTGTATACAATGAAACGCTGATCCGCAAACGTAACAGGATCACCCGCAGTTTTAAAAACCAGACCTTACCCGAAATCCTGACGCTCATTCTTGATGAATTCAATGTGTCTTATGAAATGATTGACAATAAATATATCATTCTCAAAAGCCTTGAACCTAAACCCACGCGCGAAAATGCAGTAGCAGAAAGCAGGCCTGTCAACCAGGATGGCTTTGTGCAGACAGGGCAAATATTTGATGAAACGGGGCAGCCACTTCCCGGCGTTTCTGTCAGGCTCAACAATGCCGCAAATGTGGCCCTGACAGATAGTAAAGGCCGTTTCCAGATCGGCATCCCTCGTGACGCCACGCAATTGGTTTTTTCCTATGTAGGCTATAAAAATACAGAACGTAAAGCCTCAAGAAATCAGGAGCTTCAATTCAATATGGAACCAGACCCGGGAAGACTGGATGAGGTAAGTGTGATTGGTTACGGCACATCATCCAGGCGTAACAGTACAGGTTCATCAAATGGGATCAGCGGGGCTGATCTGGAGAAAACCCCTGCCTCAAATCCCGCTGCTGCTTTGCAGGGAAGGGTGCCGGGAGTATACATTACCCAGGGTAATGGTTTGCCGGGCAGCCCAATGAGATTTACGATCCGTGGTACCAATTCACTGGCCGGTAGAAATAACCCGCTGTTTATTGTTGACGGAGTCCCTTTCCTGGCTGAGGCCATCAATGCACAGGCGGGAACTCCATTGGACGCTGCCAATGGCTCTACCAGTCCGCTGAACAGTATAAATCCCGCAGATATCGAAAGTATCTCGGTGCTGAAAGATGCAGATGCAACAGCCATCTACGGTTCAAGGGGTGCCAACGGAGTGGTGCTGATTACCACAAAAAAAGGCAAGGCAGGAAAAACTACGGTAGAGGGAATGGTAAAACAGGGATTCTCTGAAGTGGCCCATTTTGTCAACCTGCTGAGCACACAGCAATATCTCGCCATCAGGCGCAAGGGCTATGAAAATACAGGTATAGACCCTGTTACCGATGACGCTTATGATCTGACACAGTGGGACCAGAATGCGCAGACAGACTTTCAGAAAACACTCATTGGCCGTACTGCAAACATGACTGACGCCAATGTAGCTTTGAGCGGTGGCGACGAACGGACTAATTTCAGGTTCAGTGGTACCCACCTTCGCCAGGGAAATGTATTTACCAAAGACCAGGGATACCAGAGGAGTGCGTTTAACCTGAATATCGGGCACAAAAGTTTTGACCAAAAATTTGAAGTTACTTTTTCTGCTATTTACAGCGCAGAGAAAAATAACGTCTCAGTACTTGACCAGACTTCCGCTGCTTATAACCTCCCGCCCAACTACCCGCTATACAATGCAGATGGCAGTTTATACTGGAGCGGCGTACCATTTGGTGTGCCAACAAACCCATTAGGGCAATTGAACCAGGTGCAGGACAATAACTCGAGTACCCTGGTGAGCAATATGATGCTGGGCTACCAGATTATCCAGGGACTGACATTTAAAACTTCATTAGGTTTTAGTCGCTCGGATATGGACCAATCCCGTTTATACCCGATGTCATCGATGGACCCCGGGGTAAGCTGGAATGAATCAAGAAGCTTTTTTGCGAACAACAACACCACCAATTACATCATAGAGCCTCAGCTAAACTATAGCAGGAAAATATCCCGCGGAAATTTAACGACCTTGTTGGGTGGCACCTGGCAGTCGCAAAATTCGAAACAACCCTACTATACCTTAGCTTCAGGCTTTCCCTCAGATGCTTTCCTGGAAGATCTGGCATCTGCGGCGAATGTCAGTACCAGCAGCGGCTCCAGTCAGTACAAATACCTTTCTGTATTTGCACGTGCCAACTATAACTGGGAAAATAAATATATCCTTAACCTCAATTTCAGAAGAGATGGTTCTTCAAGATTCGGACTGAACTCCCGTTATGGTAATTTCGGTTCCGCTGGTGCTGCATGGGCATTTACTGAGGAAAAGTTTGCTAAGGGGATCAGTTTTCTCAGCTTCGGAAAGTTAAGGGCCAGTTACGGTATTATTGGTAGCGATCAGATAGGTGATTATCAGTACCTGGATTCTTATGCTTCTGTTCCTTACAACTACAATGGGGTAGCCGGACTGGTTCCTACAAGAATTGCCAATGAGGATTACCGTTGGGAGCAGACCAAAAAGATGGATATCGGTTTAGACCTGGGTTTATTCAAAGATAAGTTATCACTATCTGCCAACTATTACAGAAATGTATCAGGCAACCAACTGGTGGCTTATCCCTTGAGCATCCAGGCCGGCTTCAGCAGCTACCAGGCAAATTTGCCGGCAAAAGTAGAAAACAAAGGCTGGGAATTTACGCTTTCCTCACAAAATGTGAAAAGCACAAATTTCAGGTGGAGCAGTGATTTCAATTTTTCTGTCAACAGCAACAAGCTGTTATCTTTTCCTGATATAGAAAAAACCTCGTACTATACTCAATATGTAGTGGGCAGGCCATTAAGTAGCAATTATGTACTGCGGTACACGGGCTTTGACCCGCTAACGGGTTTGCCTACGGTAGCAGATCTGAACGGGAATGGCAGCATTAATTATGGTTTTGCAGATACCGGACGTGGCGACCGCTATTATGCCGGGGGCACTCAACCTAAATTTTATGGTGGCCTCTCCAATACGCTCTCCTACAAAAATGTCAGCCTCGACTTTCTTTTCCAGTTTGTAAAGCAAAAGGGCAGGACAATTCTTTCGCAATCTTTTTACCCTCCCGGCTTTATGTACAACGCAGCAGCACAGCCGATATTGGAATATGTAAATGCAGGCCTGCCAGGGCAGCCACAGGTTACCAGTACCTATGACGATGCTTATGAGGCCTATAGTGACTACACCGGATCAGATGCGCTGCTGACGGATGCTTCATTTATCCGCCTTAAAAATGTCAACCTTTCTTATGATTTTACGGGTAACTGGCTCAAAAGGGCTAAAATGCGGAAATTAAGGGTTCAGTTACAGGCACAGAATTTATTTACCATTACCAACTACCTGGGCTTCGATCCTGAATCGCAAGGCGTAAACCTGCCGCCATTGCGCACTATTGTTGCCGCCCTACAATTCACCTTTTAATTTAATGATCATGAATAACTTATATAAACTTTTAAGGTCAGTTTGTTTCATCGCTGCATTATTTACCGCCTCCGGATGTAAAAAATTGCTGGATATCGAGCCGCCGAAAAACGAACGCCCCTCAAGTGTAGTTTTTGGTTCCGCTGAAACTGCAAAAGCTGCACTTTCCGGTGCTTACAGTACGCTGTCACAATCGCAGACCTACAGTGTTAACCTCACACTGGCCAATGCGCTGGCAGCCGATGAATTGCGTGCGCTGTCGGGCACAGCCCGGTATGCGGCCCTGCAGAATAACACATATGAACCAATGACGAGTTCATATACTTCTGATATCTGGACAGATTCTTATACCAGTATTTATCAGTTCAACAGTATCATTATCGGCCTTGCCAATAATACTAATGTAAGTGCTGCAGTATCCAGACAAATTGTGGCCGAAGCAAAAACAATGCGGGCCTATTGTTACCTGCAGCTTGTTGGCCTTTTTGGCGATGTTCCCCTGGTGCTCAGCACGAATGTAGATCAGACGGCACTTACACCACGGGTTGCTGCCAGTACGGTGTACGCCCAGATTATCCAGGACCTGAACGAGGCAAAGGCCGATTTAGCTGAAGATTACGTTTCAAATTCCGGAGTAAGCAACAGGATGCAGGCGAACAGGAGCACGGCCTCGGCACTGCTTTCCCGTGCTTACCTGACTACCGGTAATACACAGGAAGCAATCAGGAATGCCAGCGAAGTCATTGCCAATACCGGTTTATATGAGTTGATTCCGGGTACCCGGCTGGATGATGTTTTTCTGGCAAATTCAAGGGAAGCCATTCTACAATTGGGCTCTTCGCTCAACGCAACCAGCGGGTATACCAATGAAGGGCAGGCATTTGTAAGCAATCCTTCTTCATTTTCACTATCCTTTACGCTGAGCGATGGCTTACTGGCAGCATTTGAACCGAACGACCGTCGGCGCGCTGCATGGGTAAGGCCGGTGACCATGAACGGGGTAACGGCGGCTGAACCCTATAAATATAAAAATTACGACAGGGTGCCGGCCACTGCCTCTCAGAGGGTTGAAGTACCCATGGTGATCCGTCTGGCGGAGATGTACCTCATCCGCGCGGAGGCCTATGCCTCATCAGGAAATCGTGCCTCGGCACTGGCCGACCTGAAGATGATCCGTGACCGGGCCGGACTTGCTGAATTGCCCGCTACTGTGAATGTAGACGATGCAGTACTTCGGGAGCGGAGGATAGAATTGTTTTGTGAACGTGGCGACCGCTGGCTGAGCCTGAAAAGAACAGGCAGGGTTAATGCTGTGCTCGCTGCGGCAAAACCGGCCACCTGGCAGGCCTACGCACAATTGTTCCCTATACCACAAACGGCCATTGATACCAATCCTAACCTTATTCAAAATCAAGGATACAGATAATTCAAAAAGACTGGGCATCCCCTGCATTTCAAGGCAGGGGATGCCCGGCCATAAAACAAAAAAATGGATAACAATATTGTAAAAATCAGCAACCTTTCCCACAGATACGGCACTGCCTGGGCAATCAGGAATATTAATTTCGAGATCAGGGAACTCGGTGTACTTGGTTTGCTGGGCTCCAACGGTGCCGGAAAATCTACCACCATGAATATCATGTGCGGTGTACTCAACCAGACAGAAGGTGATGTAGAAATTGGCGGCTACACCATGCAGCAAAATCCTATAGCGGCGAAAAAGCTGATTGGCTTCCTGCCCCAGAACGCACCGCTGTATATGGAATTGACAGTGAGTGAATATTTGACCCAATGCGCCTACCTGAGACTGATAG
>Ga0163161_10002958_pt1 | contig 12044 bp, 11 predicted proteins | sample S45metaG_FD_129847 | JGI IMG/M metagenome (GOLD analysis project Ga0163161, IMG submission 129847) | Switchgrass rhizosphere microbial communities from Kellogg Biological Station, Michigan, USA - S4-5 metaG | ecosystem: Host-associated > Plants > Roots > Rhizosphere > Soil | place: USA... | reverse complement strand
GGCGACGATCCGAAATCACGGCTTGTCCGCGCCAGTCGCATGACAGGATGATTGAAGGGGCAGCCGCCTAGAACGCGTCTGCGCCGAGCGCCATGATCGCACCTTCTCCCGCCGCGATGCTGGCCGCAAGACCGCGGGCCTGCGGCAGGACGCGCTGAGCGAAGAAGTCGGCGACCGCGCGCTTGGCGGTATGGAGCGACGATCCGCTGCCGGCGGCGGCGGCCATGCGCGCCCACATCCAGCCCATCGCGACAAGGGCGAAGAGGCGGAGATAATCGACCGCCGCTGCGCCGGCCGCGTCGCCCTGCGCCCCGCGCAAGGCGGCGGTCGCGTCCCGAAGCAGCGCCAGGGCATCGCGCACATCATCGATTATCGGCAGGCCGGGCGACGCTGTGGCGGCGGCGTCGAGATCGGCCGTGATCAGCGCGAAGATATCCTCCACCGCGGCGCCGCCGCCCAGCGCCAGTTTACGCCCGACCAGGTCCATCGCCTGCACGCCATTGGTGCCTTCGTAGATCTGGGCGATGCGTGCGTCGCGGACATATTGTTCCATGCCCCATTCGCGAATGTAGCCGTGGCCGCCGAACACCTGTTGCGCCTGCACCGCGCTTTCGAAACCCAGGTCGGTGAAGGCGGCCTTGATGACCGGCGTCAGCAGCGCGACGCGGGCGTCCGCTTTCGCCCGTTCGGCCGCATCGGGATGCAGGCGGCCGCGATCATATTGCAGCGCGGTCCACCCCGCCAGGGCGCGCCCGGCCTCCACAAAGGCGCGGACGTTGAGCAACATGCGCCGGACATCGGCATGGTCGATGATGGCGACAGGGCCGCTCGCGCCGTCGGCGCTGCGCCCCTGGAGCCGATCCCTGGCATAGGCGGCGGCCTGCTGATAGGCGGCGCTGGCGATGCCCAGCCCCTGGATGCCGACCATCAAGCGTTCGGCATTCATCATCGTGAACATCGCCGCCAGTCCGCGATGCGGTTCGCCCACCAGCCAGCCGGTCGCGCCGTCATAATGCATCACGCAGGTCGGTTGGGCGTGGATGCCCATTTTCTTTTCAAGTGCGCCGACCGACATGGCGTTGCGCACCGTGAAGCCGCCCGCATCGTCGGGCAGGAATTTGGGGACCAGGAACAGGCTGATGCCCTTCACCCCGGCCGGGGCGTCGGGCAGGCGGGCGAGGACGAGGTGGACGATATTGCCGCCGAAATCATGGTCGCCCGACGAGATGAAGATCTTAGTGCCGGTGACGGCATAAGCGTCGCCCTGCGGCGCGGCTTTCGTCTTGAGCAGGGCAAGATCGGTGCCCGCGCCGCTTTCCGTCAGGGCCATGGCGCCGGTCCATGCGCCGCTGACCATGGAAGGCAGCCAGGTCGCCTTGAGCGCGTCGTCGCCATGCGCGGCGATCGCTTCGCACGCGCCGCGCGTCAGGCCGGGAAACAGGCCGAATGACAGATTTGCGGCCGACATCATTTCGTCGAACCACAGTTGCAGGATGAAGGGCAGCCCCTGCCCGCCATGGGCCGGATCAGCCGACAGCGAAGCCCATCCGGCCTCAACGAAACTGCGATAGGCGTCGGCGAAACCAGGTGGCGTGCGCACCGCGCCGTCGATCAGCCGGCTGCCCTGTTCATCCCCTTCGCGATTGAGCGGTTGCAGCCGATCGGCGCACAGGCGGCCTGCTTCTTCCAGCACCGTGGCGGCGAGATCGGCGTCCACCTCCTGCCCCAGTTCAACCACGGCCGCGTCGAAATCCAGCACCTCGTTCAGGAGGAAACGATAATCTTCGATCGGGGGGGTATAGGCTTGCACGGTCACGCTCCTTCGGGCTTGTCGCTTTATATACCAAACATCTGTTACAGTCAAAGCGGCTGGGATTTTTGCGTCGGTCGTTCAGCTATTCGTGGCGGAAAATGGCGGCGATCTGGCGGGCGATATCCTGGGGCGTCAGGCCGCCGGGACGATACCAGTCCGCTGCGCTATTCAATTGAGACAGAAGCAGGTTGCGATAGAGCGACCGGTCGATCGTCGCAGGCAGCGGCAGGGCGGCGACCAGATCGCGGAACAGTGTTTCGAACCGGTCGCGCCGGTCGATCAGCGCCGCGCGCACGCCATCCGGGACCTCGCGGAAATCATTCATCATCGGCAGGGTCAGGGATTGCGGGTCCAACTGAATGTCCAGCAGCGCCTCGCACGCGGCTTCCAGCCGATCCCACGGGCCTTCACGTCGCGCGACCGCCGCTTCGATCCGGGCGGCGGCGGCGTCGAGCGCGGCATTATGCAGTTCGACGAACAGGGCGTCTTTCGATTTGATATGATGATAGAGCGAGCCGCCCAGCACCCCGGCTTCCTCGCCAATGTCGCGCATGGACGTGCCGCGATAGCCCTTGCGCGCGAACAGACGGGCGGCGATCTCCAATATCTGGCGGCGGCGATCGCCTGCGCCGTCGTCGCGCGGCTTGCGGGTGCTGGCGGAAAGAGGATGGCTCATGCGGGACGGCTAGCATGATTGTGCCGGGGCTGCATCCGATTACCCGGCGTCGGCCTGCCTGTCAGGGTGGGCGGCGGCGACGAACGGGTCCGCGCGGACGCGATCGACCGTTTCCACAAGGCGCGGGAAGGCGGCAAGATCGACGCCGAACCGCTCCGCCGAATAAAGTTGCGGCACGATATGGCAATCCGCGACCGTCAATCGGTCGCCAAAGCAGAATCGGCCGCCATGACGGGCGACCAGCGTTTCCAGCGCCCCGAAACCCTGCCCGATCCAGTGGGAGATCCATGCCTTTACGGCGTCCTGGTGCGCGCCCAGATCATCGCGCAGCCGGTTCAACACTCTGACATTGTTGAGCGGGTGGATGTCGCAGGCGACCAGCAGCGCCATGCCGCGCACGATCGCCCGGTCATTGGCCGTGTCGGGCAATAGAGGCGGATCGGGATAGCGTTCGTCCAGCCATTCGATGATCGCGCCGGACTGGGTCAGGACAAGCCCGTCGGCTTCCAGCGCGGGCACCAGCCCCTGCGGATTGAGCGCCAGATAATCGGGCGCGCGCTGTTCGCCCCGGCGCAGGTCGTGCCCGACTTGAGCGTAGGCCAGCCCCTTGGCGTTGAGCGCGATGCGGGTCCGGTAGCTGGTGCCCGATCGCCAATAGCCGTGCAGCGTCAGGGCGGTGTCATCTGTGTCCATGACGGCATGATAGTGGCGGCCGCGACATCCGCCAAGGCATCTGACGGCATCCCGGCACGCAGTGCAGCGACTTTCAGATCGGCAGGATGCGGGCGCGGTCGATTTCGTCCTGTTCGGGCTGACGCAGGATCATGATGCCGCCCTGCGACCGGGCGACAAGGCCCGCGCGTTCGAACGCCGTCAGCCAACCGTCCATCGGCCAGAAGCGCCAGCGTTGATGAAAGAGGCGGGCGTTGCGCACGATGTCGCCCAGATGCTGGAGCGGCGGATCGAATATGGCATGATATTGGTGGAAGGCGCCGGCGCCGCCCAGGAACAACAGCGGCAATCCCGCCGCCTGCGCCCTGAAACCGAAGTCGGTATCTTCCGCGCCATAGCCGGTGAAGCCTTCGTCAAAGCCCTTGAGGGCGAAAAACCGATCGCGCCGGATCGCAAAAGCCAGAGACCAGAACAGACCCGCATTGCTTTCCTCACGGAATCCATGGGCGGGAAACACGCGGACGGGGTGACCCGCCGCGCGCTGCATGAGGTCGGCCTCGTCCCAATCTCCGCGTGCATCGTCTGGACCGAGATATAATATCTCCGCGCAGATCAGCGCATCCTGATCGCGCGCGACCTCTGCGATAGTGCCGACCAGTTGGCGCATAGGGATACAATCGACATCCAGAAACAGCAGTATGTCGGCCGTCGCGGCGCGCGCCGCCATGTTGCGCGCCGCCGCCAGCGGCAGGCCGGGCTGGTCGCAATGGAGGATATGCACGGGAAAAGGCGTTTCACCCACGCTAACGGGCGCGTCGCTCGCCATATCGACAATGATGAGTTCCAGGGGGAGCGTGGCGCTGCGCCGCAGGCCCTCGACCAGTTGCGCCAGATGTCCGGCGCGGTTCTTGACGATGGTGAGCAGGCTGATCGTCATGGTCGGCGACGCCACAGATCTAGGCGGTATTGATCTTGCCGGTCCGCTGCGACAATGGCGATCGATTGTCCAAGCGCCGCTTGCAGTTTGAACGTCGCATCGTCGCCGCTCTGGGGATAATCCGTTTCGCCGGTCCAGTGCACCAGCAGCAGGTCGCCGCCGGGCGCAAGATGCGAGCCGATCCAGTCCGCCGCCCGGCCTATATCTGCGTCATCCCAATAATAGACGACTTCGGACAGGAGGATGAGGTCGAAGGCGCTGCCGATCGGCGCCTGTTTGGGGAAGGTCATCTGCGCAAAGGCGACATGATCGATCGGCGCGCATCGTTCGCGCGCTGCCTCCAGCGCCGTTTCGCTGACGTCAATCGCCAACAGCGCGCGGCAATGATCCGCCAGCCCCTGCGTCAGCACGCCCTTGGCGCAGCCGACTTCGAAACCCAGTTCATAGGTCCGCCCCGCCAGTGCTTGCAGCGTGTGGGCATATTTGGCCTGTTCATAGGGGCTGGTTTCGAGGTCCCAGGGATCGGCCGCCCCCTGAAACATGCCTTCGAAATAGGCCGCGTCCAGGCTTTGCTTATGTCGCGTCATGGCGCTCTCCGCAGATAGAGTGTGTCGCAGGTCGGCATCCGGCGCTGTTCCATCGGCAATCGGAAACCGGGGCCGTGCGAGGGGGTGAGTTGGCTGCGGTGCGCAGATAGTGCCTGGCGCCGCTGACCGGCGAGCATGGGCGCGGTACGGTGCGTGCGATGGGACCGCGGGGCGGGCGGGTCAGACCAGACCAGATATTCCGCCACGACAATGGCGCGTTTGGCGAGCTTCTGCGCCGCATAGGCGAGTTGCGCGGCGGCGGCATGATCGCAATGCGGCTCATGCAATGCGGTGACCGCCAGCGCATCGACGCGCTTGCGGCGGCATAGCGCGGCGAGGGTCCGCGCCGCGCGATCGAACGCCCGGCTGCCCGGTTGCGCCGGTGCAGCATCCTTCCAGCCCAGATAGAGCGGCGGCGGGGCATCGCGGCCCGCCAGACGGCGTAGCGCAGCAGCCGCTTCCCGTTTGCGGACGGTCACGAGGTTGCCGACAGGCTCGGCATGGGAGCCCGAGCCGTCGGTCAGATAGATGAGACCGGCGAACAGCCGCGCCTTGGCCGACTGCGCGATCAGAGCGCCTGCACCCAGCGTCTCATCATCGGCATGGGGCGCCAATATCAGCCAGCGAAGCCGCTGCCGGGCGAGCGGCCGGCCGTGCGTCACCATAATCTGTCGCCAGCGCCCCAGGCGTCATGATCCAGCCACGCCTCGGCGGCCTGATCGCGCGCATAGTCGGGACCGCCCTGGCGCAGATAGAGGCTGAGATCGCGGATGATCTTGTCGATCCGCTGCCCGTCCATGGCGCTGCGTGTACCGACGATGCGGGCGGCCAGTTCCATCACGTCCAGCGCCGATCGTTCGACCACGCCGCGGGTCATGCGGGCGAAGGCCGGGCCGTCAGCATCGTCCTGCGCCGCGCGGATGGCGCATTCGCGAACCCAAAGATAGGCGGTGCGCGTCGCTGCAACGGCATCGGCGAATTTGGCGCGGTGCAACGGGTCCTGCCGCGCGGAGTCTGACATCGCCAGCCGCGTTTCGGTCAGCAGAGCTTCGATGCCGCCAAGCTGGACGGCGGTGAAGCGCCAGGCGCCGGTGGTGAAACGCGGTTCTCGATCATAATCGCCGGGCAGGCCCAGACAATCGGCGTCCAGCACCGGCATGTCGGTCAGGTCGTATGTGCCGCTGCCGGTCGCGCGCATACCGCGCACCCGCCATTGCGACAGGTCGGCACGGTCCGGATCGTCGGCCGCGACGATCACCAGTCGGCGCTCGCCCTTTTCAGGCTGGACCGTGACGATCGCATGGGACAGGCCTCCTGCGCCGGTGGCGAAGGATTTGCGGCCGGTCAGAAGGGTGCGGCCATCGCGTGTGCGCAGTTGCACGCCCGGCGCTGGCTCGGTGGCCCATACGCCGTAGAAAGCGCCTGAATCGAGCGTGCGACTTAACTGGGCCTTCTGGTCCGGCGAGCCGAACCAGTCGAACAGGGCGAGCGCGTTGACATGCCCTTCATACAGGCGGCCGACGCTGAGATCAGCGCGTCCGACGATCCGCAGAACCGTCATGAGGCTGAGATAATGGGCGGTCCTGTCCGGGAATATGTCGCCGCCGCTGGCGACCGGCGCAAAGCTGCGATGCAGCCCGGCGGCGATCAGGCATTTCATGCTTTCAGCCGGGAAGATCGGCGCTGCATCGTAGCGCGCGCCCAGCGTCGCGAGTTGATGGGCGATGGCAGCCGCGCGGATATCCGGCGCGGGCGATTGGATGTCTGGACTGGGGGACAGGGTCATGCCGCTTGCTCCGTCGAATCTGTGGCGCGCGCCGCGCATAGTGCGAGCCATGCCGCCGCCTTGCGCGTACCGGCCGGGTCATGGAGTTGTCGGCGGACATGCGTCGGCATGGTGAATGCGCGATCGATCAAGGCGGGCCAGGATGAAGGGGAAGGCCAGGCATCGAGCACGAGGGCGGCGCCCAGCCGGTCGAGCGCCTGCGCCGTTGCATGTTGTTCGCCGAACGGGCGATCTTCCGGCAAACAGATGAAGGGGCGGTCCGTCGCCAGCAGCGCGTTCACCAGGCCATCGCCCGCCGCGCCGACGACGATGGCGGCGCGGGCTATCTCGCGCGCCGGGTCGTCCACCCATCCGGCGAAGGTCAGATTGGGCGGGCACGGGGCGACAGGTTGGACTGGGCCAATGACGCGCCATTGCCATTGCGGGCAGGCGCGGGCCGCTTCGGCGATGTGCGCGCCGTTTACCGGCGGTCCGCCACGGCCTGCCACGACCAATATCGATCGTTCTTCCGTGATTGCGGTCACCGGTGTTTCCGCGATTGCGGGCAGATAATGCGTCTTGGCCTTGACCCATTCCGGCGTTTCGGGTCGTTCGAACTGCGGATGGAAAGGGGCGAGTATGGCGCTGGCCCCGGCGAAGGCGTCCAGATGCGGCGGGTCGCTGCGGTCGCCGTTCAATCGCACATAGATGGTCGGTACGGATGCAAGGCGGGCGAGCATCGCGATTTCGACGGACACGTCGATCACCATGAGCGCCGGGCGGGCGGTCGCGATCCAGGTGCTGATGCTGGCCACGCGGGACCGGACGCCCTCATGATCCAGAGGCGCATAGTGCAGGGCGGTGGGACGCGCGTTGACGCCGTCCTTGCCGTCAAATTGCCCTGATAACGGGCGGTCGTCGCTCAACTCTATGCCAGCATCGCCGATACCGGTGCCCAAAAGCACGATCGGCCAGGGGATGGCCGCCGCCAGCGCCGTGGCGCGCGCAAGATGCCCGGCGCCATGATGATGAACATAATAGCCGATGGGTCGCCGCGTCATGAGGGCAGATCCAGCGCCATGTCATGCGGCATGGGCGGCAGGAGCGGTTCGCGGCGCGCGATCAGGACGTGGCCGTCGGGCCGGGCGCGCAGACGCTTGCGCCAGGCTGCACGGCCGCGCCAATGGTCGAAGGCGGGCGCTGTGGGGATCGCTCCGGCGTCGGCCGTCGCGAACAGATCATGCATGGCGTCGGCCATGCCGCCCCCTGCCCGTCCATCGCGCCGGGGGGATACGAATGTCCAGACGTCGGCCGGGTGCACAAGCCGCGCGCCGATTTTCAGCGCGGCGTTCACGAGCGCGCGGTCTTCGCTGGTCGGCAGGGGCGGCAGACCGCCGCACGCCCTGTAGGTGCTGGCCCTGATCGCCAGCGATGCGCCGGTGTGATCGCCATGGCGCGGCGCCGGATCCCAGGGCAACGGATCGATGTCATCTTCGATCGCCCGCACCGCGTGCCAATACTCATCCCAGGCGCGCCGCAGACGACGCACGGAGGGGGGCAGCGGTTCGCTGGGGTCGATCTCTATGCGGCCGCCGACCATGTCCGCCCCGCGATTCATGGCCGCCACGATGTTATGCAGCCAGTCTGCTGGCGGTCGGGCATCGGCATCGGTGCTGACCAGGATCGATCGGTCATCGACGGGCAGGCGCGCCAGGCCCGCATCCATAGCGAGTTTGCGCGCCGATCCGGCATGGGCCTGTTCGGGCGCGAAGTCCGCCTGCACCAGGGCGATATCCAGTCGTCCGGCGTGACGCGCGGCCTGGGTCTCGATCACCTGCACGCTGTCGTCGGTCGTATTGTTGATGGCGATCGTGAGCATGACGGGACTGGACCATGTCTGCGCCGCCAGGGCGTCGATCAGGATCGGCAGCCGGTCCGCCTCGTTGCGCGCGGGCACGCAGACGCAAAGGGGCAGAGAGGCTTCAACCATTGAGCGCCAGCCGTTCAGATGAGGCAGCCATGTCTCTTTGGGCAGCGAGTAGCGCAGGAACGGCGGTTACCCGTTCGGCCTGCTTCGCCGCCGCGATCTGCTGTCGATAGAGCGCCTCATAGCTGTCGACCATCCGCTCCGCGTCGCACATGCGTTCCGCCCGCTTGCGGCAATCCCGTCGATCGAGAGCCAAAGCCGCCAGCCCAGCCTCCGCCAGGGAAGCGACATCGTCCGGCGTCGCCAGCACGCCGCAACTGGCATCGAGGATTTCCGGGATCGCTCCGCGCGCAAAAGCGGCGACCGGGACGCCGCAAGCCAGCGCTTCGGCGACGACCAGACCATAGGGTTCGTCCCAGAGCGGCGTGCACAGGAAAGCCCGCGCGCCGCCGACCAGTTGCGCCAGGTCGCCATGACGCAGATGGCCGACATGCTCCGCATCTGCGCCCAAGCCAGGCGCGATCGCGCTGCGATAATAATCTTCGTCCAGGATCGGCCCGGCGATCTTGAGGGGCAGGCCGATGCGCTTGGCGGCCGCCATCGCCAGATGCAGCCCCTTTTCCGGCACGATCCGACCGTACCAGACCAGATAGGCGTCCGCGTCGGGCTGCTCGCGGAATGCGAATTTCGTCAGATCGATGCCGTTCAATATAACGATTTCGGTCGGGGTCACATGGTCCCACAAAGCCGCCACGGATCGGGACACGCCCACTACGACATTGTTGCGCGCGGCGCACAGGCGCAGCCCGCTTTCCAGCCAGCAGAAGGGCGGCGTGTGGAGCGTGGTGACCATCGGCATGGGCAGACTGTCGGCCATTGCGACAGGCAGATAGTGCAGCGAATTATTGTGAATGATATCGAAGCTGCGATGGCGCAGATCGGTCATCAGGCTGAGATAGGCATGATGTTCCTGGAAGAAGGGAATATCGGTCGCCTCCGTCGTGCCTACCATGTTGATCGCGGTTTCCGCGCAGATCGCTTCCACCCCGATGGACGCATCCGACCGGGCGGACGCGAACAAAGTGACGCTGTGCCCGCGTTCGCGCAGCAGCCGTGCGAGCAGATGGGTGTGCATTTCCAACCCACCGGCGAATGGCTCGCCGATCGGATGTTTCAGATGGGCGATAATGCCGATGCGCATCCGGTCCGTCGCTTGGATGCGTGAAACGGGGGACGGCCCATGGCCATCCCCCCTGTGTCTCGACCCATGCATGGCGTCAGTCTGTCGGCTGCGCGTCGAGATCGACATTCAGTTCCCGGGGCCAGTGGCGCAGGGCGTGACAGGCCGACAGGAAGGCGGCCGCGTCCTTGGCGCTTGCAAGCGGCATACAGGCCTCGTCAAGGTCGTCGGCGATGCCGGCCTTTTCGAACAAGGCCTGGGCTTCCGGCGTCAAGGCGATGAACTTGCAATGAGCAAAAGCATCGGTGACGAAATCCTTCGCCGCTGCATCGATCGCCAGCAATGCCGCGCCTTCCAGCGAGGTGACCACCGCCACGGCATCATAGAGCACCGACGGTCCGCCATCGATCTTCTGCTTGGCCGCCACGGCCGTGCCGTCCGCCAGGGTGACGCCGCCGATTTTCGGCGCGATCACTTCATAGACGGCCTCTTCCTTTTCGACCGCCTTGACCAAGGCGTTGAAGATGGCGGCGTCGGCGCCATCCGTCAGCAATATGCCCAGTTTCCGGCCCTTGAAATTATCCGGCCCGTTCTTGAGGATGCTAAGCGCATCCGACGGCGGCAGGTCCATGATGGTGGGCCGGGCCGCCTGCGCCGGGGCCGGCATATCGAGGCCAAGGCCTTCCGCCACGATTTCCGCCAGGGTGGCGTCGATGTTCAGAAGATGCGACACGGTGCGTGAACGGATGTCGAGCCGCTCCACCTTGCTCAGTTCGAACACCAGCGCGTCGCCGATATGCTTCTGTTCGATCGGCGTCTGGCTGTTGAAGAACTGGCGCGCCTGGCTGTAGTGATCGGCAAAACTTTCCGAGCGCACCCGCTGTTTCGGGCCATCTTCGACCGTTGGCACGCTGGTGAAACCACGCACCGGATCTTCGCGCGGGCCGCCCTGCGCCGCGCCCCAGCTATTGGGTTCATAATTGGCGCGACCGACCGGGTTGCGCATGGCCATATGCCCATCCTGCTGGAAATGCGCCATTGGGCATTTGGGGGCATTGATGGGGATATGCGTGAAGTTGGGGCCGCCCAGACGCTTGAGCTGCGTATCGAGATAAGAGAAGTTGCGCCCCTGAAGCAGGGGATCGTTGCTGAAATCGACGCCCGGCGGGACATTGTGGGTCATGAAGGCGACCTGCTCGGTTTCCTCGAAGAAATTGTCCACCACCCGATCGAGGACCAGACGGCCGACGATGCGGACGGGGACCAGTTCTTCCGGAATCAACTTCGTCGCGTCGAGCACGTCGAAGTCGAAACTGTCGGCGAAATCGTCGTCGAACAGCTGGACGCCCAATTCCCATTCAGGGAAATCGCCGGCATTGATCGCATCCCACAGGTCGCGGCGATGGAAGTCGGGATCGGCGCCGTTGATCTTGACCGCTTCGTTCCACGCCACCGACTGAAGACCCTGCTTGGGCTTCCAGTGGAATTTCACGAAGGTCGATTTGCCTTCGGCATTGACGAGGCGGAAGGTGTGGACGCCAAAGCCCTCCATCGTGCGGAGCGAACGCGGGATCGCCCGGTCCGACATGGTCCACATCACCATATGCATCGCTTCGGGCGTCAGGCTGATGAAGTCCCAGAAATTGTCATGTGCGGTCTGCGCCTGCGGGAAATCGCGGTCCGGCTCCGGCTTTGCGGCGTGGATCAGGTCAGGAAATTTGATGGCGTCCTGAATGAAGAAGACCGGAATATTGTTGCCGACAATGTCCCAATTGCCTTCCTGGGTGTAGAGTTTGACGGCAAAACCGCGCACGTCGCGGGCGAGATCGGCCGAACCCTTCGACCCAGCAACGGTGGAGAAACGCACGAAAGCGGGGACGCGATCGCCGACCCGTTGCAGGACATCCGCACGGGTCACGTCGCTGAGCGATTCCGTCAGTTCGAAATAACCATGCGCGCCATAACCGCGCGCATGGACGACGCGCTCGGGGATACGTTCATGATCGAAGTGGAAGATTTTCTCCCGGAAATGTGCGTCCTCGATCAATGTCGGGCCTCGCGCGCCCTGCTTCAGCGAGTTCTGGTCGTCGGCAACGGGAATACCCTGGCTCGTCGTCATCACCGCAACGTCGCCGCCAGCGACCTGATGCGTCTCGCCACCGGGGGCCTGTTGTTCGGCGTAGCTGTTGGAAATCGCCTCCGTAGGGGCGGGCGGTGGTGCTTTCTTGGGCGTTTCGCCTGCTGTCTTGCTGGAATTGGGACCGGTTTTCGCGGATTTAGACATGGGCAATCCTCTTTATAAGACAGGCGCGCGCAATAAACCGCCCCGACAGGCCGGTTTTTTGAGAGTCGATGTCGAAGAATCGGTCATGTCGCGGGGTGCGGCGCAACCGATGTTCAGGGGTCATAACCCCGGAACGATCCGCGAGTTGCGCCGGAACGTGCGAACTGATCTGTATCATGACGATTGTGGACGATGTGGCGGAT
>Ga0163161_10002956_pt1 | contig 12050 bp, 11 predicted proteins | sample S45metaG_FD_129847 | JGI IMG/M metagenome (GOLD analysis project Ga0163161, IMG submission 129847) | Switchgrass rhizosphere microbial communities from Kellogg Biological Station, Michigan, USA - S4-5 metaG | ecosystem: Host-associated > Plants > Roots > Rhizosphere > Soil | place: USA... | reverse complement strand
GTTAAATCCATTGCATGCGTAAAACCAGCCGGAATAGCTTCCTGACCGTTGTACAAATGTAAAAAACCTCTGATTTTTTGTTTTAAATAAAGAGAACGGCATTTGTCTTCAAACCTTCTCCACATTGTCATATCTTCATACCACTTCAGGTATACCTCTTTAGAAAATTCTTTCATGTGCTAGCTTCTTGCTTATTTAAGATGAAATAGTTGAGCAAAAATATAAAAAAAACTTTGTTTTTATTATATATAGACCAATAGTTTTTTTAGTTATAATGTTATATTTACACCACAAACTTCAATATGGAAGAAAAGAAGACCACATTAGTACACATTGTTTCAAGAATTATCTCAGATTTTTTTAATCCCCTGGTTTCTCTGGTTATTTATTTTGTGTATTTCAGCATTCAGAATTACACTTTTACAGAAGCTTCTACACACTTTTTGCCGATTTTACTCATCACCATTCTTCCGGTCATTATCTGGATCATCTGGAATGTGAAAACAGGTCGTTATACCAATATGGATGTTTCAAACAGAGTTCAAAGAAAAACATTATATATCTTCATTGCTATTTGCATAATTTCGTATTTAGCATTCAATTATATTAGAAACGGATTTATCGATTTTGTAATGCTGTTTATTTTAATTTTGTTATTTGCATTACAATTCAGTAATTTATACATTAAAAGCTCGATGCATACAGCATTCAATGTTTTTGTAGCCGCGTTATTCTTTGCATTTGATATAAAAATCGGTTTTGTGTGGCTTGCAATTGCCATTTTGGTCGGAATTACAAGAATTATTCTGAAAAGACACACTGTAAAAGAAGTATTTATGGGCGCAGGAATCGCTGCTTTGGTTTCTTTTATTTATCTTTATTGCAACAATAAGTATCAGCGTAATGATTTACCAACTGAAGTGATTCCTGTGGAAACTACAATTAAATAAGCGTTTGTAAAACCGATATCTTATTATTTTTAAAATTTAAATATGAAAATAAATCATCTTACATCAGCAGAAGAAAATTTGATGAAACTTCTTTGGGACCTGAATTCTTTTTATCTAAAAGATGTCATGGAAAAGTATCCAGAACCAAAACCGCATCAGAATACAGTTTCTACGTACCTGAAAATATTGCTTGAAAAAGGTTATTTATCGACAGAAAAAGAAGGGCGAATTTTCAAATATAGCGTACAAGTACCTTTTGATGAATACAAAAAGTTTTTACTGAATGAACTTTCTCATCAATTTTTTAATGATTCCGGAAAAGAAATTCTGGAGTTTTTAGTTAAAGAAAATATGATTTCGCAGGACGATGTAAAAGATTATTTTAATCTTACAATTGAAACGAAATCCCCAAAAGTGAAATCTCCGACATTAGAATTTGCGGAAGAAATCCTGAATCCGAAGAAAGATAAAAAAGGAAAGGATAAGAAAAAGAAGAAGAAAAAAGACTGATTGTTGGTTTTTAGTTTTTAGTACAAAATTTAATTAGATATTCTTTCCGTAAACTATTTTACAATGACTTCCTTATTATTTAAAATAAAGACATAAAAAAAGCGGCTTAAAAGCCGCTCTAAATTTTTACCAACGACTTCCGCCGCCTCCGTTACCTCCACGGTTGTTGTTGTTTCCGTAACCACCACCAGAATTACCTCCTGAACGGTTATTACCATAACTTCCACCTCCGCTTCTGTTATTATCAAAACTTCTTCTTGGTTTTTCTTCTCTTGGCTTAGCCTCAGACACGTTAAGAATCTTACCGTTAAGTTCTTTTTGATTAAGAGCTTCGATAGCTTGAGCTCCCTCTTCGTCACCCATTTCTACGAAACCGAAACCTCTAGAACGACCAGTCTCTCTGTCTGTAACAATTTTAGCAGATGATACATCGCCAAATTCTGCGAATAGATCGTGCAACTCATATTCTTTAGTTGCGTAATTGATGTTTGAAACAAAAATGTTCATTGTAAAAAAAAAATTAAAAATTAATATAAATTCTGGTATAAAAGAAAAGCAACATAATAATGAACATAATATTGATTCCTGATATAAACGCTTGCAAGATACAATTAAATTAAATAAATCAAAACTTTTTTCAAACTATTTCATCTATTAAAGAAAATTTAATATAGGAATATCATAATTTAGCTTTTAATCAAACATTTACATAAAATATTCACAATCAATATATACCCTAAATCAACTTTAAAAATAATAAAAACAAGTATGAGATACCACACGACAAACTACATCAATACGTTTATAGAAGTTACAGTAGACTGCCCTGTTTCAGAAAGTCAGATTCCACCTGAAAAGAAAGAAAAAACGCTTGCCAATTTGCAGTATGAAATTTTAATAAACGATCCTTATCAGTTTACTTCTGATGATCTTATTTTTAAATGCTATATGATTAAAAATGACATTTCAGACAACGAAAAAGATGGAGAAAGAGAAAAATTCTTTTCAAAAGGTCAACCTTGTCTTCGCTCCTCAACCTTGGCAAAAAGATACGGATTCGGATTTCACCATAATGAAGAAAGTAAAGTCGCCTTGATTCCTATTGAAAGTAGAGAGTATGAGAAGTTTATGAAAAACGATTCTGTGAAAAGGGTAAAAGCAATGCGTTCCAAAAAAAAATAATTGAGTTTGTGAATGCTTTTGTTTAGATTAAAACATGATAGACACTTCAAAATTTCAGTTTTAAACATTAAATTTGTTGTGCAAATATCAATTAAATGAATTATCATACCAGAAAATGGGTAAAACCTGAAGATTTAAATCCTAACCAATCACTTTTCGGAGGAAAACTTTTGCAATGGATCGATGAGGAAGCAGCTTTATATGCCGTGATTCAGCTTGAAAATAAAAAAGTGGTAACTAAATATATCTCGGAAATCAATTTTGTGAGTTCGGCAAAGCAAGGTGATATTATCGAAATCGGTATTGAAGTTTCAGCTTTCGGTTCAACCTCGCTTACTTTAAAATGTGCCGTGAGAAATAAAATGACACATCAAACAATCATTACGGTCGAAAGAATCGTAATGGTCAACCTTGACGAAGACGGAAATCCTTCACCACACGGAAAAACTAAAGTAGAATTTGTAAAAGACCGATTGAGCAATCCGCTATGAAAATTCTCATAAAAAATATGGTTTGCGACCGATGTATTTCTGCCGTTCAAAATATTTTTGAAAAAGCTGAAATCGCAGTAGCATCTATACATTTAGGAGAAGTTGAAACCCAATTTCATATTTCAGAAAAAACTCTTGCTGATGTGGAAAATGAGCTTGAAAAAATTGGTTTTGAAATTTTAAAAGATCCGTCTCAACAGTTGATTGAAAATATCAAAAATCTTATTATTTTAAAAATCGGAAGATTAGAAACTGACGAAAATTTCTTATTATCAAATTTCCTAAGCAGCGCATTACACAAAGATTACAGTGCATTATCTAAAGTTTTTTCACAGATTGAAAATATCACTCTAGAACAATATTACATCTTACAAAGAATTGAAAAAGTAAAAGAACTTCTTTTTAATAATGACTTTACTCTCACAGAAATTTCAGTTCATATGGGTTACAAAAGTGTTCAGCATCTTTCATCACAGTTCAAAAACAGTACAGGCTACACTCCTACTGAATTTAAAAAGCTCAAAATCATTGACAGAAAACCGCTGGATTGTGTTGGAGGGCTTTAGAGTTTTAGAGTTTTAGAGTTTTAGAGTTTTAGAGTTTTAGAGTTTTAGAGTTTTAGAGTTTTAGAGTTGAAAATTAATTATTATTCCACATAAAAAACTCTTAATCCCCCTCAAACTATCCAAAACATTACACTTCAACTCTCCGACTCTAAAAACCTTTAAACCCAACACTCCCAAATTCTATAACTATAATCCTTAAATTTATAACAGTCTTCAATTTTCATTATCGACATTTGTAGAATAAATTTAGGATCATGCAAAAGCAATATAAAATACTGGGTATGACCTGTTCGGGTTGTCAGCAAAAAATTTCAGAAAAACTCAACAGTCTCGAAAATATAACTGCTGAAATCAATCTCGAAAACAATACAGCAACCATTACTTCTGATAAAGAGATTAAGCTAAATGAATTAAATAAAGCCTTAGAAGAAGCCGGAAATTACAAATTTGAGGATTCAAACATTTCTGATAATACTTTTGTAAAACCACAGGACAGAGTTTCTCCCTCTTCAGTTTACTATTGTCCAATGGAATGTGAAGGTGAAAAAGTATATTTCAAACAAGGCGAAAGATGTCCCGTTTGCCAGATGTTTTTAGTTCCGATCGAGGAAAAATTGGCTAAGGATCCCAGTTTCAAACCTACATTTTCAAAAACCAATTTACCCGAAAATTTTAAAGGTCACATTGGAGATTATTTTTGTCCGATGTTTTGTGAAGGTGACAAAATTTATGATGAAAAAGGTGATTGCGCTATTTGTCATATGCATTTAGAGGAAATTACTGAAGATTTGGTTAAAAATTCAGAATCAAATCATTCACATTCTCATCATCATGAACACGAAGCTCCGAAGGTTACGGATGAAATGGCGGGAAAATATTATTGTCCGATGTTCTGCGAAGGCGATAAAACTTATGATTCTAATGTTGGCTGTCCGGTTTGCGGAATGGATTTGGTTAAATATCCCGATAAAAATGGCAACAACGAAGAAGACGAAACCTATACAATTCTAAAAAGAAAATTCATCACTTCTTTAATTTTTACAATCCCTGTTTTCATTCTTTCAATGGGCGGAATGCTAATTGATTTTCCATTTTCACATCAGATTCAAGGTTATATTGAACTTATTTTAACGCTACCTGTACTTTTTTATTCAGGATGGTTTTTGATGAAAAGAGGTTTTGTTTCGTTTAAAACATGGAACTTAAATATGTTCAGCCTGATTGCTTTGGGCGTTTCTGTAGCATTTATTTTCAGTATTGTCGCTATTATTTTTCCTAATATCGTTCCGCACGAGATCAGAGGTCATGGTCATGAAAGTCCTTTATATTTTGAGGCGGTTTGTGTGATTATTACGTTAGTCATTTTAGGTCAACTAATGGAAGCTTTGGCGCACAAAAAAACAGGAAACGCCATCAAAGAACTGATGAATCTTTCTCCTGATGAAGCCAATTTAGTGATAAATGGAGATGAAAAAAGAGTTCCGTTGTCAAAAATTAAAATCGGTGATTATTTAAAAGTAAAACCCGGCGAAAAAATTCCTGTTGACGGAAAAATCACTGAAGGCAATTCTGTGGTTGACGAAAGTATGATTACGGGTGAACCGATTCCTGTTGAGAAAATAATTGATGACAAAGTAACTTCAGGAACAATCAATGGAAATCAGGTTTTCATTATGAAAGCTGAAAAAGTGGGTGATGAAACATTGCTTTCAAAGATTATCAAAATGGTGAACGATGCAAGCCGAAGCAGAGCTCCAATTCAAAAACTGACTGATAAAGTGGCTAAAGTTTTTGTTCCGACTGTGATCTTCGTTGCAGTAATTACATTTATTCTGTGGCAGATTTTCGGTCCGGAAGGTAAAAAAAGTCTGTTTGCTTTCGTCAATGCAGTTGCAGTTCTCATAGTAGCTTGTCCGTGTGCTTTAGGTTTGGCAACCCCAATGTCTTTGATGGTCGGAATTGGCAAAGGAGCAAAAAACGGTATTTTAATCAAAAATGCAGAAGCCCTTGAACAAATGAATAAAGTAAACGTTCTAATTACTGATAAAACAGGAACTTTAACCGAAGGAAAGCCTTCCATTGAACATATTGAATCGGTAAATAATGAGCAGAATCTAATTTTAAAATTAGCATACTCTTTAAATCAAAATTCAGAACATCCGCTGTCAAACGCAGTTATTAAAAAAGCAAAAGAAGAAAATATTTCTGCCGAAAAAGTAATTCAGTTTGAGAATATTTCCGGAAAAGGAGTGAAAGGAATCATCAACGGAAAAACTGTTTATTTAGGAAACGAAAATTTATTGACTTCATATCAAATTCAAATTCCTGAAAATTTAAAACAGAAAGCTGTAGAAATTCAGTCAAAAGCTCATACTATTTCATATATCGCTCAGGAAAATGAAGTTTTAGGATTGATAAGTTTTACAGATAAAATAAAAGAAAGTTCTAAAAAAGCTGTTGAAATCCTTTTAAAAGACGGTATTGATGTAATTATGATGACCGGTGACAACGAACACACGGCTAAAGCGGTTGCTGATGAATTGGGAATCAAAAATTTTAAAGCAAACTGTCTTCCGGAAGATAAATTAAATGAAGTGAAAAAACTTCAGCAGCAAGGAAAGATCGTTGCGATGACCGGAGACGGAATCAATGATTCTCCTGCTTTGGCACAAGCCAACATCGGGATTGCGATGGGAACCGGAACTGATGTTGCCATAGAAAGTTCGGAAATTACTTTGTTAAAAGGAGATTTGATCGGTGTAGCAAAAGCAAAAATCCTTAGCGAAAAACTCCTGAAAAACATCAAAGAAAATCTCTTCTTCGCTTTCGTTTATAATGTTTTGGGAATTCCTGTTGCGGCAGGATTGTTGTATCCGTTTTTTGGAATTTTGTTGTCACCAATGATTGCAGCTGCGGCAATGAGTTTCAGTTCTTTATCTGTGATTTTAAATTCATTGAGATTAAATTCTGTGGATTTAAATATTAAATAAAACAGTTTTAATCTTTCACAGATTAAGCTGATTGAGCAGATTTTAAAATTGGACTTAAAATACGGCAAGTAAATCTGCGTGATCAGCTAGATCTGCGAGAAAAAAAATAACATTGAAGTTTTTATCTCATCAACACTTTTAAAGATTCAAAAAAATGCAAAAAGAAATCTACATCGGATGTTCAGGATTTTACAACAATGATTGGAAGGGTTCTCTTTATCCGGAAGATGCAAAAAGTAAAGACTTTCTCACGCTATATTCTCAACAGTTTAATTCGGTTGAAATCAATTCAACTTTTTACAGAAAACCGACCGCAAAAACTTTGACCAAATGGTTTGATGAAACACCTGAGGATTTCAAATTTTTCATTAAAATTCCAAAGACAATTTCACACGAAAAAAGACTTGAAAATTGCAAAGATGAAATCTCAGAATTTTGCAATCATATTGAAACTCATTTAAAAGAAAAACTTGCAGGGTTTTTATATCAGTTTCCGCCCTCTTTTAAAAATACAGATGAGCATGTAAGCATCATTTTAGAAAATCTTGATTTCCGCTTTTTGAACGTAATTGAATTCCGTCATGAAACCTGGTGGAATGAAGAAATTTTTAAAATCCTAAAAGAGAATAAGATCATCTTTTCTGGTGTAAGTTTTCCCGGGAAGCTTTCAGAAGAAGTTATTATTAATTCTGAAGAGTTACTTTACTATCGTCTTCACGGCAAACCAATTCTTTACAAATCAGAATATTCAGAGGATTTTTTGAATGATTTAGCTGAGAAGATTAAAAAGTCAGATACGAAAACATATGTATTTTTCAATAATACCTGGGGAAATGCAGCAATTAAAAACGGTTTTTATCTGCAGAAAATTTTAGGTTAAAAAATATTTTATTAAAATTTAATTAAAAACTTAAAATTCTTGTTTCAAATGGCTTAAAATTTGTTAACTTTATTTCTGAAAATTTAACATTTTTTAACAATTTAATTTCCATTTACCTTTATGAAAAAAAACTTTGCGGAAAAGTCTGTGAACAGGACTTTTCTTGGGGTGTTTGCATTGATGAGTGCAACCACGATCTTATTACACAGCTGCAATGAGAAAAAAGACAAGAAAGAATCTCAAAAGATGATTTCAGAAAAACATCCCGTCGCAATCAAAGTCCAGAAAATTGATAATGAAAATATCATCTCAGACAAAAGGATAATTTATCTCACTTTCGATGATGGTCCCAATCGGGGAACAGAAAATCTCTTGAAAATACTTCATAAAAGAAACGTCTGCGCAACCGCATTTTTGGTCGGACAGCATGCAACAGGAAGCAAAAAACAAAAAGACGATCTTGAATCTTTAAGAAAAGACAAATTGGTCGAATTGGCCAATCACAGTCATACTCATGCTCACAACAGATACACAGATTTTTACAGAAATCCGGCGTTGGTAATCCATGATTTTGATACTGCAAAAGACAGTTTAAAATTAAAAAATAAGATCGCAAGAACACCCGGAAGAAATATTTGGAGGCTCAATAATGTCACAAGTACAGATCTTAAAAGTTCAAATGAAGCCGCAAACAGCCTGAAAAGTGCCGGTTACAAAATTGCAGGTTGGGATCTTGAGTGGAAACCAACCAACAAAATGGCTTTGAAAGGAAACCATCAGGAAATGCTCAAAAAAGTAGACAGCATTTTCTTTAATGATCTCGAAAAAACTTCCAGACATTTGGTTTTTCTCACACATGATCAGTATTTAACGGATGCAGATTCTATTAATGAGCTAGATTTATTTATTGAAAAACTTCAGAAAAGCAATCGTTTTGTTTTTAGAAAGATCTCTGAATATCCTAGAATTAATGAAGTTTTAAATTAATTGTTGTATCCCGCAGATTGCACAGATTTACACAGATGATCGCATTTATTTTTTATTTAATTTGCAAAAATAACATCTGTGAGAATCTGAGAGATCTGCGGGACTTTAATTTAACAAAATTCATATTTAAATAGTTTTTCTTTTTTAAATTTCAGAAATTTGCATTTATGAGTATTCAGGAAAATTACAATAGAATAAAAAATCAACTTCCGTCAACGGTTCAGCTTGTGGCGGTTTCAAAAACACATCCCGTTTCAGCAATTCAGGAGGTTTACGAATTGGGGCAAAAAGTTTTTGGTGAAAATAAAGTTCAGGAACTGGTTGAAAAATATCCTGTACTTCCGAAAGATATTGAATGGCATTTGATCGGGCATCTTCAGACCAACAAAGTAAAATATATTGCAGAATTTATCGACACCATTCAAAGTGTAGATTCTGAAAAACTTTTGAATGAAATTAGCAAAGAAGCTGCAAAATACAACCGGACAATTAAAGTTTTACTGCAGGTAAAAATCGCCGAAGAAGATACTAAGTTTGGATTGGAAGCTGCAGAAGCTAAAAACTTATTTCAGAAATTTATTAATGGTGAATTTTCCAATGTAGAAATTACCGGATTGATGGGAATGGCAACATTCACGGAAGATGAAAATCAGGTACGCAAAGAATTTAAAATTTTAAAAGATCTTTTCGATGATTTTAGCAAAACAAAATCATTGCAAACCCTTTCTATGGGAATGAGTGATGACTTCCCTATTGCGATTGAGTGCGGAGCAAATTCCGTGCGTGTCGGTTCGGCAATTTTCGGGCGCAGAGATTATTCTCAATCGTAGATTTAGGAACACTTTTTGATGCAATTGAGCAAAAATTAACTAAATTTGCGACTATGCAAAAAATCCTTATTGTAGAAGACGAAAAAGCAATCTCCGGTGTACTTCAAAGTATTCTGTCGGATGAATTGACCGATTACGAATTTGTTATTGCCGAAGATGGCCTTGAAGGCTACAAACAAGTTGAGAAAGAAGACTTTGCCTTAGTAATTTCAGATATCAAAATGCCTAAAATGTCGGGTACCGAATTTTTAAAACAAAGTTTGGTTTTAAAGCCCGAATCTACATTTATTATGATTTCCGGACATGCCGACATCGACTCTGCGGTAGCTTGCTTAAAGGATGGAGCTTACGATTTTATCTCAAAACCAATCGACATCAACCGATTGATTACCAGCGTGAAAAATGCTTTGGTAAAAGAAACTTTGAAGAAAGAAAATAAAAATCTTCAAACTGAAAATAAAACCCTGAAAAGAAAAGTCAACAAGAAATACCAGATGATCGGTGAATCTGCTGCTTTGAAGAAAATTCAGGAGATGATCGAGAAAGTGGCTGTTTCTGATGCAAGAGTTTTGATTACAGGTCCAAACGGTGCAGGTAAGGAATTGGTTGCTCATGCAATTCACAATTTAAGTGAAAGAGCGAGAGGTCCTATGGTGGAAGTAAACTGTGCTGCGATTCCTTCAGAATTAATTGAATCTGAACTTTTTGGTCACGTAAAAGGATCATTTACTGGCGCTATCAAAGACAAACAAGGGAAATTTGAACAGGCAACTGGCGGAACTATTTTCTTAGATGAAATTGGTGATATGAGTCTGATTGCTCAGGCGAAAGTTTTGAGAGCATTGCAGGAAAGCAAAGTTTCTCCTGTAGGAAGCGATAAAGAAATAAAAGTTGATGTGAGAGTACTTGCAGCAACCAACAAAAATATGGCGAAAGAAATCGAAGCCGGAAGATTCAGAGAAGATTTGTATCACAGACTTTCTGTGATTGAGATCTACGTTCCGCCTTTGGATGAGAGAAAAGAAGATATCAAACTTTTGGTTGACCACTTTTCAACGATGATTTCTGATGAGCATGGTACTGCTTTGAAAAAATTTGATGACACTGCAATTGATGCTTTAAAAGCTCTTTCATGGACAGGAAATATCAGAGAGCTTAGAAATGTTGTTGAAAGATTAATTATTCTTGGAGGAACTACGGTTTCCGAAGAGGATGTTGCAAGTTTTGTGAGAAAATAATTTAATTATTAATTAAAATATATAATAAAGATTTGCAGTATCATTACTGCAAATTTTTTTTGAACCGTTATGAGCTTTTTAAATAAAAACTACACGAAAGAAGCCCTGACTTTGGCACTTCCAGTTATGCTTACACAAGTCGGGCAGGTTTCGGTGAACCTATTCGATAATATCATTGTCGGAAAATTGCTTGGCGCAGATGCTTTGGCTTCTGTTTCTTTAGGAAATGCCGTGTTTTTCTCAATGTTTGTTTTGGCTTTGGGATTTTCTTTTGCCATTCCGCCATTGGTTTCTGAGGCTCACTCTCAGAATGATCACAAAACAATCAATTCAGTTTTCAGTCATGGGTTTGTTATTAATATGTCGGTCGGAATTTTATTGATGGGACTTCTCTTTTTGGGATTACCACTACTCTACAAATCAGGGCAACCGGAAAAAATCATTCCGGATACGGTAGATTTTCTTTGGATTATGGCAATCAGCATTGTTCCGTTTATGGCATTTCAGACATTAAGAGAAGTTTCTGAAGGACTTTCTTATACAATCGGAGTGACAAAAGCGACGATCATTGCCAACGTAATCAACATCATTTTAAATTATGTCTTCATTAAAGGATTATGGATTTTCCCTGAAATGGGCGTGAAAGGCTCTGCTTTGGCAAGTTTGATTGCAAGAGTTTTCATGGTTATATTTCTTTATTATGTTTTGCTGAAAGAGAAGAAAACAAGACAATACATCAAAGATTTTACTTTAAAAATCGAAGTTTTCTCAAAGAAAATGTTCGAAAAGATGATTAGAATCGGTTTCCCTACCGCTTTGCAGATGTTCTTTGAAGTAACCGCTTTTGCTGCTGCCGCTTTTATTTGTGGATTGATTTCTTCACACGATATTGCTTCTCATCAAATTGCATTGAGCATGGCTTCGTTTACTTTTAATTTATGCATCGGTTTCAGTGTAGCTTCAACGGTAATGATCGGACGGAAATTGGGTGAACAGAATTTTGTAGAATTGAGAAAAGTTGGAATCAACAATTTGAAAATCGCATTTATTTTTATGTGTATTTGCGGAATCATCTTTATTTTAGGGCGAAATATTCTTCCGACATTTTTTACAAAAGGTGAAGAAATAGAAGTAATTACTTTAGCCTCAAAACTAATGATTATTGCTGCTCTTTTCCAATTATCAGACGGAATCCAGGTGACAGCTTTAGGAACTTTAAGAGGATTGCAGGATGTGAAAGTTCCTTCTATCTATACGTTTATTGCTTACTGGGTAATTACAATTCCTTTAGGATATTTCCTTTGCGTGACTATGGAAATGGGCGCTTTCGGAATGTGGATTGCACTTGGATTAGGCTTGACAATTTCTGCTTTAATGCTTGTCAAACGATTTCTAAATATGTCTGCAAGAAAAATTAAAAACGGAT
>Ga0163161_10002955_pt1 | contig 12050 bp, 8 predicted proteins | sample S45metaG_FD_129847 | JGI IMG/M metagenome (GOLD analysis project Ga0163161, IMG submission 129847) | Switchgrass rhizosphere microbial communities from Kellogg Biological Station, Michigan, USA - S4-5 metaG | ecosystem: Host-associated > Plants > Roots > Rhizosphere > Soil | place: USA: Michigan... | reverse complement strand
TCCAGGAACTCCTCGATGTCGAGGTGCCAGGTTTCGAGGTACGTGCAGACGGCGCCCTTGCGCTTGCCGCCCTGGTTCACCGCCACGGCCGTGTCGTTGACCACCTTGAGGAACGGCACCACGCCTTGCGATTCGCCGTTGGTGCCCTTGATGTGCGAGCCGAGCGCGCGCACGCGGGTCCAGTCGTTGCCGAGGCCCCCCGCGAACTTCGAGAGCAGCGCGTTTTCCTTGATCGACTCGTAGATGCCGTCCAGGTCGTCGGGCACGGTGGTCAGGTAGCAGCTGGAGAGCTGCGAGCGCAGCGTGCCGGCGTTGAAGAGCGTCGGCGTGCTCGACATGAAGTCGAACGACGACAGCACTTCGTAGAACTCGATGGCGCGCGCTTCGCGGTCGATTTCGCCAAGCGACAGGCCCATGGCCACGCGCATGAAGAAAGCCTGTGGCAGTTCGATGCGGGTCTTGCGCACGTGCAGGAAGTAGCGGTCGTACAGCGTCTGCAGGCCGAGGTAGTCGAACTGGTTGTCGCGCTCGGCCTTGAGGGCCGCGCCCAGGCGGGGCAGGTCGTACTGCAGCAGCTTCTCGTCGAGCAGGTCGTTCTCCACGCCCTTCTTGATGAACTGCGGGAAGTAGTCGGCGTAGGCCGTGGCACGGTCGACCGGCATCACTTCGCGGCCGATGATCTCCTTGAAGATCGTGTGCAGCAGGAGGCGCGCGGTGGCGAAGGTGTAGTCGGGATCTTTCTCGATCAGCGTGCGGGCCGCCAGGATCGACGCCTTGTAGACCTCGTCGAGCGGCACACCGTCGTAGAGGTTGCGCATCGTCTCGGCGACGATCGGCGCGGCGGTGATGCTGTCGCCCAGGTTCTCGCAGGCCGATTCGATCAGGCCCTTGAGTTGGTTCAGATCGAGCGCGACGCGCTCGCCGTTGTCCAGCACATGCAGCGTCTGCACGGCGGGCATGTCGTGTTCACCCTGCTTGGAACGCTCCTGCGTGCGGCGTTCACGGTAGAGCACGTAGGCACGCGCGATCTCGTGGTGGCCGCCGCGCATCAGGCCAAGCTCGACCTGGTCTTGCACGTCTTCGATGTGGAAGGTGCCGCCGCCCGGACGCGAACGCACCATGGCGCGGATCACGCCTTGGGTGAGTACATCGACCGTTTCGCGCACGCTGGCCGAAGCCGCGCCCTGGGTGCCGTGCACGGCCAGGAAGGCCTTCATCATCGCGATGGCGATCTTGTTCGGCTCGAAGGGAACGACGGCGCCGTTGCGGCGAATGATCTGGTAGTGCGCGAGGTTCTGGCCGGTGGGGGAGCCGGCGGTGTCCCGCTGTTGTTGGACAGGCGTGGAGGGAACGGCACGCGGGGTCGATGGGGTGTTCAGGGCAGTTTGCATTCGCTTCCTCTCGGTTGGCAATTCTTGTTGGGTGGCGACGCCTTGGCTGGGCGCCGCGCCGGCGTTGTTGACCGGACGGAGGACACTATATCTAGGGTGTCAGGGGTCTACAAGCCACTACAGGTAGTGTTTTGTGAGTGATTCACCTATGGCGGATATCTCTCTGGATGTATGCCGTGGCCGGCAATGCCGCGTGAATACTGGACTATGGTTGCGCAACCCGCATGGGGCGTGGCTTGCAAGCCGATTTGGGCCTGCAGGGCGCATGGTTGCTGCACTGCGCATCTGCATTTCTGAAATCGATGCAACCCGAGGGCAGGGCATCGCAGGGCGTCACGCGATTGAAAAAATTAGCGCTTCAACACAGGTGGGGGAAACATCTGTGATTTCCAGCCCAGTTGCGCGTGCAGCAAATGCCAATCGAAGCCCGCGCCGGGGTCCTGTTTTCGGCCCGGTGCGATGTGCTCGTGACCGGCGATGTGCGCGATGGCGTAGTGCTGCGCGATCGCGGGGCAGAGGCTCGCCAGCGTCTCGTATTGCGCGGCTTCGAAGGTCTGGCCCTCGAGTCCTTCAAGCTCGATGCCGATGGAGTCGTCGTTGCAATTGCCGCGGCCGCGCCACGACGAGACGCCCGCATGCCAGGCGCGGTCGTTGCAGCTCACGAACTGCCAGAGCTCGCCGTTGCGGCGCACATAGAAATGCGAGGACACCTCGATGCCGCGGATCGACTGGAAGTACGGATGCGCATCCCAGTCGAGACGGTTGGTGAAGAGCTGCTGAACCGCGTCGCCGCCGTATTCGCCGGGCGGCAGGCTGATCGAATGCAGCACGATCAAGTCGGTCTCTGCGCCGCTCGGACGGGGGCCGAAGTTCGGCGAGGGCAGGGCTTTCGCGAAGCGGTACCAGCCGGCCCGCCAGAGCCCGTCGTCGGCGGGCGGCGTGTTGTGCGGGAAGGTTTCTTCAGTCGTCGACATGGCTGCTGCTGGCACCATCGTCGCCATTGGGCGTGGTGATGCCCAGCCGCGCGATGCGGTAGCGGATCTGGCGCAGGCTCATGCCCAGGCGCGCGGCGGCTGCGGTGCGGTTGAAGCCGCTTTCGTGCAGGGCGCGCACGAGGATCTCGCGTTCCTGCTGGTCGAGGTAGGCCTGCAGGTCGGAAGGCAGCGGAGGCGGCGCGGGCTTGAACTCCGCCACCGGTGCCGGCACAACCATAGCCGGTGGCACCGCATCGTTGCCCGGCGCAAGTTGAGCGGGCGTCATCGAGGCCACGTCGGCAGCCGCCATCGTCGTGGCGACATTGCCGCCCATCAGGTCGAGGTGCAGCTCGTCGCCGTCGTTGAGCGCGACCGCGCGGTGCAGCAGGTTCTCGAGCTCGCGCACGTTGCCGTCGAGCGGGTGCAGCGCCAGGCGGCGCAGCAGTTCGGCCGACAGGTGCGGCACCGGCAGCCCGCCGTCCTGCGCGATGCGCGCGAGCAGCGCCGCGCAGAGCGCGGGCAGGTCTTCGCGGCGGTCGCGCAGCGCGGGCACCGCGATCTCGATCACGTTGAGGCGGTAGAAAAGGTCTTGCCGGAAGCGGCCGGCCTGCACCTCGGCGTGCAGGTCTTTATGGGTTGCGCTCACGATGCGCACGTCGACCGCTTCTTCCTGGGTCGAGCCGATCGAGCGCACGCTGCGCTCCTGGATCGCGCGCAAGAGCTTCGACTGCATCGCCAGCGGCAGGTCGCCGATTTCATCGAGGAACAGCGTGCCGCTGCGCGCGGCCTGGAAGTAGCCGTCGCGGTCCTGCGAGGAGCCGGTGTACGAGCCTTTCTTCGCGCCGAAGAATTCGGCTTCGAGCAGGTTTTCGGGAATCGCGCCGCAATTGACCGCGACGAACGGCCCGTCGCTGCGCTGGCTGCACGCATGCACCGCACGCGCCACCAGTTCCTTGCCGGTGCCCGATTCGCCGCGCACCAGCACCGGCGCCATGCCGCGTGCCACCTTCGCGATGCGCGACTTGACGAGGCGCATCGGGTCCGATTCGCCCACCAGGCGATCGAGCGCCGCAATGCCGCTGCTGCCGGTGACCGATGCGGCCTCGGCGCGTTCGCTGGTGATGCTCGCGGCCGCGGCTTTCTCCGGCTTGATGACCTGCACGACCGGCGCCCGCGTGGCCTGCACCGCGGAAGCGACCACGGCACGGAACTGCTTCAGGTCGACCGGCTTCGTGAGGTAGTCGAACGCGCCTGCCTTGAGCGCCTCGACCGCGTTTTCCGCCGAGCCGTAGGCCGTCATCACCACGCAGCGCTCGCTGCGCTGGTTCTTCTGGATGCGGTGGATGATCTCCATGCCCTGTCCGTCGGGCAGGCGCATGTCGGTGATCACTGCATCGAAGCGCGTGGCCTCCAGGTGCTGCCAGGCTTCGGACACGCTGCCCGCGGCCTCGACGCGATAGCCTTCGCGCAGCAGCGTCAGCTCATACAGCGTGCGCAGGTCGGGCTCGTCGTCGATGACAAGGATTTGCGCGGGACGCGGGACGGAAGAGAGGGGGGTGCTCACGACGCTATTGTGTCAGCCGGTTCTCGCTGGCGGCAAAGCTGACGAAGAATTCGTTGCCCTCGGGGCCACCCGCCACCAGCGCCCGCCGTTCGTAGCCGATGGTGGCGCCATGGCGCCGGCACAGCTCGCGGCAGAGAAAAAGGCCGAGGCCGCTGGAGCGGCTTTCGGACGAGAAGAAGGGCTCGAACAGATGGCGCTGCACCGCTGGCTCCAGCGGCGCACCGTCGCTCCACACCTGCAGGGCCGGGCGATTGGTGCCCGCGCGCTGCAGCGTGGTGATGACCTGGATCGCGCCCTCGCCCTTGCCCGCATAGCGCGATGCGTTGTCCAGCAAGTTCACCAGCAGGCGGCGCAGGTGCTCGGCGTCGAAGCGCACGTCGATGCCGGGCGCGTCGAGCGCGACAAGCACGCCCTTGCGCTGCGTCTGGCGCACCCATTCCTCGGCCAGCACCTGCACCGCCGGATCGAGCACGACCTGTTCGCCGAGCGAGAGCACGCGTTGCTGGCGCGCGCGAGAGACGTCGAGCACGTCGTCCACGATGCGCGCGAGGCGCTGCGCGTTGTGCTGGACCATGTCGGTGAGCTTGCGCTGCCCGGGGTCGGTGAGGTCTTCGCTGAGCAGTGCGCTCGCTTGCGCGATGGCGGCCAACGGGTTGCGGATTTCGTGCGCCACGGCGGCGGACATGCGGCCCATCGCTGCCAGTTTCTCGGTGCGGATGCGGGCCTCGAGTTCGCGCAGGTCCTGCAGGAACATCACGCAAAGGCTGTCGGCGCGCTTGTCGCTGGTGGGCGTGAGGCGGGTGCGCACGCGCACCTCGCGCGCCGCGCCGCGGGCTTGCGCGATGGGGATTTCCTCCGACTGCGGTGCCCGTCGCGAGAAGGTCTGGCGCGACAGCGCGGCCAGCGCGTGCCAAGCGGGCTGCGCATGCAGCGCGAACGGCAGCGACAGCTTCGCCAGGCCTTGTCCCAGGATCGCGTCGGCCGCCGGATTGGCCGCATGCACCATGCCTTCGGCATCGATCACGAGCACGCCTTCGGCCAGCGTCTCGATCACCAGGTCGTTGACCTCCGCCTGCATCTGCGCGCTGCTGCGGTTGCGCTGCGCCACCGCTTCTTCGCGCGCGAGCCGGCGCGCCAACTCGTGCGCGAGCAGGGCCACCACGAAGAGGCCGGTGCCGGTGAGCGCCGCCTGAACGAAGCGGGCCGAGGAGTCGCCCGGCTGCTGCAGCCAGTGCCACCCCGCATCGGCCAGCAGCAGCAGCGTGACGGTGGCCGTGGTGCCCAGGCTCACGATCATCGTGCCGAGCACCGCGCTCATGAGCACCGGCAGCGCGAACAGCGGTGTGTAGTTGACGTTGCCGCTCTGCAGCACCTGCAGCGCGGTGAAGGTGGCGAGATCGACGCCGATGGTCAGCAGCCAGAGTGTCGAGAAACCGCGGATCGGCGGTTCGAAGTGCGAATAGCGCATCTCCAGCCAGGTGGCGACGAGGTAGCTGGCCGAGATGGCGATGGCCGCCACCTGCATCGTCTGCCCGAGCGCAAAGGCCACGCCCTGCAGCACCACCAACACCAGCGCGACAAAGCAGCGCGCGGCCATGAAGCCGCGCCAGAGCCGCAGCAGCGCCGTGCTTTCGCTGCCGCCCGGCTCGAGCACGTCCCAATCCGTGACCGGATCGCCGCGCGACCAGAGAGGGGTGCTCATGGAGCAGAGGGCGTGTTCAGCCGCGCGCCGCGACCGCGGCTTGGCGGTGCGCGGTGCTGCAATAGACCGCATCGTCGGGGCCCGCGATGGCATCGCTCGCGGGCAGATGCAGGCCGCAATGCGCGCAGCGCACCATCGCCTGCGGCGCGCCGACGGCGGTCGGCGCGGCCGGGCGTTGCTGCGCCTTGGCCATGCGCTCGCGCTGGGCGTCGCGCATTTCTTCGCGCCGGTTCTTGCGCCAGAGCCAGATGGCGATCCAGAGCACGGCGAGGACGAGGAGGTATTTCATACGGGAGGACGCGCCAGCACCACCTCGAGCACGAAGCGGGAACCCACATAGGCCAGCAGCAACAGGGCGGAGCCGGCATACAGCACGCGGCGGGCCGTGCGGCCGCGCCAGCCGAAGCGCGCGCGGCCGATCAGGAGAATTGCGAAAGTGACCCACGCGAGCACCGAGAAGGTCGTCTTGTGGTCCCACTTCCAGGCGCGGCCCGCGGCGCCGTACAACTGCTCGGTGAACAGCAGGCCGGCCAGCAGCGTGGCTGACAGCAGCACGAAGCCCGCGGTCACGAAGCGGAAGGTGAGGCGTTCCAGCGTGAGCAGCGGCACGCCGCCTTCAGGGGCCGCGCCGGTCGTCAGGCGGATTTGCTTTTCAGCGCGTGTGATCAGCCAGGCATGGACCACGGCCGCGCCGAAGAGGCCATAGGAGGCGATGCCCAGTGCGAGATGCAAAGGCAGCCACGGCGAAGCGGTGACGTGCAGCGGCGTGCCCGGAAACAGGATGGCCAGCAGCACCGCCGCTGCACCCAGCCAAGCGAGCGCGCGCCGCGCCTTCAATTGGGGATACAGGCGGCTTTCGATCGCATAGACCGTGAGCACCAGCCAGGCGGTGACTGAAAGAGCCGGGGCAAAGCCGAAGCGCGGCTCGCTGCCGACCAGTCCATGCGCCAGCACGGCTGCATGCAGAAGCCACGCAATTCCAAGGGCCCATTGGGTGGTTTGACGGCTGAGCCGGGCACCCGCGGCAGCGGCAAATCCGTAAGCTGCCGCGGTGGCGATGCCCAGCGCCACGCCGAGTGGGGAGGGGATCGCTAAAATCATCGGCCGGAGTGTACCGGCTGGACCTTGCGTTCCCCGCGCCCGACTTCAAGTTCTCCCCTCGTCTTTCAGACTTTCCATCCGGCCCGCCGCAGCGGGCAGCAAGGCATCCCCGCTCATGGCCACCGCCCTTACAGAAAAGTTCTCCCGCCTCGTCAAGACGATGAGCGGCCAGGCCCGCATCACCGAAAGTAATGTGCAGGACATGCTGCGCGAGGTGCGCATGGCGCTGCTGGAGGCCGACGTGGCGCTGCCCGTGGTGCGCGATTTCGTCGCCCGCGTGAAGGAAAAGTCGCTGGGCCAGGAAGTGCTGGGCTCGCTCAAGCCGGGCCAGGCGCTGGTCGGCATCGTCAACCGCGAGCTTGCGGCGACGATGGGCGAGGGCGTCTCGGACATCAACCTCGCGGCCCAGCCGCCAGCGGTGATCCTCATGGCGGGCCTGCAGGGCGCCGGCAAGACCACCACCACCGCCAAGCTGGCCAAGCACCTGATCGAGAAGCGCAAGAAGAAGGTGCTCACGGTTTCGGGCGACGTGTATCGCCCGGCCGCCATCGAGCAGCTCAAGACCGTTACCAAGCAAGCCGGCGCCGAATGGTTCCCCAGCACGCCCGACCAGAAGCCGCTGGACATCGCGCGCGCCGCGCTCGATCACGCCAAGCGCCACTACTTCGACGTGCTGCTGGTCGACACGGCAGGCCGCCTCGCGATCGACGAAGTGCTGATGACCGAAATCAAGCAGCTGCATGCGGCGCTCGATCCGGTCGAGACTCTGTTCGTGGTCGATGCCATGCAGGGCCAGGACGCGATCAACACCGCCAAGGCCTTCAAGGAGGCGTTGCCCCTCACCGGCATCATCCTGACCAAGACCGACGGCGATTCGCGCGGCGGTGCCGCGCTGTCGGTGCGCCAGGTCACGGGCGTGCCGATCAAGTTCGCCGGCACGAGCGAGAAGATCGACGGCCTGGAGGTGTTCGACGCCGAGCGCCACGCGGGCCGCATCCTGGGCATGGGCGACATCGTCGCGCTGGTCGAGCAGGTCACCGCTGGCGTCGACGTCGCGGCGGCGCAGAAGCTCGCGGCCAAGGTCAAGAGCGGTGCAGGCTTCGACCTGAACGACTTTCTCGGCCAGCTGCAGCAGATGAAGCAGATGGGTGGCCTGTCGAGCCTGATGGACAAGCTGCCCACGCAGATGGCCGCCAAGGCGACCGAGGCCGACATGACGCGCGCCGAGCGCGACATCCGCCGCAAGGAAGGGATCATCCAGAGCATGACCCCGCTGGAGCGCCGCAAGCCCGAGCTGCTGAAGGCCACGCGCAAGCGCCGCATCGCGGCCGGCGCGGGCGTGCAGGTTCAGGAAGTGAACCGCCTGCTCAACGAGTTCGAGCAGATGCAGGGAATGATGAAGAAGATGAAGGGCGGCGGCCTCATGAAGATGATGAAGAAGATGGGCGGGATGAAGGGGATGGGCGGCATGGGTGGGCCGGGTGGGCCGAAGCTGCCGTTCTGAGCTGCACACATATATAGAGAGACAAAGCAAAGCCCGCCGTGGGATGCCCCGGCGGGCTTCTTCGTTTTCAGGTCTGCACGTCGTAGACCGTCTCGTGCGCCTCGATCGGTGTCGGCAGTTCCCAGCGATGCAGCATCCGCTCGATGCCCGCGTTCGAGAGCGTCGTGTCGCGCTCGCGATTGCGGCGCATCAGTTCCGGATGCGGCACCTCCAGGTACACCAGTTCGATCTGCGCGTGGTAGGCCCAGAGCAGGTCCAGCGTCTTGGTGCGCATCTGCTGGCTCAGGTGCGTGGCGTTCCAGACGAAGCGCTCGTGCTTGCGCAGCAGCGCCTTCGCCTGGTCGACGGCATGGTGTGCGGCCATGCCGTCGTTCTCGCCGTGCCTGAGTCCGAGCTCGGCGCGCGCATCGTCGAAGGACACGACCGGCCAGCCCTTTCGGTGCTGCGTCACCCAGTGGTTCTTGCCGCTCGCGGGCAGGCCGCACATCACGGTGACCTGCGCGCCCGGCTGCTGGAACAGCGGGTAGTCGGGGCTGGTGTCGGCGCCTCGGAAATAGGCCAGGCGCGTGTGCGCATCGGCCATCTTTCGCGGACCGGTCCAGCAGCCTTCTTCTTGCGCGAGCTGCTCGAAGAGCGCGATGTCGGCGAGGCTGTCGGCGCGCTTTTCGTAGTGACGCCCGAGCATGTCGCAGCGCGCCACGCAGCACAGGTCGGGCAGGCTCAGCTCCCAAGAGAGCCTGTGTGCCAGCCACTCGGGCCGCTCGCCCTTGCGCGAGGCGAAGGCGTGGAACGGCACCTGGTGCACGGCAATGATCCGGCAGATCGCCTCGCGCAATGCGAAGGGCACGCGGGCCTTCCACATCAGCACGCGCACGTCGACCGATCCGCGGCGCGAATGGCCGGGCTGGCCGATGCGGCCGCTGGCTTCGTCGATCACCGTGGTGTCGGGCTTGGCGATGTCGTGCAGCAGGCAAGCCATGAACAGCACGAAGCGGCCGTCGGCATCGGCGCGCTGGTAGTGCGCGTCGGCCAGGAGTGCGTCGAGCACCATGCGCGTGTGGATGCCGACGTTGCCCTCGGCGTGGTAGTACGGGTCTTGCGGCGTTTCCTCGAGGCGCAGCAGGGCCGGCAGCAGGTCGCAGCACCGGGTCCAGTCGTAGCTTTGTGCAGGTGTGGGGACCAGTGCGCGCAGATCGTCGTAAGTCATCGCGGCCTCCTTGTGGTTGTTGTCAGGTCGGCGGGGGCGCGCAGCGTGCGCAGCCCCAGGTCTTGCCAGCTCACTTGCGGTGTCGGTGCGTAGAGGTCCACCCCCGGGGCGAGTTGGTTGGGCAGCACCGGCCGGCGGCTGTGATGCGAGCCCGAGTCGAGGATGGTCTGGACAAAGTCGGGCCGAACCCACTTGTAGCGGCCGGTCACCTGGGCGTTCGATTCGGTCTTGAGGTACAGGCCCTCCGCCAGATCGGACAGGTCGGTTTGCTGCCGTACGAGATCGAGCGGCTGGTTCTCCTGCGCCACGGCCTGCTCGAAGGCTGGCTTCCAGTCGGCACTGCGCGCCAGCGAAGGCCGCACGAGCGAACGCATTGCCTTCGTGCTGCGCGGCATCTCGCCCTCGTACAGCACGGGCACCGACATCACCGGGCCGTCGGCCAGCAACGTGTGCCGGGCAGGCGTCGAGAGAAAGCATGCCGCCCGCCGGTCGTAGAGGTCGAACTCCATGAAGAATGCGGGCAGCCGGTCGTACCAGCAGCTGTGCTTGGCAAAGCACCACTCGCCGTACATCACGTAGCGGTCTTCGAGCCGTTCGAGCAGTGCGGCCTCGTGGGCCGCAGCCCAGTGCTTGAACAGGTTGAACTGCCGTTCGCCCGCGCCGCCTGCTAGGTAGTGGCCGCGCGATTGCAGGAGCAGCTCGCCTGCCGAAGTGAACGACACGGCGGCGTTGGCGCCATCGAGTTTCTCCTCGATGACCACGTGCTGGCCGTGCAATGCAGATAACGGCGTCTGGCCGTCGTCGGTATCGCCGATCTGCAGGCGCGAGCCTTCCAGGTGCGCAGTACGCGGGTACTTGAGCAGCGGAATCGATGAAAGGGAGGAAGAAAGAGGGAACACGTTGTTCTCCGGATGCAAATCAGGAAGAACCGACAACGTGCGGGAGCGAAGCTGGAAAGAGAGTCGACTTCAGTGGCCGGGGAGGCCATGCCTGGTCATTGGAACGCAGCTTGGCGCCCGACATGACCAGCAATGAAGTGGTGTTGTCGGCGTCAGAGAGTGATGACGGCGAATCGGGGCACTTGGCGCTCCAGGGGATCGAACGATCCGTGGGTTGAAGGAAAAAAGAGTGGGCGATTCTAGCCACGCGCCATGAAAAAAGCCGACCCTCGGGCCGGCTTCTCGTGGGCGCTGTGTCTTCAGCGCATCAGGCTGCAGCCAGAGCCGCCGGACGCGCCAGACGCAGCGCATGCATCCACGCACGGCGCAACACGGCCGGCGAGCGCGATTCCTCGGGAATGAGCAGGAAGCCGCGGTCGCGCAGCGTGGTGCCCAGCGCGATCTGGCTGGTCAGCACGGTCAGCGGAATCGCCAGCAGCAGCGGCAGGCCGACGGGCATGAGCCAGATCAGCGCGCTCGGGTCGATCATGGCGACACCGACGGCCAGCATGGCGATCACCAGCGTTATCGGGGCCAGCTGCGTGGCAGCGATCTTCCAGGGCACGGCGTTGGCTTCACGCGGGGGCGACTTCCAGTCGAGCTTGATGCCGGTGAGGGCGACCAGCACGAACAGCGAGTGGGCGAGCATACGGACCGGTGCCTGCACGATGGCCAGGGCGCTTTCCAGCACCGAGCTCTTCACCAGGCCCCAGGTGCCGCCGTATTGGCGTTGCTCGCCGCGCATCAGCACGGCAGCGATGCCCAGCACGCGCGGCAGGAACAACAGGCACAGGGTCCAGATCCAGAGGCCGGCCAGTTCGGCGGGCAGCACGCTCCAGCTCGACACGAGGCTGGAACCGCTGAGCCACAGGGCCGTGCCCAGCGTCAGGAACGCGAGCCACAGCGGTGCGGAAACATAGGCCATGGTGCCGGTCACGAACATCGCGCGATGCACCGGGTGGATGCCGGGCTCGGCCATCAGGCGGGCGTTCTGCAGGTTGCCCTGGCACCAGCGGCGGTCGCGTTGCAGCTCGGCCAGCAGGTCCGGCGGTTGCTGTTCGTAGCTGCCGACCAGGTCGGACACCAGCCACACGTTGTAGCCGGCGCGGCGCATCAGCGCGGCTTCGACGAAGTCGTGCGACATGATGCCGCCCGACATGCCGCCGGTGCCCTTGATCGAGGCCAGCGCGCAATGCTTCATGAAGGGCTCGACGCGGATGATCGCGTTGTGGCCCCAGTAGTGCGATTCGCCCAGTTGCCAGAACTGCATGCCCAGCGTGAACAGGCGGCCCGTCACGCGGGAAGCGAATTGCTGTGCGCGGGCATGCAGCGTGACGTGGCCGATGGCCTGCGTCGCGGTCTGGATGATGCCGGCGGTGGGGTTGGCTTCCATCAGCTTGACCATCGAGGTCAGGCAGTCGCCGCTCATCACCGAGTCGGCGTCGAGCACGACCATGTAGCGGTAGTCCTTGCCCCAGCGGCGGCAGAAGTCGGCCACGTTGCCGGCCTTGCGGTGCGTGCGGCGGGTGCGCAGGCGGTAGTACACCTCGACCTGCGGCTGGTTCGGGCTCTCGGCCAGGGCGGCGCGCAGGTCTTCCCAGGCGGCGCGCTCGGCGGCGGCGGTCTCGGGGTTGTAGCTGTCGGACAGCACGAACACGTCGAACTGCTT
>Ga0163161_10002953_pt1 | contig 12051 bp, 11 predicted proteins | sample S45metaG_FD_129847 | JGI IMG/M metagenome (GOLD analysis project Ga0163161, IMG submission 129847) | Switchgrass rhizosphere microbial communities from Kellogg Biological Station, Michigan, USA - S4-5 metaG | ecosystem: Host-associated > Plants > Roots > Rhizosphere > Soil | place: USA... | reverse complement strand
GGAGACCTTAGGGTCTGCCGGTTTTACCATGGTCCGGTTCGCCAACCCGCGCACAGCTACCACCCTATTGTTTGGCGACGATTGAGTGGTAGGTCTTTCTCCTACATGGAATCACTCATGAAAGAATTTATGGCTTTAACCAGCAACGCCGACGACCTTCCCTCGCTGTATGTAAACACCACCCAACCGCTACACTCACTGCTTAGCACCGCACGCTACCGAATTGGCGCGGTAACGCAGATCCTCGAAAACCTCGCGATGCGCGGTGACATCACCACGGACTCGGTGATTCTCAGCGACTTCGCAATGCTTTGCTGCATACCCTTGCGCGATGGCTGCGATGTGCTGGATGTCGTGGCGCGACGTATGGATGCTGAACCGTCCTGATGTCACAACGGGGCGCCCTCCCGGACGCCCCGCTGGCCCATTTCTCTGAATCCTCGACCTCCTTCACTCGAACGCTCTGAAGAACTGCTGCAAGACTCGCCTAAGCCCCGCAAACCCACCCCGCTCTCCCGTCGCTTCTCCGTCGCCCCAATGATGGATTGGATGTAGCACTCCCCCAAAGACCCAGTCAGACTGGTGAACCCGCTGCAACGCCTTCGCTTTGTAGCAATTTCTGAGCAAGCCGTAATAACTATCTGACAGGGTCACTGCCGGTACTATGCTTGTATTTTTTCTAGAAGGGAGTCGAAACCATACCAGGGGAATATTCACTGTCGGATGTGCTGGAGAGGATCTACCACAACCAGCTAGCTCTAGAGGCGGCCGTGATGGAGCTGACGCTTCAGGTTGAACAGCAGGGTTTAGCTGAGACGGGAGAAAATGTCCGGGGAGCGCTGCAAACGATTGGTGAAAACGCTGGCCATATCAAACAGGGTCTGGCCCGGCTCAGGGGTATAGCTTGGAGAAATGCAGTAAGGCGAAGCTGTGCGTTGGCATCCTGGTGCTCTCCAATTGGGTCGAGGCACACGGCTCAGCCGATATTGCCGATAACGTTCGCGGCGAACTGGACACCATCGACAAGAACGAAGAGTACAACAAGCCCACGCTTGCTGTACTCATGACGTAATTCTAACCCTATGGTACATTCAAGTATTCGGACGGGCTGACGCGAACATCGGCTTAATTCCCTCCATGGCAGCGACACCCATAAACTAGAAAAATTTATGCGAAGCACAGAAGAAGAGCTATACATACTCAAAGAAGTAGAATTTTATGCCGCATCTACTAACGCATGGTTCACTACCCGCTTCGAACATGATAAGAGTTTGCTTGGCTTAAGTGCTGGGGCAATCGGCCTACTCATTACACTAGTATCAACTGTTGGCGTCAAATCAATTGAAAGCCTAATAATTTACATCCTCGCATTATTAAGCTTTATCATTTGCCTTGCTTCTCTTTTGATAATTTTTCGTAAAAATTCGGACCATCTGGAACAGGCTAGCCAGAATCAAACAACGCACGACCCAATACTTTCAGCTCTAGACAAAATCGCAATTACTTCATTTATGGTAGGAATTCTGTTGGCATCGGTAATAGGCGTAAGTACTGCTGTTACTTCTTACATTGAAAAGGGGAACACTATGACGGACAATAAAATTAAATCGATTCAAGGTGAAGTACCATTGGAAAAATCACTCAATGGAGCTATTGCCATGAGTCCAAAGGAACTAGCGACAGGCAGTGTGACGGGGATAAACAATATGCGCCCAGCTGCCCCCGCGCCCAATACTGCGCCTAACCCAAGCAAAGAAGACACGGGCAAAAAATAGACCTCCTTTTAGTCAGTCTATGTATCTACATACGCCGATTGTGCTCGAGTATTGACGGCAAAGGAGGCGAAATGCCCGTCCTTACTGGGCTTTTTAACACTTTCATCGAGCATGCATAAACGCATAACTGGCATTGATTGGCATGGATTGGCGTATGAGTTGCCCCATTTTTTCCCCATCAGCTCTGCGCAATTCGGAATGTAAGCAATCCCGACAGACCATAAGCAGACATGTCCGATTGACGTGATCCGGAAGCGCTGAATCCCCAGGTGACGCATCAGTTGCGCCTAAATCACGCGCTTGAAATAGCGCTCGGATGCACGAAAATGCCGCAACGCACACAAAAAAGTAAAGGCCCGTAATGTCCAGGACATATCCCATTCGTTTCGGAAAGCATGGAGCGTACGAACTAACCGAGCTGGCCCTCAGACACATCCTAGCTGGCGAAACTGCAGTTCGCCCGGTCAGTACGCTAGGCGTGCGCGCTACTGAGATAGCCCTATCAGGTGGGCTACATACTTGGGCCGGTTGGGAAGAGCTCTTGAAACAACATACTGGCGTAGTGCATCTGCTTGAGTACGAAGCAGGGCGGCACGACGACTGGTTCTATGCTAGAGAGCTTCAGAACGGAGTTATTACTCTGAAGATCCCACGGCGGATGTTCACCGGCGATGCGGCCAGCATCACCATGAAGCCTGATGTCCACTACAAATCAGGGTACCTCTGGAAGACGCTTTACCCGTTAGGTTATTCAGAAGACGACGTCATCAACGTCCTTACTGAAGCGTTCGAAAACCTAGATCGGGAAGACTCCACACATCCGACAGTAGAACAGCCGGCGGGAGTGCTCTACGGGTACGCACTAATTGATAATCCCCTCAAGGCCATGAAGCTGCGCATACAGCTCCGGGGGAATCAGATTCAATCGGCTTTTCCCGCCTGGGAGCAGCCTGCAACGGGAAACAACGGCAAGCCCTACTCGCACTGGCACTCGATCAATTTCAACATCGCCGTGTCAATTGTTTATCACGAACGATACGCGAGTGCCTGGGGCCCTGTATTTCCAGCAAATCGTTTCAGTATGTCGGGGCTACTGAATCTCACACCGGCCTTTATTCTGCGCAGACCGCGGCGTGATCCGGCGACCAGCATAAGTAGTTGGCGCGAAGCACGTGAAACCGAACTGGTGACGATGGCGCCCTCGTTGTCGTCTGAGGAACTGCAGCAAATCGAAACATATCTGCGCGACTACGTCTGCAGCAAGGACCCGTACAGCGTACAGGCAAACTTATACATTAATTACGCAGGCATAATTCGTCTTAACGATTCTTACTTTAACGCGGCACAAATTCTCGAAAATGTGGCTGAGTGCATCCAAGTGCTCACCCACAGTGACCTGCAACACCGCACACGGCGTGCAATGGACGCCATCGTGCGATTCCTCGGTATGGCCGTCGTTCATACCGGTGGGCTCAGTTCATTGATGTTTAAAAGAGTTCTTGGTGAGTTCGTTGAAGCTGCTGTCGGGCATCACGACAAGAACTCACTTCGCGAATTATTCGCTGCGCTGGCAGCGTCACCATGTCGTGCAGCACTTTACACAGAGTTCAATCTCAACCCGTTCGTGATGAAAAATGATGTGGTGGGTTGGCGCACACTCGGAATGCCAGAGGTCGACATCGAACTCAAGCCCGAACACCTCTACGAGTTTATTACGTTGCATCTTGGGGAGAACTACATAGTGGTGCTCTCAAAGGACCAGCGGCTCGCGATCGCGCGTGGATTGTTTCCTCGGCCCCAACAGCAAGCAATGGTAGCCGATGCCATGTCATTCCTGTCTGGCATCGACTTCCAGTTCTTCATGCCGTCACGCTTGGAGCCCGCATGGCTCGCAGCGAAGTCTCCGCCGACCGAAGACGATTTGTTCGCGGTAGCAAGAGACTATAGCCGAATGCTAGTGATGTACCGACAGCGCATTGTGATGGAAGATTTCGCCGCGTATAAAGCTGTCCCAGACTACGGGCAGGCTGGGACTGAGGAGTTCTTTAATCTGATTCGCCAGAAGCACAAGCGGCAATTCGTCTTCACGATGCACCAAACTATGCTCACCCAGCTAATCGACTACGCCGGCGGCGTGGGTTTTTTGAAACTAAAGGCCAAGGTGGAGACATTACTCAATCAACTTCCGAAGGAGGCTGTCCCGATGCCAAAGCCGATTCCCGACTACATCATGGAAGGCCGCGAGATGCCTAACTCATTTGCAGGCGACAATGAGGCCATGGTTCGAGCGATATTGGGAAACGACTCGTCGGCGCCCGAGTAAAAAATGGGTGTATGGCTATAATGCCCGCTTATGCTGTTAGTTTTCCAATGATGTGCCTATCGCATGCTGCGCTGAGAGCGGAACGGTTGCTCAGGGTTGTGGATAGCGAAAGGAGCATCTACGCTGATGCCGGCTTGGTTACACTGTGCCATCACTCAAAAGGAGCGTCACCCATGACTGGTCAAGCAACGCAGGATCTGCACGGAATAACACAAGTGAAGAAAGTCACCACTGAGGAACAGACTAATCAGTTGCTGACTGAGGGGTGGGTGCTGCTGGGCCTGTTCGATCGCCGCGACGGCAACGACCAGTATGTTGAGTATCACTTGGGCTTGCCGAGTGAGCCACCAACAGGTTTCTTCGGGTAGGTCAAACCGCATATAGCGCCGCTTAGGTCGATCAGGCCCCCACACTTAAACAAAATGTGGGGGTCTTTTTTGCCACCGAAACCCGCGCTTAAGCTGGCCTACCACCCTTCGGCACACTCGCCTGACCTACAAGCAGATCAGAACAACGTCTAGCATTCGGATAAGCGGCCACTCTTCACATCCCGTGCATCACCAAACTAGATTCCAAAGGGATAGCTTGAGCAGGAGCAGCTCATCGTAAGCGGGCCAGCCAAAGGCTCACGCCTAGAAATGTGAAGGTAATTCACCTATTGTCTATGACGTCGATTAGAGCCGTACACGATGCATGAAAGCGTCGACGCCTTCGTTGAAAGCTATAGCCGTATGGCTTCAATGGATGAACTATTTAACCAGGGACGTTTGCTAAGTCAATTATGGATCGCACAATTGAAACTACCAGATAGTGCATCAAGCTTCGTTGAGTCGGTAATCCTAGATAGTCGTAATCTTATTAATCGAGGACTATGGGAGATACCAACAGCCCGATTTGACAGCTGGATAAATCAGTTTGTAGGCCCAGAAGAGGAATTTTTTGCAGCATGCTTATTAGATCACTTAATTTTCCGGACATCATCGCAATTTGAAGCTGGGCTTAAAGCATTGTTTCGAAGCAATCTTCAAGGAAAGATTTTTATCGGCAGTTCTGATGACGAATTAATGATCAAATTGGCTGGTCGACAGGAAACACAGTTACGTATTGTTCCTGTAATAGGCGAAAAAGATCCACCCACCAAATCGGGTCCATTAGTGCTTCGGCGCCTTCAAAGAATTATGCATATCCGACACAAATGGATCTGTTGGCCCTGGCAAGCTGCAGCAAAAATACGCGAATCGGAAATAAACACAGTAATATTCGTTGATGACTTTCTAGGCTCCGGAAAACAGTTCGAAACATTTTTTAATCAATGGGGATTTAATCAATTACAGGATAACGCAACCTACTACTATGCTTCAGTTGTGGCTCATGGAAATGGATTAGATCATATAGCTAAAACCTTACCTTATGTCCAAGTTATTTCTGCCGAGCAACTTAATAAGTCACATGACTTTTTTTCTGAAGATGTCTGGAGTCGTTTAGGCCAAGAAATGATTTCTGCTACAGAAGCAAAAGATTGGTACCTGGCATTTGCAAAAGAAAAAGGCTTGATACCGAATACAACGGGCGCTTTCGGAGTAGGTGACCTTTCATTAGCATTTGGATTTAGTCACTCCACACCAAATAACTCTCTTCCGATTTTTTGGTATGAGAACGAAACAACAGGCTGGCAGCCTTTACTGGAGCGCTAAGAATGATACATAAACTCCCCGAAATTTTCTCGAAAAATCGAAATGAGGAAACCAAGGAGGACAATTGGTCGGACTTTGTCGTTCCAGGCTTCCTCAACGAGCTTGAAATTAAGTCCCAAAGCAAAGCAATAGTAATTGTCGGCGGACGTGGAACAGGTAAGACCACCTTACTTCGATATTTTTGTCATGCAACTCAATTTTCGTCAAGACGACCTAATCTACCAGAAGAAACATTAAACCATATAGGTCTTTATTGGAGAGCCGACACTAACTTCTTGAATTCCTTCGCAGGTGGAGAGCAAACTCCAGAAACCTGGCGATCGGCATTTGAACATATGCTCGCTTGCGAGTTTGGCAAAGAAATCATACGATCACTAAAAAACTTAAATTGCAACCCCGACAGACAACACAAGTTTGGGCTGCTTGAGAATTTAAGCATTTCAGTGCTGAAGGATTTTGATGAAACCTTAGGCGACACCATTGTTGACCTCGAAAAAAACTTACAAAGAAGTCGCACCAGACTTGCAATGTGGGTAAACAATCTAGATACCTGTCCTCGACCTGTTTTCCTACCAGCAGACGCCTTTTTAAGAGCACTTATCGGAACATTAAAAGATCAACTGCCTTATATAGCCGAATCAACCTTCGGAATATTTATTGATGAGTATGAGAATCTTAGGGAAGAGCAACAGCGCTTCATCAATGGACTTTTGAAACATGGCTCCCCACCCTTAATTTACAATATCGCACTCAAACCAAAAGGCTGGCATACCAAACAAACAATTGGCGGCGAATCAATTCAGGAAATATCTGATTATCGTGTTATTGACCTAGAAGCTTACATCGCGAAAGATTTTGATGTTTTTGCTGCCGAGCTACTATTTTTTCGCCTCGCGGAGCACGACCCTGAACTTCAAACCAAATTACCAATTGTTCCTGAGCACCTAAGATCGATTGATCACATACAGGAGAGATACAACAATCAAAAATACCGTGAAACCATTATTAATGCCGCCGAACAAATGCTGCCTCGCGCATCGTTACGGACAGCAGCAATAGAAATACTAACTGACTCGAAACTACTTGAACGACTTACCAACAAGATCTCTCTAGCGTTGCAAAGAAAGGGTAGCGAACTGAAAGCTGAAAGCTTCATAGACATTAATTATCCGGAAATATCGGTAATTATGCCAGCACTGATTAGCCGAGATCGCGAAAATGCTGAAGTACTTCTTAAAGAGTTTACAGAACTCAAACAAGGCACTGGAACGAGGCTTTCTCCGAAGGGCGCACTGGTATCAAACAATCTATTTGGATGCATTAACTCCATCTACATAGACGCGAGGCGCACATCCATTTTATTTTCTGGATTTACAGTTCTAACGTTGATCGCCAGAGGGAACGTTCGACATCTGTTAGAATTAATCCATCGGATTTTTAAAGAATATAAACCGAACGAAGATGAAGTTCTTCCTGTGGTTCCTGTTCCTGTTCAGGCACACGCGATATCCATAGCAAGCGAATCAATTCTTAACACGGTAAGCGGGTTTGGTATTTATGGACCGCAGCTATATGCATTAGCATTATGTTTAGGTTCAATATTTCGGCAACGCCACAGAAGCGACAAACAGAGCGAACCTGAAATAAATCATTTCACCATCGCTAGTGGCGAGTTGAACGAAAAACTCAGTCGATATCTCCTCGAAGCGGAAAAATGGTCTGTTCTCTTTCTATCAAGAGAAACAAAAATGAAAACGTTAGGCGTAATTGGTTCAGACTACACTCTGAATCCAATATTTTCGCCATATTTCCAGATCTCATATAGAAAGAAGAGAAGCCTTCATTTCAATACTTCTCAGCTTCTGCAGATGTTCGAAGGCGATCAACAAGTACGTGACGCACTTGTTCGGGAGCTAGGAAAACAGGATGTTAGTGAGCCTGAGCAACAAGATCTGTTCGGTGAGACTCGCTATGAATGACGGAAGGGATGGGCAATTCCAGTTTACTTCTAAGATATCTTTAGATGTTCCCGCCACCATAGACGGAGTGGACGTTGCATTCGTTGGTGGCGAAGTCGATCAGCGGGGCATTGCGAGCAGAGCTGCCCTACAGAAAGTTTCGAAAACAGTTTATCGCTTAAGGTTTGATGCGGCTAATCAGCAAAATTACATCGACGACAAACCAGTACTACGGGAAGCATTCTCAAAAATATTCAGTAAAACGAATCGCATTATTCTAGACACAACCACTCTTGGTTTGGGAGAAATTTTACAAGTTTTGCTTGCGGCAAAACGCCTAGAACTTCCAATCATTGAGTTTTTATATGCAGAGCCACAATCTTACACCAGAAGAGAGGGTGTGGTTGATTTTCGGATGCGAGATTTCAGTTTGACGCAAAACTGCCATTTTCAATCAGTACAAGGTTTTGCTCATGAATACGATCCATCCATGAGAGCCACTCATGTTTTTCTTCTCGGGTTTGAACCAGGGCGCATACGCAATGCTATTGAACAACGCGGCGACTACGATCCAGACCGATACAGATTTCAAATGGTAATTGGGGTTCCAGCTTTTCAAACTGGCTGGGAGTCGAACACCATTCGCCCTCACTTAGCCGTCCTGGAGGACCTAGACATAACAGAAAGGTCTATTATGTATTGCCAAGCCAACTCGATCAGGGAATCTTATTTGACGCTGTGGAGTTTGTATCGCCAACTGGGTGATGAGCGAGGATGTTTTTTTGTCTCACCACTTGGAACTAAGCCGCATGCTGTAGGGGCTGCGCTTTTTCTGCTGGAAACCAAAGGCAATGAAATTTCCACTTCACTTTACTATGATCACCCTGAGCGAGTTATCAAAAGAAGCACTGAAATTGCAGCTTGGCATCACGTAGCCGTACATTTAACACATTAAGACAGAGACTTAAAATCTTGCTTATCCAATGTGAATCTTAGTTCTAGAAGACCTTCTGAAGTGATAAAGCTTGCACCAACCCCATGAGCAATGCTTACCAGGTCATTACGGCCCATATCACTTACAAGGTAGTCAAACACCCTATCTGCGTAGATAGGGTTCACCCTTAGCAAAAGTACACAATCGGTTATTATTACGTGACCAACTGTCACTCTCCAAATTTTTTTACTAAGATTTCTTCCTACCCTCGCAATAAGAATATCGCCGGGTTGGGCGGACACAAAATTAGCACTCTCAAGCAAAGCCTTTCTTGTTATAAACTTTCTAGGCACACTAAGCCTGCCAGCCGTAAAGTCCGTAGTATGAAGTATATTTAAACCACTACTTTTCCGCTCTACAGAACTAAAAGAACCTCTTTTTAACACTTGAACAACATCTCTGATAGCTAATACTTTTTTAGCAACTTTCGTCCGCTGCATGGCGAGATAGGAATAATCAAGTCTCGAACTAGCCTTTTCGGATGGCAATTCTATTGCATTGGAAAGTCTTCCGTCGGACTCTAGCCTTTGAACTTGAATAGATTCACACGGAGACAAATTCTTGGACAACACCATAATATGTGCTTTGGCATCTGTATTATTGAAGATCCGCCTTGGAAGCTCAACAACGCGCTCTATACGATGTGTTGCAGTAAGAGTTTTTCGAAGTGTTGAAAATTTTTCGCCAGCAATAATACCATCTGGCAAAATCAACCCTAGCTTCCCGCCAACTTTAAGAAATCTTAGATTTTGCGCTATAAATAGTACTTCTGCAGGAACACAACCAAATTTAGGCAAAATACTTTGCAGACCTGCCTCTTCTAAAATCTCACTAAAATGCTTACGCCATCTTGGCCTAACATAAGGAGGATTACAAACAGCAGAGTCAACAGTTCCAAAACCAACACCAATTTTTTGATCGAGAGCGTGCTCCAACGCATCGCCCACATGATGCTGTATTAGATTATTCGCGATATTTAATGGCAATCGCTCTTCAGCGCTCTCATCAATATCCACAGTAAAAAACTTAGCACTTGCCCACATTTGAGTTGCTTCACGAAGAAGCGCGCCATCCCCGACACCTAATTCGATTACAGTTGTTGGCTGTTCAATTGACATGGTTTGTATTAGAAGACCAGCAACTTCCTGCGCGGTATAGTATCGACCTAATTTATCTGACGTTTTTGGAGTCCGCAATAATTGCATGTGGGCTTCATTTAACCTAAAAAGGACAGGGAGGACGACAATTCGCGAATCAGTCGATGCAAAACCATCAAACACAGAGTGCAGGGGCAGTTCATCACTTCACTTGGTAGCATATTCCACTGTTCGACTTAATGCGAGTCTCCACCTTGAGTATTAAGTCGCCGTCGACTTCAACAAAAATAATTTGATCCACCTAGAATCCTTAGCGCGACTGGGCAGTCTACAGCTCGTCGCATCATCCTCGTCTATCGCATAAACATCGAGCACTGTACACATAACCAGTATCAGTACAGCGACCGCATTCTATGAATTTCGACCAGGCTAAAGCGCTGAGACTTCAGCAGGGGCGCTCGACCCTCGACGACCACGACTTTCGAATGCAGAACCCCGAGGCCCACCGCCAGACCCTTCACACCATGAGCGCGACCTTGGCTACCGAGGGGTTAATCGATGAACTCCAACAGTTCGACACGAACGAGATGGCGAACGCCGCCTACTGGCACGCAGTGGAAGAATTGCAGACCACGCCGGGCCGCTACTGCGGCGCGTCTACCTATGACGTACTGCTGCACGGAAGCACTGAGCTGTTCGGCAAGATTGGGCGTTCGATTTTCTATACCGCGAGCACGCTTGCCGACGCGTGCGCGATCCTCCTACGACGGGAAGATTTACCGCGATGCAGTTGGGGCGAACCTTGTGTTCACCCCGTCCGGGACTGTGGCGAGAATCATCGGGCTTACCTTGACCCTGCCGGATGGGCAGCAGTACGACCTAATAGAAACGGGAAGAACAGTCGAGGGCATCACCCACGAGCCGATCGAGGACCCGGACCTCTACCGTGCGCTGGTGGACGTCGCCCAGGTTGCCCAAGAGTGCCGATATCTGCACGCTTTCGAAAGAGTACGAGTGGACATTGAGAGCAAGACCTTTGCTGTATGGATAAACAGGTGCTAGGCTCACCGCGCTTCGTGCTCGGAGTAAGAGCCTTGGCTGGACTTGCAGGGGCAACCTGCGGGGACAGCGACCGGGTTAGATGTTGACGCATCCACCCCGGTCGCTCTTTTTCACTTCGCTGTTGAGACTTCTTTGGCGTAGGCCTGACAGGCCGCCAGGGCGATCAGTCCTTGTCGTCGGCATCGGTGATGCCGATAATTCGTTGAGCATGCGCTGGGTCAAGTTGGGCTCGTGTTCCGCCATGAACCACGCCGCTGGTTGGGGTGGCGGCTGACACTGTGTCGCCACTGGCTGCATCGGAGGCGTCGAGTAGGACTGAAAGCCACAGATCAGCAGTGGCAAGGCGATCACGCAGGCGAGCCTGGTTGGTTTGAGCATCGCTCAGTTCCTTGTAGTGGGTTTGTTCACTGGCCGACAGCCGCTGCTCCAGTGCCAGGCGCTTTGTCCTGTGCCGTGCGCAACTGGTCAGCGTCGGCGTTGCTGATGGCGATCAAATCGTCCTAATGCAGTTCGGTCTGTTCGGCGAGTGCTGACCGTAGCGCCAGTCCTGAACCTTCCATGCTGACACGGAAGACTAACCGACCAATGCGGTCAACAGCACATCAACGGCTAGCAGCCGGTATAGCGCGGGGGATCAGGTCAACGACACGCATAGCACTGCCGTCGCCCGGGCCCACAATTACAGCCGATCTCCAAGCCGTTGAGACCGCCGTTGATTTTGGAACTCATTCCTATCCGCCAGGGCGTTCAGCTCGCGCACCCACCAAGAAAATAGAAAATGGGGCGCCCCATTAGCCGGTCTCCAATCAATCCCTTCAAATACCTTTGCTCAGATATCCTGAACCATCGCAGCAAGACTGGCCTGAGCCCTGCAACCCCAATCCTGATAAACTCCCCACCTCCCAGCCTCACCCATCTCAGAACCGCCAATGCCCCCAATCACCGCCACACCCGCCCCGCTCTCCCGCCGCTTCTCCGTCGCCCCCATGATGGATTGGACCGATCGTCACTGCCGTTTTTTCCTGCGCCTACTCTCCAAGCACGCCCTCCTCTACACCGAAATGGTCACCACCGGCGCGCTCCTAAACGGCGATCACGACCGCTTCCTGCGTCACAACGAAGCCGAACACCCGCTCGCCCTGCAGCTC
>Ga0163161_10002945_pt1 | contig 12061 bp, 11 predicted proteins | sample S45metaG_FD_129847 | JGI IMG/M metagenome (GOLD analysis project Ga0163161, IMG submission 129847) | Switchgrass rhizosphere microbial communities from Kellogg Biological Station, Michigan, USA - S4-5 metaG | ecosystem: Host-associated > Plants > Roots > Rhizosphere > Soil | place: USA... | reverse complement strand
TTTATGGAAACTTTGTCTAATTTTGTCGCTGATTTTTATTGCAGCAGAAATTTTGCTCATCCGATTTTTTAACAACACAAAAAAAACAATATGAATCTCCTGGTTAAAAATGTAACCGTTGCCGATCCGCAAAGTAAATTTAACAATCAACAATGCGATGTTCGGATAGAAAATGGTAAAATTAAAAACATAGGTAAATTAACTGCAGATAAAAACGAAACCGTTTTTGATGGTCAGGATGCTTTTTTGATGCCGGGCTTTTTCGATTTAAACTGTGTAGCCGGCGATCCGGGTTTCGAAACCAAGGAAGATATCCAAACCTTAACCGCAACAGCAAAAGCTGGAGGTTTTACGGGATTGGCATTATTGCCACAAACCAGTCCGGTTGTGCAATCAAAATCACAGGTAGAATACATTATCAATAGGGCAAAAAATAACCTGGTTGATGTATTGCCTGTAGGGGCGATCAGTCAGAACCGTGAAGCAAAGGAACTGGCCGAACTGTTCGATATGCAACAGGCTGGTGCCGTAGCTTTCTCAGATGGCGATAGGGCTTTACAGGATGATGGTTTTATGAGCCGTGCCTTACAGTATGCAAAAGGCTTTGATGCACTTTTAATGGTTTATCCCGAAAATAAATCAATAGCTGGAAAATCGCAGATTAATGAAAGCAAAAACTCCGTGCTTTTGGGTATGAAGGGACTACCAGCGTTGGCTGAAGAAATGCACATTGCACGCGATATTTTCCTGGCAGCATACAACGAAACGAAAATCCATATCAGCAATATTTCTACTGCAGGTGCTGTGGCTCTGATCCGTAAGGCGAAAAAAGATGGCGTTCAGGTTTCTTGTGATGTAACCGCGCATCACCTGGTATTTACAGAAGAACTTTTAAACGATTTCGATAGCAATTATAAGGTTAAACCTCCATTACGTAGCAAAACCGATATTAAAGCCTTAATTGCTGGTTTAAAAGATGGAACAATTGATGCCATTACTTCTCAACATCGCCCGGAGGAGATCGAATTTAAAAATGTGGAGTTCGAAATTGCGCATTATGGTATTATTGCCTTGCAAACGGTGTTGCCATTGTTACTAAAGGCTGGTTTGGAGATTACTTTAATTGCGGAGAAATTGGCCATTAATCCACGTAAATTATTAAATTTAACTGTTCCTGTAATAGAAGAAGGGGCTGAAGCCAACTTTACTGTTTTTAATACGACAGAAAAATGGTTATACAATGCTACCAGCAACCGCTCAAAATCGGCGAACAGTCCGTTGTTGGGTACCGAACTTACCGGAAAAGTAAAATTGGTTTATAATCATAATCAATACTCGGAGAATTAGTTTAAAATAACTTTTAATTACCATTATTTATGTATAGATGCTGGAATAAACTCAGCATGACGACCGAGATAATGATCTTACAATCCTTAAATCCAAAATATCTTAATCATGGATAATAGAGTAAAAAAAGCGCTCAGCGCCACCATTAATCAATATGCTGAAGTTTCGGCAACCAATGTTGAAGGTTTTGAAACAGAGTTATTGGCAGCTTTTGAGCTGGATGCTAACTTTTTAGAAAAAGCAGCAGCTTTCGACGCAGTTTTTGATGCTCATCCTAAATTTGAAGAATTGCGCGAAGTGTTTTTCGACTTATTAATGGTAAATTTCTTTAGCAGTGACGTACAGAAACTGGAAGATGATTATTTAGAAAGCGACGAATGGGCGAATATCGAAGAAGAAACCATCGACAGGGGAACTGAACTTTTAAATCTCCTATTGTATATTAAAGAGTGTAAGGATGAAGATTTAGATCCTGAATTAGGCGATTTCCTAAAAGAATTTTTATTGGTAGAAGATGACGAGTTTCAGGATGAATTTGAGATTTATGAAGAACTGATCAGCAACCAGCAACTGGCCGAAAGCAGTGTAGAAGAAATTTGCAAAACAGCTCCAACTTTAAATATCAGTGAAGAAATGCAAGAATTGTTCGTTCCGTTTATGGCTTTTTTTCTCGATGTAGAGGGGAGTGCGGAAACTACAAAAGAAATAATTCGCTATAGCAGTAACAAATCGTTTGATTCTGCTACTTATATATTGATTACAACAATTAATAACTAAATTAAATTGATCATGGAACAACAGATACTTCAGGAAGAAAAGAAACCTAATGCATTGGCATTTAAAGTTGCCTTGGGCTTTTCGCTTTATACATTAGCAATTATTTATGTTTTTAAACTGATTGGAATTGATACCACGAGTGCTGATGTGCCGGTAGTGACTAAAGTTATCGTGTTCATTTTATCGTACGGAATATTCATTTTGGCCATATATTTTACACAGGCAACACATAAAAAGGAGCTTGGTGATTATATTACTTTTGGGAGAGCATTTTCAACTGGTTTTAAGGTTGCTGCCTACTCCGGGTTATTTATAGGTATTCTATACGCTGTATATTTTAAGATATTAGATCCTTCAGCAATTGATAAAATAGCAAACGCTGCAATTGAAAAAGCAGGTGATAATGAACAGCAAATAAAAGGGATAGACATGATGAAGCCATACATGTGGATTTTTGCGACTTTTACGGCAGCAATTAGCTATACTATTTTTGGTTTAATCGTGAGTTTAATCACAGCGGCAGTAATTAAAAAAGACAGGGTTTAATTTCTCTATAAAATTTTGAACGTGCAGGTTTTATCATTTAATTTGATGAAATTTGCACGTTTTAATTTTGAACTGGATTTGGTTGGGAAAGTCTCAAATCTCAGATCTCAAATCTCAAATCACTAAATGGATATATCAGTTGTAGTACCCTTATTTAATGAAGATGAATCTCTGCCGGAATTAACGGCCTGGATTGATAAAGTGATGACCGACAATAATTTCAGTTACGAGATTGTTTTGGTTGATGATGGTAGTACCGATAGATCCTGGGCGGTCATTGAAGAATTAAGACTTCAAAATCCTGCTATAAAAGGCATTAAGTTCAGGCGGAATTATGGTAAATCGGCTGCTTTGAATGTTGGTTTTGAAGCTACACAGGGCGATGTGGTGATTACCATGGATGCCGATCTGCAGGATAGCCCGGATGAAATTCCTGAACTGTACCGCCGGATCAGAGAAGAAAAACTCGATATCATTTCAGGCTGGAAAAAGAAACGTTACGATCCGATTACCAAAACTATACCTACCAAACTCTTCAATGCCGCTACACGTAAAATGAGTGGTATAGAATTAAACGATTTTAACTGTGGATTGAAAGCTTACCGTAGCGATGTGATCAAAACGATCGAAGTTTACGGCGAAATGCACCGTTATATTCCGGTAATCGCCAAATGGGCCGGATTTAGTAAGATAGCAGAACAAGTGGTAGAGCACCGTGCCCGTAAATATGGAACAACAAAGTTTGGTTTCAGCAGATTTATAAACGGCTTTTTAGATTTACTCTCTATTTTCTTTGTGGGTAAATTTGGCAAAAGGCCAATGCATTTTTTTGGTTCGTTAGGCGTATTGAGTTTCTTTATCGGTATCATCATGGCTTTGTACATTTTGTTCGAAAAGAAATACTTAATATGGCAAGGCTTACCCTATCGTGATGTAACCGATCAACCATTATTTTATCTGTCGTTGGTTGCCATTGTAGTGGGCTCGCAAATGTTCCTTGCAGGTTTCATTGCCGAATTACTATCACGTAACGCACCAGAAAGAAACCAATATTTAATCGAAAAAGAACTTAAGTAAATGTAAAATGTAAGATGTAAAATGGAATTGCCATTATACATCTTACATTTTCCCTTTTCCATTTCAAACATGTTTTTCTCCATCATCATTCCACTTTATAATCGTCCTCAGGAAATCGACGAACTTTTAAACACCCTAACCAAACAGACTTATTTACAGTTTGAAGTTTTGGTGATTGAAGATGGTTCGAAAAACGATGCCAAGGCAATTGTAGCGTCGTATGCAGATAAACTGGATATTAAATATTATTTCAAAGAAAATGCCGGACAGGGTTTTGCCCGTAATTTTGGCTTTGAAAGGGCTACTGGCGATTACTTTGTTATTTTCGATTCGGATTGTTTAATCCCTGCAAATTACCTGGAAACGGTTAAGAATTATTTATATGAGCATCATTTAGATGCTTATGGTGGTCCGGATGCCGCGCACGATAGCTTTACCCCTGTGCAAAAAGCAATCAGCTACGCCATGACATCGCCATTCACCACTGGAGGGATCCGAGGAAACAAACAGCATGTTGGGCAGTTTCACCCACGGAGCTTTAATATGGGCGTTTCCCGTCAGGCCTGGGAAAAGGTAGGCGGATTTATTTTAACCAGATTAGGAGAGGATATCGAATATAGCATCCGAATCCATGAAAATGGATTTAAGATCGGATTGATACCGGACGCAAAGGTTTACCACAAGCGCAGGACAAGTTTTAGCCAGTTTTACAAACAATTGCACTTTTTCGGAAGGGCCAGGATCAATATTTATAAACATTTTCCGAAGGAATTAAAGCCCGTTCACTTTTTTCCTGCCTTATTCACTTTGGGCTTTGGTTTTACTATTTTGTGTAACTTTATCTATCCGCCATTGGCATATGTTTGTAACTTCTTCTTATTGATTTACTTTATGTTGATATTTTTTCATTCATGGTCTGTAAATAAATCGTTAAAAGTTGCATTTTTGAGCATTATATCTTCGTTTATCCAACTAACCGCTTATGGTTTAGGATTTATACAGGATTTATTTAAACGAGTGGTATTCAAACAACAATGATAAATTACCTAAAAGAAAGTACGTTCGCCGTTAATGATGTAATCCAAAAGGCATGGAGCATTACCAAGAAACACTATTTCTCGATTGCTACGTTATGCTTTTTAATGTTCATCACAGCAAGTGCATCAAGTTTGATGGCCTTTTTTATTAAAGATGTAAGTAAGGCATTAAGCGTGGTGATGGTAATTATTTTTGTACTGCTTTATTTCACAATCAATCTTTCGCTGTTCAAATATATATTCCATTTAATGGATGATGAGGAAAACGATGTGAAAATTGTTGATACACTCCCAACCAGATTGCAGATTATCAGGTTCTTAGTTGCTACGCTTTATTTTGTAGGCTGTATTCTTGGTGTTTACCTGGTGGTAATCCTTGTGGCCTTTCCATTCATTTATACCGGCATTAATGTGGCTATCGTTAAAAATGTGGCCATATCGGTTGGTATTATAGCTATTTTTATTACCTGGTTAAGAATTTCTTTCTTTCCATTTTTTATCATTGATAAAGGTGCAACACCTTTCGATTCGATTAAATTGAGCTTAGCTACCACTAAAGGAAATTTCACTAAAATTTTATTGTTATTAGTGGTCTTAGGAGGAGGATATTTAATTTATCTGTTGCTTAACTACCTGCAATGGCCATTAATCGCCTTTATTGTAAATATTTTAAGTTCATTTATTATTGTTCCGCTATCTAGCGTAGCTTTAACGGTTGCCTACCGTAAAATTTCGAGCGAATATAAAGGCGACGAACATCCGGATATTTTGCATAATATCGTTTAACCCCCAGCCCCTGAAGGGAGTTAAAATTCAAATTAAAATTTATGGAAAAAGAGAAGAACGGTAGAAAGGAAAAGTCCCCTTCAGGGGGGTGGGGGCTTAAAGCAGCATTAAGTAAACCCTTTGCGGCATTTGCGGTTTGGCAGATTAACAAATGGAAGCATAATGCTGTTAATACTCAAAATAAAATATTAAGTAAGCTGATTGATGAAGCTAAGCATACTGCGTTTGGGCAAGACCACCATTTTGCCGATATTAAAACCTATGCTGATTTTAAAAACCATGTTCCGGTTCAGGATTATGAAGGATTAAAACCTTATGTAGATCGTGTAGTAGCAGGTGAATCCGATGTACTTTGGAAAGGTAAACCACTTTATTTTGCCAAAACATCGGGTACTACTTCCGGTGTAAAATATATTCCGCTTTCTAAAGAATCAATGCCCGAGCATATTAAGGCTGCACGGAATGCCATTTTAACTTACATTCATGAAACGGGTAAGGCCGGTTTTGTAAACGGTAAAATGATTTTTCTTCAGGGGAGTCCGGTTTTAAGCGTAAAACATGGAATCAATGTGGGGCGTTTATCCGGAATCGTAGCACATCATGTGCCAGCTTATCTGCAAAAGAACCGTTTACCTTCTTACGAAACCAATATTATCGAAGATTGGGAGCAAAAAGTTGATGCTATCGTTGAGGAAACCATCAACGAAAACATGACGCTGATTTCGGGCATTCCACCCTGGGTGCAAATGTATTTCGATAAACTTTCAGAGAAATCAGGAGGGAAGAAAATTGCTGAAATATTCAGGAATTTTAGTTTGTTTATTTATGGCGGTGTAAATTTCGAGCCTTACCGAGCAAAAATTGAACAAAGTATCGGCAGAAAAATTGATGCCATTGAAACCTATCCGGCTTCTGAAGGATTTATTGCCTATCAGGATTCGCAGAAAGATAAGGGTTTATTGTTATTGGCCGATGCAGGTATTTTTTACGAATTTGTTCCTGCGGATGAATATTATAATGATCATCCAACACGCTTATCGCTTGGTGATGTAGAACTGGATACCAATTATGCACTCATTTTAAATACCAATGCAGGTTTGTGGGGTTATAGCATTGGCGATACGATAAAGTTTGTCTCTAAAAATCCTTATAAAATTGTGGTCACAGGTAGAATTAAACATTTTATTTCTGCTTTTGGGGAACATGTTATTGGCGAAGAGGTAGAACAGGCCATTTTAAGTGTGGCTAATGACGAGCAGGTTGAAATTACTGAATTTACGGTTGCACCGCAGGTTAATCCTGAAGCCGGGCAATTGCCTTATCACGAATGGTTTGTAGAATTTTCTGCCGCACCAAAAGATATGGTAGCTTTTAGTAAAAAGGTAGATGCCGCTTTGCAAAAGAAAAATATTTATTACTTTGACCTGATTGAAGGAAACATCCTTCAGCCATTGATTATACGTACTTTGCAAAAAGATGCCTTTGTAAATTATATGAAAAGTGAGGGGAAGTTAGGCGGACAGAATAAAGTGCCACGTTTAAGCAATGATCGGAAACTGGCGGATGGGTTAGAAAAGTATATTGTTTAACCACTTGTCGTCATTTCGAGCAGAGTGTAACGCAGTCGGGAAATCTCTATAAAGATCTCTCCATTTCTCTGCGCTCCAGTCGAGATGACGATCGGTTCAACAGATGCTTATCAGAATGACAGAAACGGGTGAATAATAAAAATGATAAATAAAATGCTTAATTATAATTAAGCAGAACGATATTAAAACGATTTGAAAAGAATAACCATATTAGGTTCTACAGGAAGTGTAGGTACGCAAGCACTTGAAGTTGTCTGGGATCATCCCGCAGTTTTTAAAGTAGCTGTTTTATCTGCATTGAAGAATTCAGAATTACTCATCCAACAAGCAAGGGAATTTAAACCTCAAGTTGTGGTGATCTGCGATGAAAGCAAATATAACGAAGTTAAAAATGCTCTGTCTACGTTAAACATTAAAGTTCTGGCCGGTGAAGCCGCTTTAGCAGAAGTTGCAGCCTATGAGGAGAGTGATGTGGTATTGACTGCATTAATGGGGTCAGTTGGATTAAAACCCACTATTGCCGCTATACAGGCCGGTAAAAATATTGCCTTAGCAAACAAGGAAACGTTAGTTGTTGCAGGCGAATTGATCACGCAGTTGGCCACAGCACATCAGGTTAAAATTTTACCGGTTGATTCAGAGCATTCGGCAATATTCCAGTGTTTAGTAGGAGAGGAGCAAAATGAAATCGAAAAGATTTATTTAACGGCATCCGGCGGACCGTTTTTGGGCAAAACGCGAGATTTTTTATCCACGGTAAAAAAGGATCAGGCCTTAAAACACCCCAATTGGGTAATGGGGGCGAAAATCACGATTGATTCTGCATCCTTAATGAATAAAGGCCTGGAAGTAATTGAAGCCAAATGGCTGTTTAATCTGGATGTTGATCAGATTGATGTGATAGTGCATCCTCAATCGATTGTACACTCCCTCGTTCAATTTACCGATGGCTCTATGAAAGCGCAGATGGGTGTTCCGGATATGAAACTGCCCATCCAATATGCTTTAAATTATCCCGACAGGCTAAAAAACAATTTTAAGCGTTTTAACTTCTTAGATTATCCGAATTTTAGCTTTCAAAAGGCAGACATGGAAACATTTAGAAATTTAGGTCTGGCTTATAGTTCCTTAAGAAAAGGGGGGAATATGCCCTGTATTTTAAATGCCGCAAATGAAATTGTTGTGGAAGCATTTTTAAAGGATAAAATCGGTTTTCTGCAAATGAGTGAGGTTATTGAGCAATGTATGGAAGAAATCAGTTTCGTGGAAAATCCACAATTGAGTGATTATTTAGAAACTGACAAACATAGCCGTATCTTAGCCGGAGAATTAGTAACAAAAAGTATAGTTTAACATCTAACATAAAATTTTATAAGAAAATATGAATGGATTGATTATGGCGGGGCAGCTGCTGCTCGGATTGTCTTTATTGGTAATATTACACGAATTAGGGCATTTCTTGGCGGCCAGGGCATTTGGTATTAAAGTAGAAAAGTTTTATTTATTTTTTGATGCCTGGGGCTTCAAGCTTTTCAGTTTCAAAAAAGGAGACGTTGAATATGGAGTGGGATGGCTGCCACTCGGCGGTTATGTGAAAATTGCCGGAATGATTGACGAGAGTATGGATACCGAGCAAATGGCTCAGCCTGCTCAACCATGGGAATTTCGTTCTAAACCAGCCTGGCAACGTTTAATCGTGATGCTTGGCGGTATCATCGTAAACGTGATTGTCGGTATTTTTATCTTTTGGATGTTAACTTTCAACATCGGGCAGAATTATACAGTTAACGGTAAATTGAACGATGGTATTTCTGTGGGAGCAATCGGCAAAGAAATCGGCTTAAAAAATGGAGATAAGATTTTAGCCATCAATGGCAATAAACTGATCCGTTTTGAGGATGCCATATCAAGCAAGGTGTTGTTTGACGGGGCTCAATTAACGATTTTGAGGGAAAATAAAACCCTTTATATCTCTGTTCCGGATACCATCCTAAACAAGATATCAAAAAACGATAAGGAAAATTTTATCTCGCCCCGTTACAGAATGGAAAGCGTTGATAAGGTAAGTGCGCCAGATGAAAAAGTTGATAAGCCTTCATTTTTTGATAAACTGTTTGGCAGAAAGTTCGAGAAACCGGCCTATCCGGCTTATGCTGCGGGCATTAAACCAGGAGACAGCATTATTGCTGTTAATGGAAAATCGATCACCTTCTTTGATCAGTTTAAAGAAGAGGTTTCTACCAATAAATTAAAGCCCATTAGCATCAAAGCCTTGCGTAAAGGCAAGGAAATAAATTTCGACCTTAAGGTAAGCAAAGAGGGAACCATAGGTATTATTCCCAACTTGAGTAGCCCTGAAACCGCGCATGTTGATTTTGGTTTTATCGAATCGTTTCCGGTTGGTGCAACCATGGCCTGGAGCACTTTTGTAGACAATGCAAAAGGTATTGGCAAAATGATCACCGGTAAACTGAGCGCACGTAATATCAGCAGTCCGATCGGGATTGCCAAGGTTTACGGAAGTACCTTCGACTGGGTTAAATTCTGGACTTTAACCGGATTGATTTCAATGGCCCTGGCCTTTATGAATTTGTTGCCTATTCCTGGCTTAGATGGAGGTCACGTAGTGTTTCTTTTAATCGAGATGGTGCAACGTAAGCCTGTAAGCGAAAAAGTCCTGGAGAAGGCTCAAATTGTAGGTTTTGTGATCTTGATCGGTTTAATGGTGTTTGCTTTTGGTAATGATATTTTAAAATCCTTCGGTAAGTAAAACCAAATTGATATAATTGCCGCAGATGTGCAGATTTGATCATTCAATCTGAACGTCTGCGGTTTTTTTAATTTAATACACATCATGAGTACAGCAAAAGCGGAAACCAATTATTTTGATTTTTATGAATTGCCGATCCAGTTTAATCCTGATCAAAGTGCAGTTAAAGCTAAATTTTATGCTTTTAGTAAGCAATTTCATCCCGATTTTTATGCCAATGAAAGCGAAGAGAAACAGCAGGAAGTACTTGATCTGTCAACTTTAAATAATAAGGCTTTCCAAACGCTGAGCAACCCTAAAAAACGATTAAAATATGTGCTCGAATTAAAGGGAATTGTAGCAACAGATGAGGGTTATCAACTGCCCCAATCTTTTTTAATGGAAATGATGGATGTAAATGAGGCTTTGATGGATCTGGAATTTGATCCAGACGCTGAAAAACTTGAGCAGGTAAAGAAAGATGTGGAAACGATAGAAAAAGATTTGGTCAATGAGTTAAATCATCTGATTGATCAGTTCGACAGCAATCCAACAACGTCTGATGCATTATTACCTTTAATAAAAGATAATTTTTATCGTCAGAAGTATATTGATAGAATTAGAGAGCGCTTAGTAAAATAGATGGAAGGTGTGCGATGGGAAATGGATGATGGAAGGAGTCCAATGTTGGAGGCTACATGGCCAAAGATAATAATTTAGAATCATAGGCGCCCAACTCTGTACGCTTTTGCGGTTAAAAAACAATAGATTTAGGCAATAAGGTCCCTGAAAAAAGTTCAGCGTAGCGATCGCATGGCCTTAAACTTTTCGCCCGCCAACTTTTTAACAGCTCATTGTAAAATCATTTTTTAGTTTTTGATAGGCAAAGGCTTTGTTTTATTTTCGGAACAAAATATCAGACTCAATGAACAGCTCCCTTTCTATTTTTCGTAAAATAGCCGTAGCAGAAGGTATATCCTATCTGCTTTTGTTATTTGTAGCCATGCCGTTAAAATATTTTGCAGATCTTCCTTTGTACGTAAAGTACACTGGGTGGGCCCACGGTTTGTTATTTGTTTTATATGCGGCTACATTAATCTTGGCCTGGCAAGAGCAAAAATGGAAGTTCGGTAAAGTCATTCTCATCTTTTTAGCATCACTTTTACCCTTCATGCCATTTGTTGTCGATAGAAAATTGAAAGATAAGCGATTAAAATAACTGTCTATCAGGGTATTAAAACTAATTGAAAATAATTTTTGCATTTTAACTTTCAATATCTACATTTGCAACCCCGTCCAACACGAATGCCCGGATGGCGGAATTGGTAGACGCGCTGGTCTCAAACACCTGTGGGAAACCGTGCCGGTTCGACTCCGGCTCCGGGTACTAACCGGGCTCAGGCCCAAAACCTTAAAGGGTTGCTCGTTAAAAAGCAGCCCTTTTTGCTTTCAGTATGTTATCGTTGAAGATTAGGTCAATAAAAGCGGCTCAGGTATTGGATGCGTTGCCAGGGGAGTCGAATAATCTGTTTCTTTTACAAAAAAAAATCCAGTCATAAACCGATTTCGTTGTAGCTTTTGTTTACTCTACATTGATGTTCAGTGTATTGGATTGTACGCCTATCCTGTTTTTTGCCTCCAGAACTCCTTTTGTACCTAGAAGGTCTTCCTCAAAAGCCTCTTCATAAGGGTAGATCTTATAATCAAACCGGCTTGGCAGAATGGTAAAATTGCCTGTATGTTTGGCGATCATCTTCATTTCAAATATTTGTTGCTTAATAAAATGCCCCTGATCTAATGTTGACATCTGCTTACCAATTTCATTTACGTTCCAGGTAAATTTCGTCACGTTAAAATGGGCATCGATATATGCTTTGAAACCAACTATTCCCACTTTGTAATCAATATTTCCTTCGTCGATCACTGCGAAGAGCGCCTCAGGTGCTCCCTTTTTAACCAGATCAGCGGGCGTAAACTTTGCGGTATTCGAAAATTTGGCATATTCGTATAATGAGACTTTTATAGTGTCGTGCAGCTGGTACCGATCCTTATCAGCTACCAGGACTAATTGTACGGCGTTACTATCTACATCCTGCTTTTTAACGACTTCAACAGCATTTGTGGCGCTCTGATAGTTTTTGCCTTCTATTTTT
>Ga0163161_10002943_pt1 | contig 12066 bp, 10 predicted proteins | sample S45metaG_FD_129847 | JGI IMG/M metagenome (GOLD analysis project Ga0163161, IMG submission 129847) | Switchgrass rhizosphere microbial communities from Kellogg Biological Station, Michigan, USA - S4-5 metaG | ecosystem: Host-associated > Plants > Roots > Rhizosphere > Soil | place: USA... | reverse complement strand
GTGATGCCGCCCGGCATCGGCGCCAGCGAAATGCCGCAGTTGCCCGCGATCACCGTGGTGATGCCCTGGCTGACCTTGGGCGCCATGTCGGGGTCGGACAGCATGAGGCGGTCGTCGTGGGTGTGCGCGTCGATGAAACCGGGCGCCGCGATGCGCCCTGCCCGGTCGATTTCCACCTCGCCGTGCGCGGCGGACAGATCGCCGATGCGTGCGATGCGGTCGCCGCGAATGCCGATGTCGCCCTTGAAGCGGGGCGCGCCGGTGCCGTCGACGATGCTTGCGTTGCGGATCAGAAGGTCGAATTTTTCCTGCATCGATTGCCTTGAATTGAGGAGTTAAAGCAGCGCGCCGCGTGCGGCGATAGGCCACAGGGCTTCCACCCGCTCGCCGCGCACGCAGATCAGGTCGTCGTAGAGATTGACGGTCGGGTCGCAATGGCCGGGCACCAGCATCAGCTGGTCACCCAGAGAAAGCGCGGCGGCATCGGGCGTGGCCAGCGCACCGTGCTCGTCGGCGGCTTTCACGTAGCGCAGGTCGGGCCGCTGCCACACGGTGGGCATGCCCGAGTCCACGCTGGAGGCCTTGAGGCCTGCATCGACGATGGCGCGCCCGGGCGTGGCGCGGCTCATGACGGTGGTGCGCACGAACAGGGCGTGCTCGAACGCGATGTCGTGCTCGCCACGCTGGTTGTCGCCGTAGTCGCGATCCATGAAGACGTAGGAGCCGGCCTGGATTTCGTTGAAGACGCCGGAGTCGCGCTCGTGCAGGAAGCTGCCGGTGCCCGCCCCCGTTACGCGCTCGACGGGGATGCCGCAGGCCTCGATGGCTGCGCGGGTCATGCGCGCGGCTTCTGCGGCGGCGGCAATGGCCGCGGCGCGGTCTTGCGGCGCTCGCAAGTGCTGGGCCGGCCCGTGATAGCAGTGCAGGCCCATGAAGCGCAGCGGTGCACTGGCCGCGATCTGCTGCGCAAGCCGCACCGCCTCTTCGCCGGGGGCAACGCCACATCGATTGGCCCCGACGTTGACCTCGACATACACATCCAGCGTCACGTCCTCAGCCTGCGCTACGGCAACCAGCGCCTGCACCTGTTGCGGGTGATCGACCAGCACGCCCATGCGTGCGCGGCGGGCCAGTGCGGCCAGGCGGCGCAGCTTGGTTTCGCCCATCACCTGGTTGGTGACCAGCACGTCGGCGATGCCGGCTTCGACGAACACGGCCGCCTCGCTGACCTTCTGGCAGCAGATGCCGGCCGCGCCCATGGCGATCTGGCGCAGGGCGATTTCCGGCGTCTTGTGGCACTTGGCATGGGCGCGCAGGCGTACGCCGCTGCCGCGCAGTGCCTCGGCCATGCGCGCGAGGTTGCGCTCGAAGACATCGAGGTCGAGCACGAGCGCGGGGGTGTCGATGGCGTCGAGGCGATCGCCGGGCCTTGCGGCTTTCCAGGGAGTCATGGTGAGTTGGCCTTCAGTCGATCTTCGCGCCCGAGTCCTTGATGATCTTGGCCCACTTGAGCGTCTCGCGGCGCGACAGCTCGAGGAACTGCTCCGACGTGGCGAAATCGGTCTCGGCGCCCAGCAGCCTGAAGCGCTCGCGCAATGCCGGGTTGGCCAGCGCGGTGCGGATCTCGGCATTGAGGCGCGCCACCACGTCCTTGGGCATGCGGGCCGGTCCGATGATGCCGCCCCAGGCCTCCACCTCGAAGCCCGGCACGCCGGCCTCGGCGATGGTGGGAATGTTCGGATAGGTGGGCGAGCGCTGGCGCGACGAGATGCCCAGCGCCCTCACCTTGCCCGCCTGGGCCTGCGGGCCGGACACCGGCGTGTTGACCATCATGAGCTGCACGCCTCCGCCGATCAGGTCGGTAATGGCCGCCGTTGCGGCCTTGTAGGGCACGTGCAGCATGTCGGTGCCGGTCATGGCCTTGAAGAGCTCGACGCCCAGGTGCGCGGTGGTGCCGTTGCCGTCGGACGCGAAGGCTAGCTTGCCGGGGTTCTTCTTCGCGTAGGCAACGAGCTCGGGCACGGTCTTGACCGGCAGGTCGTTATTGACGATCAGCAGGTTGGACAGGCGCAGCGTGTTGGCGACCAGCGTCAGGTCTTTCTCGACGTCATATGGCACGTTGGGCAGCAGCGACCGGTTGGTGGCCAGCGAGACGATGTTGCCGTAGGCCAGCGTGTAGCCGTCGGGCGCGGAATGCACCAGGTCCATGGTGCCGATCGTGTAGGAGCCGCCGGGCTTGTTGTCGACCACGATAGGCACGCCCATCTGCTGCGACAACTGAGCGCCCAGCGCGCGCATCAACGCGTCGGGTGCGCCGCCCGGGGCCGAGGGCACGATCAGGCGGATCGGCTTGTCGGGATAGGCCGCGAGGCCCGGCATCGAAACTGCCGACAGCGCGGCGAGGACGAGAGTACACAGCAAGGCACGTAGACGCATGGCAGAGAACTCCGGCAATGAAGGATCGGTGAGCGGATGATCTGCCCGCGAACCGGGTTGGACAAGCCATGTTTCCTGGGTTTAGCATGAGCTTTCCTCATGCACGAGGCCGGTGCGTATAGGCAGCTCCATCGGTTGCATGCACCAGACTTGCTCTTTTCTCATGAACCATCACGTTCGCGCTCCCTCGACGATGTCCCTGATGTGCCTGGAGGCCAGCGCGCGGCTGCGCTCCTTCACCGCTGCCGCGCAGGAGCTCCGCCTCACGCAAGGCGCTGTGAGCCGACAGGTGCAGACTTTGGAAGACCGGCTCGGCGTAAAGCTCTTCACGCGCCGGCGCGAGGCCCTGGCCCTGACGGACGCGGGCCGCTACTACCTGGGCGAAGTCGGGCCGCTGCTGCAGCGGCTGGAGCGCGCCACCGCCAATGTGATGGCGCTCAAGGGCCGGGGTGGCGAGCTTTCGCTGTCGGTTGGCGCTTCGGTCGGCAGCTACTGGCTGATTCCGCGCCTGCCCGGGTTCACGCGCGACCATGGCGAGATCACGCTCAACCTGGGCACGCGCGTGGGGCCGGTGGACTTCAGCGCCACGCCGGTCGATGCGTCGCTGGAGTTCGGCGATGGCCAGCGGCCGGGCCTGCGCAGCGAGTTCGTGCTGCCGCTGGACCTCTCGCCCTACGCGGCGCCGGCCTGGATCGCCGAGCACGGCAAGGCGGTCGATGCGAACACGCCGCGCTCGGCGCTGATCCACCACCAGACCCTGCCCGGCGCATGGGACGAATGGTTCGCACGCGAAGGCATCGTGGGCGAGGCAGGACGCGAAGGGCCGCGCTACGACATCATGTCGATGGCCCTCAATGCCTCGCTGGCCGGCATGGGCGTGGCGCTGCTGCCGCCCTACATGAGCGACGAGTCGGTGGCGTCGGGGCGCCTGCGGCGGCTGTCGCGCCGCAAATGGCGCTATGCCAAGGGCTACTACCTCGTGTATCCGGAAGAATCGGCGCAGATGCAGTCGCTGCAGGTCTTCAGGCAATGGCTGCTGGCGCAGGTGAACGACTCCTAGCGTCCTGCCGCCGGTCTTGACCCAGGTCAAGCGCCAGGCCCTACCTCGTGGCTAGCATCGAAGGCGACACGAGGAGACACCGTGGAACTCGAGATACCGGAGATGCTGGCCGCTGCGCTGCAGGGTCAGGTCGGCGCGCAAACGCCGCTTGGCCTTCAACTGGGTGGGCTTGGCGCCGGCAGCGGTGTGCGCGTCGTGTCCAGTTGCCATTTCGACGGCCACTCGCTCAACCTGCTCTTCCAGCTGGGCCTGGCTGCCGGCTCACGCGACCTGGTGTTCCAGCTGCTCGCGCTGGACAACCTCAACGGCGAACCGCCCGCTAAGCCCATCTCCAGCCTGGAGTCGATGGTCCCGGCGTTGACCGAGTGGCTCGCGCGTGACCTGATCGATGGCTGGCTCTACCAGCGCGGCAAGGACGGCGTACTGCTGCCCTGGCTGGTCCATGCAGTGCGCCTTGTGCAACCGGCGGACAACGAGGCTTACGTGCTGGTGGGCCTGCTGGCCAACACGCTGCAGGCCGCCGGCCGCGAGCCGCCCTCCGAACCGCGCTTGCGTTTCGCGGGCATGACCTGGGGCCTGAGCTTCTACGCGGAAGACCTGCCCGGCCGCACGTTGGCCGGCCTCTTTGCCGACCACGGCTTCCACAAGGAGTGCGCCGAGTTCAGGCGCGAGTACGACAAGCAGGTGGCGTGCTTCACGAAGCTGCAGCCGCAATTCGGTGCCCAGTTCACCATCGACGGCAGCGCCTGGACGGCCGGCGAAGGCCCCCGGGCAGGCATGGCGTGCCACCGGCTGCCCGAAGGCGCGGTGGCTCGCTGCGTGAACGACGAGGAACTGCTGCAGCGCCGCTTCGACCTGGCCGCCGATCCGCACTACTGGCGCGAGAGTGGTGTCGACAGCGGCTTCGACCGCATTCCCCAGCACTGCTACTTGCACCTGTTCCACCTCGACTGGCATCGCAACATCTGGGTCCATGCGCAGCACGTGCAGGAATACAAGTACCAGCCCGGCCTGCGCGAGCGGCTGGTGCTGCCGCAGGCGCACCGCGACCTGATCGACATCCTCACGGCCGACCGCTGCTTCCTCGTGGAAGACGTGGTGCCCGGCAAGTCGGGCGGCACCACCATCCTGTGCAAGGGCGCGCCGGGCCTGGGCAAGACCCTCACCGCCGAGGTCTATGCGGAAGTGGTCGGCAAGCCGCTGTACCGCGTGCATTCGGGCCAGCTCGGCGTGACGGCCGACTCGGTGGAGGCCAGCCTGACGAAGATCCTTCAGCGCGCCGCGCGCTGGGACTGCGTGCTGCTGCTGGACGAGGCCGACGTGTACATCCGCCGACGCGACAACGAACTGCAGCACAACGCCATCGTGGCTGAGTTCCTGCGCACGCTGGAGTATTTCAGCGGCCTGCTGTTCATGACCACCAACCGGGTCGGCGATATCGACGAGGCCATCCTGTCGCGCTGCATCGCGGTGATCGACTACCAGCCGCCAGGACCCGACGACGCGCGCCGGCTCTGGTCCACGCTGTCGATCCAGCTGGGCGTGGAGCTTCCGGGTGCGGTGATCGACAGGCTGGTGGTCGAATATGCCGGCGCCAGCGGCCGCGACATCAAGGAACTGCTCAAGCTCACCAGCAAGTACTGCCGCCGCAAGGAGCTGCCGCTGTCGGCGCAGTCTTTCGCGCAGTGCGCGGTGTTTCGCGGCATTGCCTGCGCCTCGTCGCAGATGTCGTCGCAGGTGGGAGCGATCGAATGATCGACGCCAGCCTGCTGGGCGGCGCGCTGACCGGCCGCATGAGCTTCCGCCCGGGCGCTGCGCCCGTGGCCGCCCCGCTGCCACCCGGGCGCCACGGCCTCTCGTTCGCCGAAGGGCGCGAAGCGGTGCTGGTGGTACCCGAGGGGCTGCCCACCAATGCACCGATGCCGCTGCTGGTGATGTTCCACGGCGCGGGCGGCGAGGCCAACCGGGTGCTGCCGCATCTCGTGTCCCATGCGCGTGCGCGGCGCTTTCTTCTGCTGGCCCCGCAGTCGATGTACCCGACGTGGGACATCGTGGTCGGCGGACATGGCCCCGATCTGGAACGGCTCGACGGCGCGTTGTCGACGGTAGCCGCGCGTTTCCGCATCGACCCCGAGCGCCTGGCGTTCGCCGGTTTCTCCGATGGCGGCAGCTACGCCCTGTCTCTCGGCCTGACCAATGGCGACGTGGCCAGCCACGTGATCGGCCTGTCGGCGGGCTTCATGAACACGTTCACGCAGACGGGGAAGCCGCGCGTGTTCCTGGCGCACGGGCGCTCGGACAGCCAGTTGCCGATCGAGACCAGCGCCCACCCGCATGCGCGACGGCTGCTGGAGAGCGGGCACGACCTGACGCTGCAGCCCTTCGACGGCGACCATGTCATCGTGCCGTGGGTGGTCGCGCGGGCGGTCGAGTTCTTCCTCGGACCTCAGGCGGCGGCACCAGACTGAACTAGAGATGCGTCAATGCCTGGCGGCTTCAGCAGAACGGATCCAGATCTGTGTCGGCTCCGCAAGACGGGCACGTGACTACCAGATTCCGGCCCGGCCGGACTCGCATCCGCTGCTGGCAGCAGTGGCACCGGATCACGATCTTCTCCATGAGCGCTGAATTTGCGGGCTTCAGCGAGTAGACGGAGTACGTGATCTGGTCATCCACGATGAACTCATTGCTGGAAAGGAAGCCGGCAATGAACCCGTTCACGGGGAAAAGAACGCTCGAGCCGGGGACTTCCGGCCAGAAGAAGCGAGTCGCGGTTTCCGCGGGTGCACGCATCAGGCGCGCCGCGCCTTTCAGCTGAGTCGGCTCGAATTCCAGATACGCGTCGCATGTCTTCCTGACCGTTCGACAGATTCCGGCCAATGGGTCCGGGATCAGCACGCCTGTTCCGTGCCGTTGAGTGCACAACTTGGTCAAGGTTGCGCCTGGGCCGATGTCCGCTCTGAGGACATGCAGGCCGGCACGCAAGCTTTCGAAATTTCTGGTCGGGTTCGGGTCCATTGCTTCAGTTTGCGCACCTCGCACGGGAACTGAAAGGGGCATTTGTCCTGTTCTTGGCAGGCCCTCCGGCCTGCTTTGGCCTCGACAAAACACCCCTCGAACCACCTATTGCGACGCGTTGCGTCCATGCCGCGAAAGCTAGAAAAAGGTTTGCGCCAGGACTTAATGTGATAAATTCACATTTATAACAATGTGAAACATTTCTGACGGATCACGGATGAACGAGCCCTCGCACAAGCGCAGAACCGGTGGCTTCACGCTGATCGAACTGATGATCACGGTGGCCATCGTGGCCATCCTGGCGGCTGTCGCGTTACCCAGCTACCAGCAGTACGTCGTCCGATCCAAACGGTCGGCGGCGCAGGCGCAGATGATGGACATTGCCAACCGGCAGCAGCAGTTCCTCCTCGCAAACCGCAGCTACGCCGATAAGACCGCGCTGACGGCCAGCGGCTATGCGCTGCCGGCCGAAGTCAACAGCAACTACAGCTACGACATCGTCCTGACGACGACCGGCGTCCCCGGTTACACGCTGACCCTGACCCCGATCGGCGGCCAGACCGGCGACGGCGCGCTCACCCTCAACAGCGACGGCGTGAAGACGCCGGCGGAGAAATGGTGAGAAGCGCGTTGAGAAGCGCCCAGCGCGGCGTCAGCCTGCTGGAAGTGCTCGTCACCCTGGTTGTGGTGGCCTTCGGACTGTTCGGCCTGGTGGGCCTGCAGGCGCGCTTGCAGGCGTCGGAGATGGAGTCGTACCAGCGGTCGCAGGCGCTGATCATGCTGAACGACATGGCCAGCCGTATCGCGATCAATCGCCGGATGGCCTCGAGCTACGTCACCAGCGCCCCGCTGGGCAGCGGCAACACGTGTCCCACTGCCACCGGCACGCGCCAGCAGGTGGACAGCGCCGAGTGGTGCAACGCGCTGCAGGGCGCCGCAGAAACCTCGGGCAGCAGCAGGCTCGGCACAGTGATCGGCGGGCGCGGCTGCGTGCAGGACATGGGCAACAACGAATACCTCGTCACCATCGCCTGGCAGGGCCTGGTGCCGATCAGCGCTCCCCCCGCCGGCGTGGCCTGCGGCAAGGACCTGTATGACACCGCTGGCACGCGCTGCGTGAGCGACATGTGCCGCCGAGCGGTCACCACGCTCGTGCGCATCGGAGCCCTTTCATGACCTCGTCGCGCAACCGGCAGCGCGGACTGACGCTGATCGAGCTGATGGTGGCGGTCACCATCATGCTCATCGTGGTGGCGGCCCTGCTCGCGCTATTCCTGAACGTGAGCAACACCCAGCGCGAAATGGAACGCGTGAACCGCCAGATCGAAAGTGGGCGCCTCAGTGTCTTCGTGCTGGAGAACGAGCTCACCCACGCCGGGTTCTGGGAAAACTACATGCCCCAGTTCGACGACCTGACGGTCAACGGTGTGCCGGAGCACGTGCCGACCGGCACGCCGCCCGACCCCTGCCTGCCCTACTCCCTGGTCAACTGGACCGACGACTACAAGCGCGAGTTGCTCGACTTGCCGGTGCAGAGCTACGAGACCGTGCCCGCCAGCTGCACCGACCTGCTCAAGAACAAGAAGGCCAACACCGACGTCCTCGTGGTGCGGCACGCCGAGACCTGCCTGCCCGGCGCACCCAACTGCGAGGCGGACATCGCCGGCAACCTGTACTTCCAGTCTTCGTTGTGCGGCACGCAGAAGCCTTCGTCTTTCGACCTGTCCACCGCCGGATTCGGCAACATGCTGAAGAAGGACTGCACGACGCCTTCGCCCAAGCGCAAGCTCGTTGCCGACATCTACTACGTGCGCGACTACGCCGACACCGTGGGTGACGGCGTCCCCACGCTGGCGCGCTCGCGCTTCGACTTCGTGGGCGGCGCCCTGGCGCAGCAGCCCCCGGTACCGCTGATCGAGGGCGTCGAGGGGTTCAGGGTCGAGTTCGGGCTGGACACGATCGGCAAGACCAGCGCCGCCGTGAACTACGCCGCGGCCATCGACTGGGCCGATCCGGCGGTCAGGCTGACTCCCGCCAACCGCGGCGACGGCAGCCCCGACGGCAGCTTCGTGCACTGCAGCGTCGCCGCGCCCTGCACTGCCGACCAGCTGGTGAACGTGGTGGCGGTCAAGCTCCATGTGCTCGCGCGCAGCACCGAGGTTTCGCCGGGCCACACCGACACACGCACCTACAACCTGGGCTCCGCCACCCTGGGCCCGTTCAACGATCACTACAAGCGCCACGCGTTTTCCACCACCGTGCGCCTGACCAACGTGACCGGGCGGAGGGAGACGCCATGACTCATACACCGGCCATGCGCCGCCAGCAGGGTGCTGCGCTGCTCATCGGGATGATCATGCTGCTGCTGATCACCCTCACGGTCACCGCGGCGTTCAATCTCAGCAGCTCCAATCTCAAATCGGTAGGCAACCTGCAGACTCGCAACGAAGCCGTTGCCGCGGCCAACCGCGCCATCGAGGAAGTTGCCAGCAGCCTGCTGGCGCCGGATTCCGACGGCACCCCGTCGCTGACGCCGCCCCAGGCCACCGTGAGCCTGGTCGACATCAACAACGACGGCACCACCGACTACACGGTCGTGGTCGCTGCGCCGGTGTGCGTGCGTGCAACCAAGGCCGTCGACACGGGCGGTGGCACCGTGACCGGACCGAGCGGCATCACCGGCGGGGCCTCCAGCAGCGGCTCGGGGCTGTCCACTCTGCCCGATCAATACAACTCGGTCTGGGACATCAGCACCACCGTGACCGATGCCACCAGCGGCACCACCACCGCCGTGCGCCAGGGGGTGCGAGCGCTGCTCAACAAGGCGCAGTTCGAAGCGCTGTGCAATACGACCGGGCCGACACCATGATGACAAAGAAACTCTTCGCACCACTGTGCGCCGCCGCCCTGCTTGCCTTGCCGTTGAGCCAGGCGCGAGCCGAGGACATCGACCTTTTCGTGGGCTACAACCAGGCCGCCACCCAGGCGCCCAATGTGCTGTTCGTGCTGGACAACACGGCCAACTGGAACCAGCCGTTCACGGCCGAGATCACCGCGCTGGCGAAAGCCTTCGAAAGCCTGCCGTCCAACAAATTCAAGGTCGGCCTGATGATGTTCACCGAGACCGGTGGCGGCAACTCCAACTCCGATGGAGGCTATGTGCGCGCTGCGGTGCGCACGCTGGACGACGGCACCAAGGTCAAGTACGGCGCGCTCATCCGCAGCCTGAACAAGCTCGACGACAAGTCCAATGGCGGCAAGGCCGGCAAGACCATGGCCGAGGTCTACCGCTACCTGGCCAGCGGCACCCCGATCGCCGGCAACAACAAGCTGAAGGCCGACTACAGCGGCAGCGTCTACGGCACCGCCGCGTCGAAGGCCGTGTACGCGCTGCCGCGCAATGCGCTGAACGCGGTGAACAGCACCACCTACGTGGGCCCCAGCACCGAAAACTGCATTGGCACGTACGTCATCTACATCAGCAACGGCGCCGCGCAGGACAACACCAGCGACAGCCAGGCCTCCACGAGCGCCCTGCTCGCCGCGGGCGGCAGCACCACTTCTATCGTGCTGAGCCCCAGCGGCTCGCAGGACAACACAGCCGACGAATGGGCGCGGTTCCTGCAGACCAGCATGGGCGTCAAGGTCTACACGGTCGAGGCTGCCAAGGCCACCGGCGGCCAGGGCCCAGGCTGGAGCGCCCTGCTCAAGAGCATGGCCACCCAGAGCAAGGGGGAGTACTACGACATTTCGTCCGATCCCGACCTGGGCGCTTCGCTGGGTGCGGCGCTCGATGACATCTTCAGCAAGATCCAGTCGGTCAACAGCGTGTTTTCTTCGGTGAGCCTGCCGGTGAGCGTGAATACGCAGGGCACCTACCTGAACCAGGTGTTCGTCGGCATGTTCCGCCCCGACCAGGACGCACTGCCGCGCTGGAACGGCAACCTCAAGCAATACAAGCTGGGCCTGGACAGCAGCAGCCAGCTCGTCCTGCAGGACGCTGCCGGCGCCAACGCGGTGAACAACCAGACCGGCTTCGTTGCGCCCTGCGCGCGCAGCTACTGGACGCCGCTGCCGAGCGACACCGACGCCTACTGGAGCTTCCGCCCCTCCGGCGACTGCCTCGGCAAGGAGGCGGCCGACAGCCCGGACGGCAACGTGGTCGAGAAAGGCGCGCAGGGCTACATGCTGCGCCGCCTCGCGGTGGCCAGCCGCAACATGAAGACCTGTGCACCCGGCGCCTGCTCTGCGCTCACCAGCTTCGCCGACGGCAACGGCAGCATCACGCAGGCGGCTTTGGGTGTGGCGAGCGCCACCGACCGCACCAACCTGATCAACTGGGTCCGCGGCGCCGACAACAAGGGCGACGAGCGCACCGACGCCAGCGGCAACCCCCTTACCTCCACCAGCATGCGCCCCTCGGTGCACGGCGACGTGGTGCACTCGCGCCCCGTGGCCATCAACTACGGCACCGATGCCGTGCCCCAGGTGGTGGTTTTCTACGGCGGCAACGACGGCGTGCTGCGCGCCGTCAACGGCAACCGCAGCACGGCCATCGGCTCGGCTGCGGCGGGCGATGAGCTATGGTCTTTCGTGCCGCCCGAGTTCTACGGCAGCCTCAAGCGGCTGTACGACAACAGCACGCGCATCAATTTCCCCGGTCTGCTGGTTACCACCGGCAGCGTGGCGCCCAAGCCTTACGGCATGGACGGCGCGGTAGCTGCCTACCGGCAGGGCACCACCACCGCCTGGCTGTTCGCGAGCATGCGCCGCGGCGGCCGGTTGATCTACGCCTTCGACGTGTCCGATCCCGCGGCGCCCAGCCTCAAGTGGCGCAAGGGCTGCCCGAACCAGGACAACGACACCGGCTGCGACACCGGCATGGACGGCATCGGACAGACCTGGTCGGCGCCCAAGGTTGTCAAGTCGACCGGCTATGGCGCCGGCAACAGTCCGATGCTGGTGTTCGGCGGCGGCTACGACAAGTGCGAAGACGTCGACACCAACTCGGCCGCCCAAGCCTGCGGCACGGGCACCAAGGGCAACCGCATCTACGTGCTCGATGCGGCCACCGGCGCGCAGCTCAACAGCTTCGTCACCGACCGCGCGGTGGCGGGCGAAGTCACCATCGTCAGCGACAGCCTCGGCCTGGCACAGATCGCCTACGCGGCCGATCTGGGCGGCAACGTCTACCGGATCACCATCGGCGACGCGACGCCGGGCAGCTGGAGCATGACGAAGATCGCCTCGCTCGGCTGCGATACGGTGAGCACCTGCACGCCCAACCGCAAGTTCATGTTCGGGCCGGACGTGGTCATGGACAACGGCGTGTACGTGATCCTGCTGGGCTCCGGCGATCGCGAGAAGCCGTTGCGCTACTACAACTCCGCGCTCGGCGTGGCCAACCGCTTCTACATGCTGGTGGACAAGCCCACCGACACCGCCTGGCTGAGCTCCGAATCGGACCATTGCAACAGCACCCCCGTGCTGTGCCACGCCTCCCTGCAGGCCATCACCACCACGGCGACCCCCACGGCCACCGACCTTGCGAG
>Ga0163161_10002942_pt1 | contig 12068 bp, 10 predicted proteins | sample S45metaG_FD_129847 | JGI IMG/M metagenome (GOLD analysis project Ga0163161, IMG submission 129847) | Switchgrass rhizosphere microbial communities from Kellogg Biological Station, Michigan, USA - S4-5 metaG | ecosystem: Host-associated > Plants > Roots > Rhizosphere > Soil | place: USA... | reverse complement strand
TCGGCAGTTTCATGACCCGCGACAACGTGCAGACCTACCTCAATAACTGGATCGCCGATTACGTGCTGATCAACGACAACGCGCCGCAGGAAATCAAGGCGCAGTACCCGTTGCGTGAAGCCCGCGTGGACGTCACCGAAGTCGCCGGCAAACCCGGTGCCTACCGGGCGACGGTGTTTCTGCGGCCGCACTTCCAGCTTGAGGAACTGACTGCATCGATCCGTCTGGTGGCGACGTTGCCGCCACCGGTTGCCGCTTAAAGCTCCAGAGAAAACCCTGATGGCGAGAGGATTTATCCCCTCGCCACGGGCTCCGTGTTCAGCCCATTTGCCTAATGTGAATTTCTTCAGGAGTTTCAAGCGATGGATGCAATCATTCTCGACCTCGGCGGCGACATCAAAGGCGACAGCCTGCTCGAAGGTTTTGCGGACAAGATCGAAGTCATGTCCTACAGCCACAACGTGGCGATGCAAGTCACCAACGACGTCAGCAACTCGGAGCGCACCTCCGGTAAACCCCATGTCGGCGAGTTCACCGTGACCAAGTTTATCGACAGCTCGACCCCGTCACTCAACGAATACTGCTGCGCCGGCAAACCGATCCCCGAAGCCATCATCACCATCGGCCGCAACGCCGCCGAGGGCAGTGGGCAGTTGATGCCCTTTATCGTCTACACCCTCACCAACGTGGTGCTGTCCAACGTCAGCGTCAGCGGCGGCACCGGTGGCAAACCGGTGGAAACCGTGTCGCTGAACTTCACCAAGATCAAGTGGGAACTCACCGCGCAGAAAGACGACGGCACCAAGGAAGGCACGGCCGCGTCGACCTGGGACATGGCCGCCAACAAGCTTGTCAGCTAACCCGGCGCCTTGGCCATGGCAGGCACCGGCATGCGCGCGCCGCTGTTCGAACGCCTCGCGTCCAGCGAGGCCGAGAGCACGCGCGAGTTCGATCGGCAGGACTTGCTCGACTCGGTGCACGCCGAGCTCGGGCGCCTGTTCAACACCCGCCGTGGTCCACTCACGCGGACCACGCCAGCGAGTGTGATCGACTACGGCATCGCCGACTGGAGCGCCTTGCAACAGCAACGCAGCGATGATCGGCGGCGGCTGGCGCGGGACATCCGCGAAGCGATCATGCATTTTGAACCGCGCCTGCTGCTGGGCGAAGTTCAGGTCAATCCCTTGCCCGAACACCCGCAGCGCATGAGCATTCGCTTGCTCGGCGAATTACGCAGCGGCCAGCAGCACTGGCCGGTAGCCTTTGTCATCGAGCCTGGCGGCGAAGGGCTGGAGGTGCGCGATGAGCGACTCGATTGACCCGCAACTGCTCGATTACTACCAACGCGAACTGACCTGGCTGCGGCATGCCGGCAGCCAATTTGCCGAACGATACCCGAAAGTCGCGCGGCGTCTGGAACTGTCCCCGGGCGAATGCCCCGATCCGCACGTCGAGCGTTTGCTGGAAGGTTTCGCCCTGCTCGCCGCCCGCCTGCAACGACGTCTGGATGACGACTACGCCGAGTTCAGCGATGCGCTGCTCGAGCAACTTTATCCGTTGGCGATGCGGCCGTTGCCGTCCTGCGCCATCGTGCAGTTCGAGCCAGACCCAGGCAAAGGCAAACTCGACGAGGGCTATCCCCTGCCCCGCGATACGCCATTATTCGTCACCACCAGCAAGGGCGAGAGCATTCACTTTCGCACCTCGGCCGCCGTTCGGTTATGGCCGATCGAAGTCACCGAAGCGCTGTTGCTGGGCAGCGATGAAGCCCAGGCGTTGACCGGCGTGGCCCAATCGCGCTCGGCATTGCGTTTGAGTCTGCGCTGCCTGGGCGAGAGCCAGTGGGCTGATCTGGGCATTGAGCAATTGCGCATCCACCTGGCCGCTTCCCCGGTGGTCAATGCTTGCCTGTATGACCTGCTTGGCGCGCATGCGATGCAGGTATTGGCGGGATCGCCGGGCAGCGTTCCGACGGCGCTGAAAGGTTTGCCGAACATCGTCGGTTTCAGCGATGACGAAGCACTGTTGCCGGATGAAGACGGTGTCCATCCGGGCATGCGCTTGCTGGCCGAGTATTTTGCTTTCCCGGATAAATTCCACTTTTTCGATCTGCCCTTGAGCGGTGTTTCCAGCGACAGTCAGGCCCTCTATCTGTATATCGTTTTCGACCGTGTCCCTGCTAGCCGCCTGCACTTGCAGGCCAGTGATATCGCCTTGGGCTGCGCACCGGTAATCAACCTGTTCCCGCGGACTTCCGAGCCGCTGCGTCCCGACGGCACGCGCAGCGAGTATCGACTGATCGCCGACAGCCACCGCGAGAACAGTGTCGAAATCCACAGCATTCGCGGCATGCGCGCCAGTACTCGCACCGGTGTGCAGCGCCTGCCGGCGTATTACGGCAGCCAGCACAGCGGCGGCGACCAGCAGCGCTACTGGCATGCGCGACGGGTCAACGGCATGACGCCAAACCGGCTCGGCAGCGATTTATTGGTGAGCGTGGTCGACACCCGTTTTGAACCGCAAACCGATCTGCCTGATTACAGCCTTACCGCCGAGTTGCTCTGCACCAACCGTCATCTGGCGCAAACCCTGCCGGCCGGTACGCCGCTGGGTTTCGAGCGCCCCGGCCCGGTTGCCTGGGCACGCCTGCGCAATCCGCCGAGTGCACAAAGTCAGCCGCGGCTGGACGGTGATTCGCGCTGGCGCCTGGTGTCGCAACTGACCCTCAATCATCTGTCGCTGGTTGAAGGCCCGCAGGCGCTGGATGCACTGAAAGAGATTCTGCATCTGCACAACCTGCGCGATGAGGCCAGCGCCTTGAGGCAGATCGAAGGCCTGCTGCACCTCAGCTGCGAACGGGTAATCGGCCATGTTGGCGCTGATGCCTGGCGCGGCTGGCGCAATGGTCTGGAAGTGCAGTTGCAGCTTGATCCGCAGCATTTTGTCGGCAGCAGCGCGGTGTTGTTTTCGGCGGTGCTGGCGCAGTTCTTTTCCCTGTACGCCACGGCCAACCGCTTTGTGCGCACCGTCCTGATGCAGTCCGACAAGGAGGTCAAGGCATGGCAACCCCAAGCCGGCATGCCCCTGTCGCTCTGACCCTGAGCCAGCGCCTGCGCCGTGAGCCGCAGGCCTTCGAATGGTTGCAGGCGTTGCTGTTGCTCGAACGCGAGCAGCCGCAGGCCGACCCACTCGGCAGCGGCACCTCGCCGCAGACCGAAGCGCTGAAACTGCGCGGACCACTGACGCCGGCTTTTGCCGCCAGCCAGATTGAAGCCCTGCACGAAGCGCCTGGCGAACCGCTGACACTCGACACACCGATATTCGGACTCGGCGGCCCGGATGGCCCTCTCCCCTACGCCTATCAGGATTGGCTGCAACAACGGGCGCGGGCCAAAGATCATGCACCGGCCGCGTTTCTCGATCTGTTCCAGCATCGCTTGCTCAGCCTGCTGTACAAAGTGATGCGCAAACACCGGGTGGCGCTAGGCTTTGTCACGCCGGGGGCGTCGCCGGTACAGGCGCAATTGCGCGCGCTGACCGGTTTGCTGCCCAAGGCGTTGCAGGAGCGCCAGGCTGCTCCCGACTGCGCCGTTCTTGCCTGTACGGCGTTGTTTGCCGATGGCCGTCGCTCACTGGCGGGATTTGCCGCGATCGTGCGCGAGCAGTTTGCCGTGCCGGTCGAGTTGAGCGCCTACGAAGGTGCCTGGCGGCAGATCCCGTCCGCCAGCCGCAGCGTAATCAAGCCCGGCGGACGCAATCTGCAACTGGGCCGCAGCGCCGTGGCCGGCACGCGGGTCTGGGATGAGCACGCCGGCATTCGCCTGACCCTCGGACCATTGCCGTCGACGCAAGCGGCGCGCTTTCTGCCGGATGGCGAAGCACACCCGGCACTGGCCAGTCTCGCGGCACTGTATTTCGGCCCGGATCTGGACATCAAACTGGTGCTGCGGGTACGCGGTGCCGGGCCGCTGAAACTCGCTCGCCAGACTCCGGCACTGTTGAGCTGGAACGGTGGGTTGCAGCGTCAGGCCAGCCTCGGCGTGCAAACCATCGAAACCCGACTGCGTCAGCTGGAGATTACCTGAACATGGAACTGGCCAGCCTGATCGGACGCCTCAACCCGGACAACCGTCGCGCCCTCGAACGCGCCGCGCAGCGCTGCTTGCAGCGCGGGCATCACTTTGTCGAAATCGAACACCTGTTGCTGGAACTGCTCGATATCGAGGGTGGCGACTTGGCTTTTCTGCTACCGCGTTTCGGCCTCGAACGTGATGCGCTGACGGCCGAGATCAACAAGGCGCTGGACCTGTTCAAGGCAGGCAGTACGCGCACACCGGCACTGTCGTCGCACACCCTCGGCTTGCTCGAAGATGCGGTGGTGCAGGCCAGTGTGTTGGGACTCGACAGCATTCGTTCCGGCTTGCTGTTGTTGGCGCTGGTTGATCGCGATGAGCGCCGCAGTCTGCTGCTCAACAGTGCCTCGTCGTTGCTGCGAATTCCCAAAGAAGCGCTGCGCGCGAATCTGCTGGAGTGGACGGAAAACTCTCGTGAACATGTCGGTGCGCGTAAGGGTTCATCGGCCAATCCTGCACCGCGCCAGGACTCGCTACTCGATCAATACACTCAGGATCTGACGGCCGACGCCCATGCCGGACGCATTGATCCGATCGTGGGTCGCGACGGTGAGATTCGCCAGTGCATCGACATTCTGCTGCGCCGTCGGCAAAACAATCCGATTCTGGTCGGCGCACCGGGCGTGGGTAAAACCGCCGTGGTCGAAGGCCTGGCCCTGCGCATCGCCGCCGGTGATGTACCGCCATCGTTGCAAGAGGTCAGTCTGCGCGTGCTTGACCTCGGTCTGCTGCAGGCCGGTGCCGGGGTCAAAGGTGAATTCGAACAGCGTTTGAAAGGCGTGATCGACGCGGTGCGCAATGCTGACAAGCCAATCATTCTGTTTATCGACGAAGCCCACACCCTGATCGGTGCTGGCGGCGCCGAGGGCGGCAGCGATGCGGCCAACCTGCTGAAACCGGCGCTGGCGCGGGGCGAACTGCGTACCCTCGCCGCCACGACATGGATGGAATACAAAAAATACTTCGAGAAAGACCCGGCCCTCGCCCGTCGCTTTCAACTGGTGCAGGTCGAAGAGCCGGATGAAATCACAGCAGTGGAAATGCTCCGAGGCGTGGCCGCCAAACTCGAACAGCATCATGGCGTGCAGGTACTCGACGCGGCGATTCATGAAGCGGTGAAACTTTCGCATCGTTACATTTCCGGCCGCCAGTTACCGGACAAAGCCATCAGTGTGCTCGACACGGCATGCGCCCGGGTCGCGCTCGGCCAGCACGACGTGCCGCCGCCGCTGGAGAGCCTGCGTCATCGGCAAAACAGCCTCAAGGATGAAGTCGAGCGCCTGCGTCGCGAACAGGCCACAGGGCTGGATCACCGTGAGCGCATCACCCTGCTGGAAACTGAATCCAGCGTAAATGTGCAGGCCATCCGCGAACTGGAAACCCGCTGGGGCGAGGAACGCGTCGCGGTGCGCGAGCTGCTCGATACCCGTCGTGAGTTGCTGGCCTTGAGCGAGCGCGCCGACAGCGACAAACCCGATGAAGCCACCGACAGTCGCATTGATCATCTCGCGGCTGAATTACTGCGCCTTGAGGCCGGACTGGACGCCATCCGCCAGGACGATCCGCTGGTGCCCGAACAGGTCGACACTAAAACCGTCGCTGCGGTAATCGCCGGCTGGACCGGCATCCCCGTCGGCAAAATGCTCGCCGACGAAGCCCACGCGGTGCGCACCCTCGGCCAGCGCATGGGCCAACGAGTGATGGGCCAACGCACCGCGCTCAATACCATCGCCCAACGTTTGCAGGCCTACCGCGCCGGACTCACCGACCCACAAAAACCGGTGGGTGTGTTCCTCCTCGTCGGCCCTACCGGTGTCGGCAAAACCGAAACCGCTTATGCGTTGGCCGATGCGTTGTACGGCGGCGAACGCAACCTGATCAGCATCAATCTTTCGGAATATCAGGAAGCTCACACCGTCAGCCAACTCAAAGGCGCACCACCGGGTTATGTCGGTTATGGCAGCGGCGGCGTACTGACCGAAGCGGTGCGGCGCAAACCGTATTCGGTGGTGTTGCTGGATGAGATCGAAAAGGCGCATCCGGATGTGCTGGAGGCGTTTTACAACGTGTTCGATAAAGGCTTGATGGAGGACGGCACCGGGTTGGTGGTGGACTTCAAGAACACCGTGATGTTGGCCACCAGCAACGTCGGCGCTGAGCTGCTGCTCGACACACCCGTCGCGCAACTCGGTTCTGACGCCTTCAACGAAGCTCTGCATAAAGTCCTCCTGCAAGCCTTCCGCCCGGCATTTCTGGCGCGCATGACCGTGGTTGCGTATCGGCCGCTGGATGAGGCGACGCTGGAGGGGATTGTGCTGGCCAAGCTTGAGAAGTTGCGTGGCCGCTACAAGGCAGCGACCGGCAAACAATTCGAGTTTGATTCGGGAATTGTCAAAGCGGTGCTCGCCAAGTGCAGCGCGGCCGGTGCGCGGGATGTCGAGAATGTGTTGATGACGCAAGTGACGGGGAAGTTGGCGGAGTGGGTGTTGGAATAGCTTGACGTGATAGGGAGACACCAATCTCAGTAGTTGCGTGCTAACAGCGGTTCATTCTCAGCGATGCTCCCGTCCAGACGGGCCTTTCAACCATCCAGCGGCAGATAAAAAATGTCCAAATACCTATCGCAAGTCCTCCTGTCTTTCCTTTCAGGGCACGGTGACGACACCATCAATAACGGGACGAACTCCATAATCGCCAAAGGAAATACAACCGGGGTCACATCGCACTCGTTCATTGCCAATACAACATCCCCTCAAACCGTCGCACAGACAGCGTCCGGAACGATGGGGCCATGGCGTCTCTACGTGCGTGGACATGGCAGTCATTCCAAGCAAACGCTGGGATCATTCTCCGTTGATCAGGTTGCCTGGTATCTCAGTGAGTGTGGGCTCGGCACCAACTTGCCAGACGTCATTTCGGTGACTTCGTGCAAATTGGCACTCGGCACAGATCAATCCACCACCGAAAAAGTTTTTCAGCCCTCTTATGACAGCTTCGTCGGCAGGCTACATAAGCTGCTTGGAAACAAGTACAACCTGTACACCACCATGCACGGCAGAACAATGAACAATAGTGTCGTTAAAAATGCAGGCGCCCATACAGGTCGAAAAACAACCCGCACGCCAGGGGGCAAACATCTTCATCAACAGTCATTCGCAAAAGTTACTTACTACTGGGATAGCAGCAAAAACCAGCAGGTGAAATTTTCCTATAACGAAATGGAGATTGACGCCGAAGTCAGCGAAGCAATGGATATTGACTGGACTCCCGACATGATGGACATCGGGTAAGCGCTGACAACGTCTACCCATAAATAAATAAATAAATAAACAAGCAGTCCCTCCCATTCCCAACCGAGAAGCGGTGCATCATGTGCAACTTCAAAAAGATAATTACGATCGAAAGCATTATTGATGAGTTTCGGCTAACCATCGACCCCCATCAAAGCAAACCGCTGGAGTACACCATTTACTCTGCACCTGCTCGTTTCGATGATTCCACTCCGCTGAATTTCGCTGAGAACCAAACCTGTTTCTATCGGGCAATGACCGCCGAAGAGTTCGAGGCGTTCCGGTTCGGCACCGTGTTATCCGCCGCTGGCCATCAGGGATTCGCATCATTCCGCAACTACAGCAAAGCCTACCTCAACAAAATGTTCGGGCGTAGTAACTATGCGGTACTCGTCGAAGTTTATGCTCCCCAATGGATCAATGAGCTTCACACTCACGGGTGGTCAACCGGAAAGGCGGAAAGCGGCGACATGTCTTGGGGTATTGGCCAGACTCAATCCAATGGTTGGACCAACAAGGGAACAATCAAGGCTTCCAACAAAAACCTCGCACGCTCCCCTCTAAGCATATTTCAGACCACTCGTCGTACATTCAAAGTCGTCAATCTCATCATCAAAGCCAAAACCAAGAAAAATGAAGCCCTTAACGCGCCTTCCGACGCACCATGGTTCGGGATATTCAGCACGATAGACACTGACCTGATTTCACCCAAGGACATCGAGTTACTCAAGAAAAGCAACGGTTTTTCATCAGATCTTCCGCGACTACCAATCAGTGAATCTCGTGATGAAAATGGAATACCCACAGATGGCAACTGTTTGTTCCATACGCTCTCAAGATGTCTTCAGCAAAGGGGGATGCATGGAATATCACACGAGGACCTCAGAAACTACGTTTGCTTGTACATGGATAACAACCCGGCCTTCTGTGAAACCTGGGGCATCACGGTGGCGTACATTACAAACATGCGACTATCCGGAACTTGGGGTGGAGGTATAGAAATAGCGATCATTGCGCAAATATATAATGTAAAAATCAACGTCATGATCCCCAATCAGGGATTTACTTCCATGATTGCGTTCAATGCAACGACTGAAACAGCGCCCATTCAAATTGAATACAGAAACGGCAATCACTACACCACGCCGTGAGTGCTGCCAGCGGAAAAAATCGTCACCGTCCTCCATGAACTGAAAGCTCACCAAAGGCCAATTCATGCCTCGCGCCACCGACAGCAGCACTACGATTTCACTCACCGCCACTTCGCTGTCGGCGCTGTTCCCTGAGTCGTTTTCAGGCGACGAAGCCCTGAACATATTGGGCTCACAAACCCTCAACGGTCTCAACGACGGCACTTCTCTTACGCTGACCAGCGCTATCGCTACCCACGTCACCACCACTCTGCACAACGATGCGCAGATGCGCGAGTTCGACGCACTGGTAGCCGAGATCCGCCAACTGCCCGCCGATGCCACAGCCGAGCGCTATAAGATCCTGCTCAGACCGTGGCTGTGGTGGCTGACCCTCGCGAGCAACAACCGCGTGTTTCAGAACCTCGCCACGTCGGACATTGTCACGACGATTTTCAAGGCCCATGGCTTCACCGATTTCAAACTCTCGCTGACCGGCAGCTACACACCCCGTGAATACTGCGTGCAGTACGGCGAAAGCGATTTCGCTTTTGTCTCGCGGCTACTGGAAGAGGAAGGCATCTTCTGGTTCTTCACCCATGACGAAGGCAAGCACACGCTGGTGCTCGGCGACAGCAACGATGCCTTCGTGCAAATCCCCAACGGGCCGAAGGTCAAGTATTTTGGGCAAGGTCTGGGGGAGCGTGAGTTGCACGGCATTCGCTCCGGGCAGGTGTGCCTGCAAGCTGTGTCCGGGGTGTACCGGGCGACGGATTACGAATTCACCACGCCAACCACTTCGCTCTACGGCCAGGCCGAAGCCGTGGCCGGGCCGCTTTCGATCTACGAGCACCCGGGCGGCTACAACGCCAAGGCGCGCGGTGATGCGCTGACCAAGCAACGGGTTGACGGCTTGCGCAGCGAGGAGAAACGTTTTGTCGGGGAAAGCGACTGCCGTTGGCTGATTCCGGGGCACTGGTTCACCCTCGAAGGGCACGACGATGCCAGTCTGAACATCGATTGGGTGGTGACGCGGGTCACCCATGACGCCAGCCACGACAGTTATCGCAACCGCTTCGAAGCCATCCCCAAAGCCACGCCGTTTCGTCCGCAACGTGTGACGCCAAAGCCGCGCATGCATCCGCAGACGGCCATCGTCGTGGGCAAGTCCGGTGAGGAAATCTGGACCGACGAGTACGGCCGGATCAAGTTGCAGTTCCCCTGGGATCGCGACGGCAAGAATGACGAAACCAGTTCCTGCTGGGTCCGCGTGGTGTTGCCCTGGAGCGGCAAGGGTTTTGGCATGCAGTTCATCCCGCGCATCGGCCAGGAAGTCATCGTCACGTTTATCGACGGTGATCCGGATCGGCCACTGGTCACCGGTTGCGTTTATAACGGCGACAACGCCCTGCCCTATGCCCTCCCGGCCAATCAGACGCAATCGGGAATCAAAACCCAGTCATCCAAGGGTGGCGGCGGTTTCAACGAGCTGCGCTTCGAAGACAAAAAGGACGCTGAAGAAGTGTTCTTGCAGGCGCAGAAGGATTTCAACATTAACGTCCTCAATGACACCACTGCCACCGTCGGCCACGACGAAACCCTCACCGTGCAGAACGCGCGCACCCGCACAGTGAAGGACGGCGACGAGACGGTGACGCTGGAAAAAGGCAAACGCAGCGTCACGATTCAGACCGGCAGCGACAGCCTCGATGTAAAGGACAGCCGCACGGTGAAGGTCGGCGCTGATCAGAACCACAGCACCGGCGGCAACTACACCGACAAGGTCAGCGGTGATTACAGCCTGACCGTGGATGGCAACCTGACGATTAAAGTCAGCGGCACCCTGACCCTGCAAAGTGGCGGCAGCTTCACGATCAAGAGCGGCGCCGATCTGGCAACCTCGGCCAGCACCTCGATCACGCACAAGGCCGGCACTGCCTTGACCAATCAGGCCGGTACTTCACTGGACAACAAGGCCGGGACGACGTTGACCAACGACGCCGGGATCAGTCTGACCAACAAGGGCGCAGCCTCACAGACCGTGGACGGCGGTGGCATGCTGACCATCAAGGGCGGTCTGGTGCAGGTCAACTGACAAGGAGAAACCATGGCGATCACACCGCTGGATCTGCAGCAGGATGACAAGCAGCTCAAGGGGCGTTTGCAGGACGGTCAGCTTGATGGCCCGCTGAACATCAAGGATGACGGGCGCAAACAGGCGGATCTGAATTACAACCAGGGCGAATTGCACGGCACCTCACTGCTGTATCACACCAACGGTAAGGTCTCGGCACAGATGCCGTTTGTACGCGGCAAGTTGCAGGGCGTTGCCAGTTTTTATGCGCCCGAGGGTTTTCTGCAACGTAAAGCGACGTATCGCCGCGGCTTGTTGCATGGCGAGGCGTTCAATTACTTTGCCGACGGACAAGTGGCGGAGGCTGAGTTTTATCGCGATGGTGTGCGTGAGGGGCGCTATCAGCGCTTTCACCCCAATGGCAAACCGGCGGTGGAGGCGCGCTATGTGAATGGCCAGTTGCTGGAGCCGGAACAAGGATTTGCCGAGGACGGGCGGCCTTTGGGTGCGGATGGCAAGCCGATTTCGCGGGTGCGCTGGTGGTATCGGCAGTGGGCGGATCCGCAGCAGGTTTGAGAACCTTGAAGAGCCCCTCACCCTAGCCCTCTCCCAGAGGGAGAGGGAACTGATTGGGGGATATTGGCGAGTTACGCCGACGTGAAAGACTTGCTGTGAATCCATAACCGACCCGCTCCGCAGATAGGTCGAGGCACAGCACTAATAATCGGCTCGGTTATTCAGGTCGATGTACAGCGCGAGAGACCTCGGTCGGCTCCCTCTCGCCCCGGGAGAGGGCTGGGGTGAGGGGCGGCGGTATTCGGACAAACGCAAAATCTCAGGGAATGAGCATCTGCATCTGCCCTGGCACCACAATCTTGATCACCCCCGCCCAGTTACACATCAACGTTGAGTTGGCATCGATCGCCGGCATCCCGCCCAGCAATAACGTCGGCGCCCCGCCGGGAATCCACGGTGTGGCCGTCGCCGGAATACACGGCATCGGCGTCAACACCCCCAACGCAGCCGCAGTTGCAGCGGCGACCATCGGATTGGCCATGCTCATGCACACCCCGAACGGCAGGATATTCACCAGCGGGATGTGATCCATGATGTTCGCCGCCGGCATCCCGCCGGTCAGCGTGCGATTCACCGGCAACACGTTGAGCATCGACGGCGCGGCGCCGAAGCTGCATTGCAAAGTGGCCGTGGCACAGACTTGCGGACAGCCCATTTCAAAGCTCCTTTTTGCCCATGGCATACCCGCTAAACCTTAGTCTGCTGCGGCCCGTCGCGCACATTCTCAAAGGTGATTATCCGGCAACACGCTAACCTATAAGACCGACCTGCGCTTGTGACTGCCCGAGCGCACCATTAGATTAGCCAATGATGTCTGGCCTCCAAAATAAGCAGAAGGGATAAGCATGGCGCTTACTGACCAGTC
>Ga0163161_10002937_pt1 | contig 12078 bp, 10 predicted proteins | sample S45metaG_FD_129847 | JGI IMG/M metagenome (GOLD analysis project Ga0163161, IMG submission 129847) | Switchgrass rhizosphere microbial communities from Kellogg Biological Station, Michigan, USA - S4-5 metaG | ecosystem: Host-associated > Plants > Roots > Rhizosphere > Soil | place: USA... | reverse complement strand
TGAATTGCTTGAGAGTACCTTCGGCAAGATTGAGCTTGCTGACAACCTCAGTCTCGGCAGACTGGACTAGTTGTCCAAATCCTGAACGCTCTTCAGCCGGAACTTTACCGATCAGCTTCTTAACGCCCGCCAGCGCACTCTTCTTGCCCAAATGTCGAGTACGAATCTCGCCAAGCGCGCGCTCTTCAGCGATGGCTCCTTCAAGACTTAAGCCGGCTACCCCATTCGCATCGTCAGTAAAGCGTACAAAGCGTTCGAACTCTTGCTCGAACGCTTTGCTTGCTGCTTCAACTTGCTGAGATGGGGTTTGTTCTTTTTCGCTATCGGTCATCAAAGAATTCCGCTAGTTCTTCTTGACTGCAACCCACTTCCCTTGCAACTGTCCGGCAAAATCAAACTCGCCAGCCAGCTTACCGTCAACGACGGTTGCGCTCATGGTGATCACGCCGTTTGAACCTTCCAGCTGAAAATAGAGCTTGCCCTCTTTCCATGTGCCACTTTTGATGTTTGAGTCACCGAGCTGTGAACTACTACTGCCGCTGACTGTTTCACCATCAACTTTGAGAGTCAGCAAGAACGGAAACGGCTGCCCCTGCGCGTCGGCCACGGCATCCCATTGACCGCTTAAGTTAACCGGAGTCGCAGCGGCCACGGCAACTGCCGCTTTCTTAAGTTCGACGGTCATTTTATGACTTCCATCAACCCACTCACCGGTAAGCTTGTCGCCCTCAACTTTTAAGGTTAGTACTCCATCCTTGGCCGCACCGGCAAACTTGATCGTTAACTTGCCGTCAGCCAGTGTGCCTTCAGAGATTTCTAAAGTAGCTGGCCCGTGCGTGGCGTGACCGGAGATCTTGCCATTCTCATTCTTCAATTCGAGCGCAATCTGCGCGTCGGGTGAGCCGGCGCTTTTCGCTGTACCTTCATACTTGCCAGAAAGCGTGTCGCCCTGGCCATAAGCCGCTGTCACCAAAAACATCAAGACAGCGATTGATGCGACTACTAGTTTATGTGTCTGTTTCACTTGCGACTCCTTCTGGCTACGCAGCTTTGTTTTGCTGTTCACTTTCCAAAGCACTCTTTGCCTGCGCCACAACGCTAGCAAAAGATTCCGGTTGATGAACTGCCAAGTCCGCCAACACCTTTCTATCAAGTTCGCTGCCGGCCAGCTTCAAACCATGCATTAGCTGTGAATAGTTCAAACCATTCAAGCGAGCGGCCGCGCCGATGCGTACGATCCAGAGGCTTCTAAAATCACGCTTCTTCAATTTGCGGCCTGTGTAGGCGAAATTCAACCCGCGCTCCACAGACTCTTTGGCTGATCGATAGAGCTTGGACTTCGTTCCTCGATAGCCTTTCGCCAGCTTTAATATTTTCTTACGTCTCTCAAGTCGCTTATTACCACGTTTTGCTCTGGGCATTTTGATCCCCTTTCTTCTTAGAGCCGATGCGATGTCCGATAAGCTTTAGCTTGTCGTCGCTGCAGCTTGTCTAATCGGCGCGACAAGCTAAAGCTTATCGGACATTATTATTTCAATTAGTTTCGACCGTAGGGCAACATCGACATCACCCGATCGTGATCTGCCTTTGCCACCAACCCATCGATGTCGAGCTGACGCTTCCGCTTGTTGGTCTTCTTGGTAAGAATGTGTCGTGCGTGCGAATGGCCACGCTTGATCTTGCCAGTAGCCGTCAGTCGCACCCTCTTCGCTGCGCCCTTATGTGTCTTTAGTTTAGGCATAATTATTCTTCCTTATCATCTATTTCAGATTTAACTTTAGATTGCAGATTCTCGTCTTCAACGACGTCGCAGCCTTGCCGTCTTCATCAACTGAAGTCGATCAATTAGCAAGCGACAGTCTGAAGTCTGCAATTGCCAGCTTAGCTGGGACTGCTCGCTGGCGTTTCTGGCTTCGGCGCCGCGCCACCTTTGTGGCGCTTCGGACCAAGAATGATGAACATCTGATTTCCTTCCATTCTCGGACGCGCTTCGACCTCGCCAACATCTATCAAATCCTGCTCAAGCTTTGCCAGAATGCGAGAGCCCAGTTCCCTGTGCGTCATTTCACGTCCACGAAACCAGATGGTCGCCTTGACCTTGTCGCCGTCTTGCAACCACTGGCGCGCATGCTTCATACGATAGTCGTAGTCGTGATCATCAGTACCGGGGCGAAACTTCACTTCCTTGACAGTTATCGTTACCTGCTTCTTTTTCGCCTCGTTCGCCTTCTTCTTCGCTTCGTATTGATACTTTCCGAAGTCGATGATTTTGCACACTGGCGGATCGGCATTGGGAGCAACCTCGACGAGGTCAAGCCCCTTCTCCCGAGCCTGACGGATCGCATCGCGCACATCCATCACGCCCATTGGCTCTCCGTCTTCACCAACCACGCGCACTTCCGGCACGCGAATTCTTTCGTTGATTCGAACCGGCGGCACTCGTCGATTATCCGGACGCTGCCCGCGACCTCGAAATCCTGTAGCTATTGCTGCACCTCCTAGGTAACAGTTCCGAGTTTCGATTTCCGAGTTCCTGGTTTTTCAACTTGAAACTCGAAACTTTGAACTCGAGACTTAGTTGTTAACCAACGCGCGCGTTTCAATTAACTTGCGCGCCATCTCTTTAAACTCACCCAACGACATCACACCGATGTCACCCTGAGCACGTTCGCGTACTGCAACTACCTTCTGTTCCATTTCACGATCACCGAGGACGAGCATGAATGGAATTTTCTGTAACTGTGCATCACGGATCTTCGCGCCAATCTTCTCGCTGCGCAAATTCGACTCAACGCGTATTCCTGCTGCGCGAAGTTCACGAACAACTTCCTCGGCGTATTCATTCACACGATCAGTGATCGGTAAAACAGCCACTTGTACTGGCGCCAGCCAAAGCGGAAACGCACCGCCGTAGTGTTCGATGAGCACACCAAAGAACCGCTCCATCGATCCAAACAACGCCCTGTGAATCATGATGGGCTGATGTGGCTTGTTATCTTCGCCGATGTATTCCATCTGAAAGCGCGCCGGCAGATTGAAGTCAAACTGCACCGTCGTCAACTGCCAGTTGCGACCAATTGCGTCCTCAACTCGGATATCGATCTTTGGACCGTAGAACACCGCCTCACCTTCAACTCGCGTATAAGGAATCTGGCGGGCGGTCAAGGCGTCGATCAACGAAGCCTCTGCGCGGTTCCAGTCGTCGTCAGAGCCCAGGTATTTTTGATCGCCGTTCGTACCTCTGACTGACAGTTCCACCTTGATGTCTTTGAAACCAAACACATCGTAGAGACTGAAAGCAAAGTCGATACAACCAAGGATCTCAGCTCGCACAGTTTCTGGGGTACAGAACAGGTGCGCATCGTCCTGGGTAAATCCACGAACGCGCGTCAACCCATGAAGCGTTCCCGACAACTCGGCGCGATAAACAGTTCCGAGTTCGGCGTACCGAAGCGGCAAGTCTCGATATGAACGCTGCGCTGATTTGTAAATACCGATGTGGCCGGGACAGTTCATCGGCTTGAGCCGAAACTCCTGTCCTTCAAACTCCATCGGCGAAAACATCGAGTCGGCGTAGTTGCCTTCGTGACCGCTGGTGAACCAGAGATCGCGCTTCGCAATGTGTGGCGTGAAGACTAACCCGTAGCCTCGTTGCAGCAACTCACCGCGAAGATAGTCTTCCATCTCCTTCCGAATCGCGCCGCCCTTTGGATGCCAGAAGATTAGACCTTGACCGTAGTCTTCAAGAATAGAAAACAGATCGAGTTCACGACCCAATCGCCGATGGTCGCGCTTCTCAGCTTCCTCACGTTGCTTCAACCACGCATCGAGTTCTTCCTGGCTAAAGAACGCGGTTCCGTAAATGCGCTGCATCTGCGGTTTTTCTGCGTCGCCTTTCCAATAGGCACCCGCCAGCGAAAGCAACTTGAATGCGCGCAGCTTGTTCGTGTTTGGAACGTGCGGGCCCAGACAGAAATCGATAAAGGGTGACCCATCTATGTAGTAAACGCTGACACGTTCACCCGCCTTTTCGTCAATCAGTTCACACTTCAGCGGCTCTTCGCGTTCACCAAAAATCTTTAGAGCATCTGCCTTTGCGATCTCATCACGACGATAAGCAAGGTTCTTACTGGCGATCTGCTTCATCCGCTTTTCAATCACGGGTAGATCTGCTTCGGTTAAAGGACGAGGCGCAATCACATCGTAGAAATAACCGTAACGTGGATCGTCCAGCAGAGCCGGGCCGATTCCCAGCTGGGTTCCAGGAAAGAGATCCAATACAGCGGCCGCCAACAAGTGGGCGGTTGAATGACGCAGCACCTCGAGACCGTCGCGCGTCTGCGGCACGATGGGTTCAATCTGCACATCACCATTCGAACCTGGTAACGCGTCGAGTTGCGCGGCAAGGTCTACTTCGCGACCGCCAATCTTGGCGGCCAAAGCCTGCTTTGCGACATCCCGATCAAGCCTCTTCAGCGCCTCAGCAACCGTCGTTGAGGCAGGCATCGGAACTACAGCGCCATCCTTTAGTTGTACGTTGATCTCGCTCATCTCTTGTCTCGCCTTCTGGCGCGCCTGGAAAACCCATTCTAGAAACAAATGGGCGCGCCCGTGGACTACACCAAAGACCTAAGTCCTAAGGCCGAAGACCTCTTCCTACTTTTACGATTCACCAATATTTATTACTTCAGTCTGATCGGATTCGATAGGAGCGCCTTCGTTGCGCGCCCGCATGGTGCGGGTCGTTAGTTAAAAAATGTGAATCGAGTAGTTGTTCGATTCATAACGAAGGTCTTCCGGAGCGTCCTATCAAAAGTTAGAAACTGGCAGCTAAAACATTTCCAAGCCCTGCCATGGCCTCATTAAGGAGGCTGGATGATAGCAAACGGGCGGAAACGGAGGCAAGCGGAGCGTTGGATCTCAGATTTCAGATCTCAGATCTCAGGTTTTGCGCTAGCATGTGAGCCTAGTCAACTTTCCAACGCTTTTCGAATACAAAACTTAAAGTCCAAGGGAGACTCCGTATGGGTAAAGCATCTCCAGCTCTGACTTACAGTCTCGTCGCAATCCTTATCCTGACCGCATGTTTCTCGCTCCAAACATCTGTTCAGGGTCAAAAAACCAACGGCACTAAACCTAAACCGGGCAGCGCGACCAGTGCCGCCGAGCCCTTTGACTCAAAAGAAAGCGAGATGCGCGCCGCCATTGAGCGCTATACGGTCGACCGTGGCAGTCTCCAGCGATCTTATCCAGTTCAAACATCTACCGCTCGTCGAGATCGTTTCAAGCAACTCTACAATGAATGGCTCGCTTCCCTCCTCAAGATGGACTTCGACTCAATGAGCCAGGATGGCAAAGTCGACTACATCCTTTTCAAGAACCATCTCGAATACGAGCTTCGGCAACTTGATATTCAGGCAAAGCAGCTCGACGAGATCCAGCCACTGATTCCCTTTGCCAAAACCATCATCGACTTCGAAGAAACACGTAGACGGATGGAACCAATCGACTCGGCTAAAGTTGCCACGACACTCACCGATCTAAAAAAACAGGTTGATGAACGACGTCGTGCGGTTGAACTCGGGCTACGACCAAGCGGTGATTCTGCAGAAGCAGTTCGAGTGAAAAAGACTGTTGCCAACCGCGGAGCGCAAGCGGTCAATGGTCTCCGAAACACACTCCGCAACTGGTACACCTTCTACAACGGCTACGATCCAGTATTCACGTGGTGGAACGAAGAGCCATACAAAGCACTCGATACTTCACTGACAACCTATGCAACGTTTCTCACTGAACGCGTCGTTGGAATCGGAGGAGCAGCAACACAAGGTGGCGGCGCAGGTGGCAATCGTGGTGGCGGTGGTGGCGGACAAGGTGTCGGACAAGGAAGCCAAGGTGGCGGAGGCGGTCAGGGCGCCGGCGGTGGTGGATTTCAACGGCCAACAAGCGCAGCAGCGAGACCCGGTGATGCAAGCGATATCGTTGGTGATCCCATCGGACGCGATGCGCTCATCAGTGAACTCAAGTCGGAGATGATCCCATACACACCAGAAGAGATCATCGCCATCGGTTACAAAGAAATGGCGTGGTGCGAAAACGAAATGAAAAAAGCGTCGCGGGAACTCGGTTTCGGTGACGACTGGCACAAGGCACTTGAGGCAGTGAAGAACAAATACGTCGAGCCTGGTAAACAACCCGAGCTGATTAAAGAACTCGCACTTGAAGCAATCAAGTTCGTTGAAGACAAAGACCTCGTCACTGTACCTCAGTTAGCAAAAGACACGTGGCGAATGGAAATGATGACACCTGAACGCCAACTCGTTAGTCCCTTCTTCCTCGGTGGCGAAACGATTCTGGTTTCGTATCCAACCAACACGATGGCGCAGGAGCAGAAGATGATGAGTATGCGTGGAAACAATCCGCACTTTTCACGCGCAACTGTCTTCCACGAGTTGATCCCCGGTCATCATCTACAAGGCTTTATGTCCGCGCGAAACAAACCATACCGAGCCATCTTCGGGACTCCATTTTGGTCTGAAGGAAATGCTCTTTACTGGGAACTGCTGATGTGGGATTTGAGCTTCGCTGCTTACTCAACAAGCGGCACCCGCGATCCTAAAGACATCGCGGCGAACAAGATCGGAATGTTGTTCTGGCGCATGCACCGTTGCGCACGCATTATCTTCTCCCTCAGCTTCCACCTCGAGAAGATGACACCACAGGAATGCATCGACTTACTCGTGAACAAGGTCGGGCACGAACGCGACAATGCGACTGCGGAGGTCCGACGATCATTCGACGGCAGTTACGGCCCGCTTTATCAAATTGCTTATCTGATCGGCGGCTTGCAGCAATTCGCCATGCACCACGACCTGGTTGATTCAGGAAAGATGACGAATCGGCAGTACAACGATGCGCTTTTGAGGGAGAATCGAATCCCAATCGAAATGATCCGCGCGAGCATAACGAAGCAGAAACTAACGCGTGACTTTACTACCAACTGGAGATTCTACGACTCCGCATCACCAGTGAAGTAAAGGAACAGCAGCCTCAACAAGGAGACGCGAACGCCTCAGTTCGCGTCTTCTTTGTTTGCTCTCCTTGCGAAACACAAACGTGAGAAATTCAGCGAACTCTAACTATTGACTTGGACCTGCCACGAGCGTAGAGTCCGCCCCCAGTTACTTCTCAATATCCTCGCTTTCCTCGTTTTAGCGCGACTACCTCGAAGCCGCACCTCAACGAAGTCCCTTAAACACTCACTCTCTCGGAGGTAAAATTCATGACCCCACCAAAAACGTTAGATCACCCATCTTTCGGTCAATGCGAGCTTGTCCCCACTCTTGTAGCGATCAGGTGGAAAGCTCCACTCTCGCCCGAAACAACTCAAAAAGCTTTGACTGACCAAGCGCTCTCGCCTGCAACTGAAACTGTAAAGCAAAAGGACAAACCAAAAGGCCCAGGCCGCGATCCTAGACTTGGCGAGATTAACAACAGCGACCTTCTCACCTGGGCCAGCGCAAAAGCTGCACTCACTGACAGTGCCCTCAATAAACTCAGCAGTAATGAGAGCATCGAGTGGGTCGCTCCCGTATACCGGGCCAAAGGCGCGGAGCAAGGACCGGTTTCCTACTTCGCTATTAACCCTACAGTGCTCTTACTCTCTCAAGATTCATTCGCGAAGATTGGAGATTTGCCTTCAGTCGACGAAGCGGCGTCGATCGATGAACAGCGCAGCAATCTCCTTAAAGGGTTTGTCGTGCTCAGACTTCCCAATGCAAATGCGATCGAGTTCTCGCAAAAGATCAAAGACAAGGCAGGTGCGAAGGGATACAAGTTTGAGAACATCCCATACATGTCACCGATCGCCGCATGCAGCAGCTGCGCTGGCGGCGCTGGTCGACACACTCATGGTCGTGGAAAGTGTTCGCCGGCAACGGCAGACTTGATTCCGAACGACGCCCTGTTTCCAAACCAGTGGGGACTCCAACGTATCAACGCTCCACGCGCCTGGCCCATCACTGAAGGAGACCCTGGCGTTGTTATCGCGGTGCTTGACCAGGGTGTTGAGTTAGGTCACCCGGACCTAAACCTCTGGCCAGTTTCCTACAGCACGATTACTCACCTCTTCGACGGCAGCCCGGTGGGAAACCACGGTACTGCCTGTGCCGGGATCATCAGCAGTCGTATCGATAACGCCACTGGTGCTGCCGGACTCGCAGCCAAATGCAGGGTGATGGCTATTGCTACAAACTTCGCCGACACGGAGGTTGCTGAAGGTTTGTATTTTGCAGCCGACAACGGAGCTCGCGTCGTCAGCATGAGCTTCGGCGTCTACCCATCCTGGATGGTGTGGGATTTCGCGCTCATTGAAGCTGCCCTTCAGTACTGTCAGGAAAGAAACGTCCTGCTGGTTGCTGCCACAGGCAATGAAGATCAGAACGTCTCACGCTTCCCGGCAACGGATCCGCGAACTCTAGGAGTTGGTGGCTCAAACAGAGATGACGTGAGAAAAGCTTTTGGCGACACCTCGATCGAACCCTTCTGGGGTGCCTGCTTCGGTCCTGATGTTGATGTGGTTGCACCTTGCCTGGAGATTCCAACAACCGATCGACTCGGTGCAGCTGGATACTCGCCGGGTGACTACGACCTCTTGTTTGACGGCACATCATCAGCGACCCCTCACGTGGCCGCACTCGCAGGTCTGATTCTGAGCGTCGATTCATCACTGACGAATCTAGAAGTGCGCCAGATCATTTCTGAAACCACAGACAAAATAAACGGCGGTGCTTATCTCTACGCACCAACCGCAGGCAAACCGTTCGGCACCTGGAACGATCAGGTGGGCTATGGCCGCATCAACGCGGAGCGCGCATTGCTGGTCGCCTGTTCATCTGGCGACGGGTGCAAAGGCGAAGGGCCATGCGGAGTCGACATACCGCTTCCCGATGAGTGTTGTGTCAGCCCATGCGATCCGCCGTGGCGGCCAGACGAACAGTGCATGTACTGGTATGAAGTTCGATTCTTCAAGGTTCCGCTTATCAGAAATCCTGACAACGCGAGAATCGCGGACCTACGAGCCTACATCGAATTTCGCATCACTTACGAACACAAGCTCTGCCTGTTGGGTAAGCAACACGGCCCGCTGCTTTTTACGCAAACGTTGCTGCCAGGTGAGAAGGTGACGCTCTATCACAGCGAACGCTATCGTCGCATCACCAGTGAAACGGATCGCTTCTCCGTACAAACAACCTTCATGCAGTATCTGTCGGCTGTTCATGAGGCCAGATCGACAAACAGCCTGGAGGTGCTGGCTGATAAGGTGTCGTCCGAAAAAGGTAGTAGTTCGGTCTCGGTGGGCGGCGGACTTGCCGGGTTGTTAGGGCTGCCGAGTGGTAGTGCATCCAAACAAACCTCGGTCACGGATCACAACATGCTTCGAGCTGGCTTCGTCTCGGAGAGTTTCAATCAGTCCGTGTTTCAAGCTTCGCAAATGACTCACGCTGAGCGTTCGGTAGTCGTAAGTACGTTCGAGGAGAAGGATATTGCGAACGTAACGGCGCGAACTATTCAGAACGACAACGAATGTCGTGCTGTTACTTACTTCATCCGCAGGGTTGTGGAACTCTATGCAATCAGCACGCGAGTTTCAGACATCTCGTATCGAATCGTCGGCCCAAATCTTCCACCCGACTGGCACACAATCAACGATATCGGTTGGTTGCCGGTTCAAATTCAAAATGAAATCAAGGCCGTACTGAATCTGTTGCCGAAGGTTGGAGAAGTCGTCGAACGACCGAAACCAATTTCGATACCAACAGACGGCACGGTTTACGATCCTGAACTTGCACACTGCTGTTCCTGCGAACCAGAACGCGCCGCGGCGATCAGCATCAGGTTGGAGAAACAGAAAGCTGAGGCGTTGAAGGCCTGCATCGAGGCTCAGACACTCCAGCTTGAACTTGAGAGAAGAAAACTGCTGTTGCAAAAGGGAGAACTTGCTCCGTTTAATGCGCCAGCAACAACTAATGCTCCTGCACCTATGCCGCAGATTGCTGCTGAGCCACAACGCTAAGCACTTCTGGAGTGCGCTGACTAGTCATAAGCTTGTTGGCGCACTCCACGTTTTCAAAACCTTAAAGACAAGCAGCTCAACCCGCCGTCCATCTTCTGAAACTCCGACATCTCGATTGATATCGTTCGCAGTCCGAGTCCCTGAAGTTGTCGCGCAAACTCGGGAAAGCCCGCCGCAATTAGTACGGAATCGTTTACAACTATGCAGTTGGCCGCATACTCCTCGCCTCTTTTCACCCTGACCAACTCATATCCTCGAAACTCATCAAAGTCTGCTAACTCCTCGATCACGACGAGACGATTCTCTCCCAGATAAGCAATGCCACTCTTCAAGTGCAAAATTCCTTGCACGCCTCGTATATCAACAAGCTGCGACGTGTAGCCAAGAGTGTCGAGGATGCTGGCCAACTGTTGTGCCCCAGACTCATTTGTACGAGCGGACACTCCGATGAAGAAGTGATCGCCCACCTCGCAGATGTCGCCTCCGTCTACTGTTCCGGGATGACAAATCGATTTGATCTCAGGGAATACTCGTGAGAGTTCCGCTTCAATTGAAGTGATTTCACCGCGACGTGATTCGGCGCCAGGGTTAGTTACTATTCCACCGTGCTGAGTAAGGATCGCAGTATCTTCCACGAACGTTGAGTCAGGATATTCGTCGTTCGGAGGTAGGACGATTAATTCGAGATGGCAGGACTGTAATGCTCGACAATACGCATCGTGTTGCTTGAGCGCTGTTGTGTAATCCGGCGTCCCTAACTCAACTGTGGTGAGTCCATCAGCAAAGTTTCTGCCGGGTGGACGTACTATCGCGCGTGTGAACATACCCCGGGCGTCTTCAGGTCGTTGCAAACTGAGTTATCTCACCGGGCTTACGGAGCATCTTGTTCACTTCGCCGATGTGCAACTCTTCTTCCCCGATCATTCGGCGTGCGTAGTCTTCAAGTAGCACGGACTTGTCACGCACCGCATCGAGCAGTTGCCTGTAGAGCGCGAGTCCTTCTTTCTCCGCCTCAAGCGATTCCAACAAGATGTCGTTGATACCGTGTTTGTGAGTCTCTAACAGAGCTCCGATCTTTAGTGAGGGATGCTCTCCGAGGTGAGTCACCAATTCTCCAGCTTCATTGGCATGAGCTAAGCAGACGGTGGCCTCGCTACGCAACCAACTGACGATCGGTATTCGATTGTGACCAAATACCATGAGCGAATAGTGGGTATAACGCACGACGCCGGCCAGCTCGGCTTCCATTATTTGATTCAGGAGTTTTACTGCTGTTGACGTCAAAGTCTCGTCCGCCATTGTTGCCCCTCCATTTGTTGCTGTGAATTGCGCAAGAGTATACACGAGCCGGACAACACAGGACGTCTCTTTGGAGTGCGGTGGCCTGGCACCGTTTTGGTAAAGCGGACCCTAATTATCGATCTGCATACCAAAGCGGTGCCGGGCCACCGCACTCCACGGAGGCGCATTTTGTTGAGTATTGCTTTTTACAAACTAACCGCGAGGCGCAACATAGCTTCGTCGCGCTTTTACTACCAGCTGTCCATGTGATTTCTGTACGGTCGGCTTCAACTCGATCTTCAGTTTTCTTACGGTCCCATCGCGGAGCTTGTTAGTTGATGTAAACGCCAGGCTGAAGCGCGAACGAATGTGCTCCATGAGTGTCGCGAACGTCTGGTCCAGGACCTCAGGTTTGTCTTCGAGTACTTCTCCCCCTGTATCCTCCGCAAGGTCTTTGATATTTAGCGTTGACAACTTCATCGCCCCACCCATGCGCGTAACCCATCTCATCATCCCGTTTTCCATCTGTTGTTCTGCAGTTACGGGAACTAAGCCGCATACAACGCTGCCCGATTCGTAAATCGCATGCTTTGCCGTCTTCCCACCTGGCCCATCACTGCAGTCGAAATTACGTGTCACGCCGGTGATGAAGATGATCACGCGACGACCGGTAGGATTACCCGCTTGTTCCATATAGGTAGCCGCCTCATAGAAGGCTTTGT
>Ga0163161_10002936_pt1 | contig 12079 bp, 11 predicted proteins | sample S45metaG_FD_129847 | JGI IMG/M metagenome (GOLD analysis project Ga0163161, IMG submission 129847) | Switchgrass rhizosphere microbial communities from Kellogg Biological Station, Michigan, USA - S4-5 metaG | ecosystem: Host-associated > Plants > Roots > Rhizosphere > Soil | place: USA... | reverse complement strand
CCGTCCATCATCAGGTGTTTATGGTGGTACCATCCACATCGAAATCGAATCAACCGAAGATACTTCAGTAATCGAATCAATGGTGAACAACCAGTACAAGCCACTTTCTGGAACATTGGTTTTTAAGAAAGGCGAAGAAGATTCAAAAATGAAGGAACTGTCTTTCGAAGATGGTTACATCATCCAGTATAACGAGGGTATTGCGGTAAACGACAATACACCGATGACTTTAAGTTTTGTAGTTTCTGCCCGCAAGTTAAAACTGGGCAATGCAGAACATGAAAACGATTGGCCTAAAGCTTAATCCGCATTAAATATATCATAATTAGAGCGCCCCGATTTATCGGGGCGCTTTTGATCGCTTATTATTTATCACCCTACATCTACCTATTATCCCAAATCAATATTGCTTTGTGATGCATCACACGCATCACAATTTATATCAAAAATTAATGCTCAATTATGTCTAACCATCTCAAACATATTGCAGTAAAAAACGATTACTATTCAGGTAAAACGGTTGGTTCGGCATCCACACGCAATATTCTTTTAAACATGGTGTACAGCGGAAATGGGTTTATTATTAATCTTACCGCGTGTTTATATACCCTGTATCGGGTTTGAGCTATTGTTGTGATCAAGATAAATCAATATGGAAAAGAAACTCATTGCAGAAATCAATATAGAGGATAAGGAAATTACCCATTTTGCTTCCTTTAGTCTTCAACAGGCTTTTAACGAACATCATTATTTCGAGCTGCGCTTTAACCATGATCAGATGGGGGCACCAGGATTGATCAGCTTAGACGACAGCCGCGATTTTGTAGGCAAAACCTTAACCGCATCCTTTGGTTATTCGCCGGAAGGTATGCAGAATTTTGTAGGACTGGTTTCGAAGGTAGAGCTATCGCAAAGCCATGGTTATCATGGTGTTTTAATTGTAAGTGGTTATAGTCCAACGATTTTAATCGACCGCGGACCAGATTTAGGCTCTTATTTAGATAAAGATCTGAACGAAATTGTAAAACTGGCAACGAAAGATACACCGGCTAATGATTTAAAAGTTGTTGCAAATGCTGCCAGGAGTTCATCAATAGACTATATTATCCAATATAGAGAAAGCGATTTTGCATTTCTAAACCGGCTTTCGGCCGAATACCATGAGTGGTTTTTTTATGATGGTAAGCAGCTAAACTTCGGAAAACCCGATACCCAAAAAGAAATAGCGCTTTTTTATGGCAGGGATGTGCAGGAAATGCAATATGCAATGGAAATAGCGCCGATTAAAAATAAACGGTTCTCCTACAATCCCAAGCAAAATGAGATGTTGCTTAGCGAGAGCACGGGCAAAGTAGATGGTACGCCTGATTTATCACATGCCATTAAAGCTTCCAACCTCACTTTCAGCAAAACCTTCAATCAACCTTCCTTAATCAGGGTTGATAATGGGAATGATATTAAAGACCTTGTAGAAAACGAAGAAAAAGCCAATACCAGTGAACTCTTAAAAGTTACCGCAAGGGGCGATAACGCCGGCTTAAGTATTGGTAGCATTGCCGAAATTACCATGAGCCTGCGTAAAGAACTGGCCTTTACGTCAGAAAGTTTAGGTAAATTCCTGATTACCGGCATTAAACATCATATTGATGAAAATGGTAAATACCACAATACCTTTGAAGGTAAAATATCGACTACAGAGCGCCTGCTGGTTAAAAACTTTGAAAAGCCACAGCCCGATATGCAACTGGCCGATGTAATTGATAATAACGATCCACAAGGGCAGGGCCGTATTAAGGTGAAATTTAAATGGGAATGTTTAACCAACGATGTGACCGAGTGGCTGCGTGTGGTAACCCCAAGTGCAGGTATAGGCGATAGAGGCAATAACCGTGGGTATTTTGCCATACCAGAAATAGACGACCAGGTGATGATTGCTTTTGAAGAGGGAAATATTGCCCGGCCAGTGGTGATGGGCAGTGTGTACCACAGTTCGAGCGTAGACAGTAGCCCGTTGATTAAAAACCACCTGAAGAGTATCATTACCAGAAGCGGGCACCTGGTTGAGTTTGATGATGACCCGAATACCCAGGGTATAAAAATTACGGATATCCATCAAAATATCATCCATATTGATACCAAAGGCAATAATATTACCATTACGGCACTCGAAAACATGAGTTTGAACTGTAAGAATATGCAGATTAACGTTCAGGAAAATATGGATGTGCAAGTGGGGAAAGATCAGAGTACAAGCGTAGGGGATAATCAAAGTATATCTGTTAATAAAGACATCTCGATGATAGCAGGAAATAATTATTCGCTAAGTGCTACAGGTAATATTCAGGAAAATTCTGATAACCGGACGGAGTCTGTATCTAAAGATTTCATAAGACAGGCTGAAACCTCAAATGAACTGGCCAGCGAAATTACTTTATTTAGTCAGAAAGAAAATATGACTTTACAAAGCGGTAAAACCGTTGAAGTAAACAGTGCAGAGAAATCAAAATTATTTTAAGTTATGGCCATCAAAAAACAGTGTACCAATATGAACGTCAGGGTAAAAGCAGAGTATAAACTGGTGGTTGGAAATACTATTCAAAAAATAGCCGATCATATTAATGTTGAAGCAAGACTTAAAAATCTTTTTCTGGTTAGCAATAAAAAAGTGGTGGGTCAAGGTGGTAAATCGAGTTAGTTATGGCAAATGTTCAATTTGGTAGTTATTCGCCCGCAGAGGAGCCTAAGGATGCTACACAATATGTTTATTATACAAGGGAGGGTGAGTTTCTGGGGGGAATAGCTGGCAGTGCTAAAATTTTCGTGACCACGAAGGCGAAATATGATCAGGCAGTACCGGCAAAAAACTGGGAAACTGTTAATGATGAATCCCAGTTGGTAAAATATGATGGAAACGCACTGGTTCATGCGGATTTCAGGTACATTGCTTATATCATCAGCCATGAATCTGGTAATGCAGATATTAAGGAGCTCAGGTGTGTAGCTTTCACGAGTCACAATAGGTCTGTTTCAACAAAGAAAACCTGGCGCGCGCTATTGGCTTCCGGATATTCGTCGGTACCCAATAAAAAAGAACTTCCGGATAAAAATGATGAAAAGTCGAAACTGTCCAGATACGCCGTGCTTGATGTTTGTTTTGGCGTGAAAGATATTACAGATGGAGCGGAATTCTGGGATGGAACTGACTTTCTTGCATGGGGAAATTCTGAAACAAATCCATATAATAAATTAGGGCAAAACAAATTTGACGAATATAAATTCGTAGAAATTCCAAAAAACATCTATGATGAGTTTGTTGCCGCTAATGGTACATCTGCCAGATATAAAGATAAGGGCAATCATGATGATAAAACAGATAAAGGGACGCATGAGCATGTTACGAAAAAAGTTAAAAAACCCGTAAAAGGACCGGATGGCAAACAATTGAAAGGACCAGATGGCAAGCCACTATTTGAAGAAGTTGATGTTCCTGATCGAATCAAATATGCGGTTCCATCGACAGATTTTGGGGATCAGCAGTACTGGACAAGTGGAAACTTTTATTACGAAACAGGCGTAAAAACCACAAACGGCATTTCGGCCACCATTACCGCAGGCAAAAGTATTTTCTGGAAAATTACGGCAACGCGTTTAACGGCCTCAACACCAAAGTAAGCATGATTAAAATAATCAATATAATGATTCTGAATTTCCTGTTTATGGGCTGCACGATAGCGCAACAGGGGAAAAAGACCGCAAATATTTACAGCGGAATTTTATTAACCCGGTATGTAGAATCTAAATCTGCACAAGAAACGGAACGTGATACGACCAGGATTTTGTATGTACATAACACTTTGGGCGACAGTTTATTTGTATATAAAGTGGCTGAGGGGGTTTTGTCTGAAGCTACAGCATATACCTTAACTGCAACCAATAAGGGTCTGTATCTTAACATAAAACCGGTATTAAACAATTCAGATGCAAATGAGACTTTACGAATCTTATTTCAAGACTCAGATCATAGCTTGCTGATCAATCAAACTGATCGGTATGTACTTTATCCTAAGTTTTATTCTTTATTAAAGCAACAGGTAAACGATAAACACTCCATTATAAGTTTGTTCGATTTCCTGGAGGATTATCTCGAGGATTATGCCATCTCAGACATTTATCCACTATTATTGTCTGCAAATCAGGGGAGGTGGGGAAAAAACATTCTGCAATCAAAGATTACGACCTTAAGAAGTCAATCGGAAGTAAAAGATACCTGGAATTTTAAATATCAGTATAACAGTGTTGGTAAAATTGAGACGGTAAAAGCAGCCTCGGCTGATGAAGTGCATTTCAGTAAAAAGATCCGTTATTTAAGTCCGGAAGCAATTGAAATGACAACTTATCGCAACAATGAAGATCGTCAGATCACATCGCGTAAAGCAATCTATAGCCCTTCAAAATCTGTCCCGCTTAAGTGGAAAGATAATGTGGAAGAAACGGGTAAAAATTTAGAAACCGAGATTGCTACAACTATGACTAGAAGAAGCCTCGGTAAAATGAATTCGATACGCATGAACCAGGCAGAAGTATTAAAACTGGTTATGCAAGTGAAATAGCCTGTTATTGAAAAGGAAACAGAATGTTAGAATTAATTATACATTAAGGTGGACATTGCAAATAAAAAAGTTTACTATCCGGGCATATGTGCCCTTCGTTTGGAATGGCCAGCTGAGCAGTCTGTTAATTATAGTGTTGTGATTAATTTTGATGAAGAACAGGAAAATAATGAGGTTAAGTACCAATTGCGTTTAACCCGATTAAAGCCTGTTGTTGAAGGTCAGGCCTTGTTCCAGATTGAACGGATAAGTGATGTTTTTATTAATGAAACTCTACCGGATTTTATAGCCGATCGTTTGGCTTATGCTGCAGGAAAAGTATTCTATCCTTTGGTAATTGCGGTAGACCATAACGGAGGTTTTGAATCTATTTATAACCACAAAGAAATATTGAACCGATGGCCTTCGGTAAGAAATAAAATTTTAAATGATTTTGAAGGTGGCCTGGTAGAAGATTACCTGCTAAAAATGGAACAACAGCTTTCCAGCCAGGATAACATACAAATCGCATTTTTAAATAATGACTGGTTTCTTCATACTTTTTTCCGCCCAATCTATAAGGAATATGGAAGGAACCACTCCATTGAAAACGTATATAAATTTCCCATTGCGCGGGATTTTAAAATAGAAGGGTATCAAACCATTGAAAAATTGAGTGCGGAAACCAACGATTTCGGCGGAATCGAATTATTACATGATGGTAAGATTCTTCCCCTTGATGATGAATATATCGAACACAAAGCTGAAGGTAATTATGAAGGATATTATCTTTTACATCCAAAGAGTAAACGTATTGTTTCGCTTTTTTCGTCCGTAACCTTTAAAGAAGTAGTGAAAACAAGTGTAAGTGTAAAAATATCAATAATTCCTGATGGGAATGAAGAATTTGATCACGATTTTATTTTAGATACCAATATTGATCATTTGCCTGTTTCAGATATGGTGATTCTTGATGGTTCATCAAGAAAAGGATTTTGGGAACGGTTATTTAATAAATAAAGATATGGCAGAAAAACATATTGTTGTTCAAGGTGCTCAATGCATGTGCAAGTTTGGTTCAGCGCCTGATAAACTAAAGGTACTAACCCATGCTAAAGAATATGCCAATGATAAGGATGGGAGCAAGAAGCCTATAGCCACTACAGTTGATATTAATGCAACTTTTGAAAAAAATATGTTCGGCTCATGCTCAAAGATGAACAACAGGCCCTGTAATGCCATTGTAACCAAGTGGTCGGGCTTTTATGAAGAAACCATACTTTCTAACGGAGGTAAAATTTTGCTTGAAGACAGCAAGGCAACTTGCCCTGTTGGTGGTACAGATTGCATTGAAATTATTCAGCATGGACAAAAAGCAGAAGCCTCAAAACAGAACTTCGATAACGCAAATAAAAATGTACAGTCACAGCTAAATCCAATGTCCGAATCTTTAGATCAATCCGCGAATGATTTTGAAGGCATGGAGGTAAGTGTTAAATCATAAAATATGGCGAAGGGAATTAAGAAAATTATCTGGGCAGGAGAGGGTAAGGTATATAATTCAAAAAAAGGCTCCGTAGCCAATCAGCTCCTGGTTGTTGAACCAAGCCAGTTTGTATGGTTTAAAGTAGGCGAATGGTTGCCAGGAACTACCGAGCAGGATAAGAAAAAAGAGATAAAATGGGCTGTTTTTAACAACAAAGGATTTATAGACTTTCAAAGAACATTGCCTGGTAGCGCAAGGTATGCTTTAAAAATACCAAGAAGATTATCAGGACCTTATTTATTTTATATCGAAGCAACATGGAGTGGCAATTTTGATGGTAAATCAGGTATAAAAATTAGAGGTGAATCGCCTGCCAGAATTGTAGATAGTAAGTGGAGCCGTACAGAGGGTGGTGAAGATGTACGCAAAACCTATCAGTTTTCTTATGGGGAACTGATTTGGCTTAAATTTAATACCGAAGGTTTAAACGGATATAACAATGTTGAGGTTAGGGTATTCAGGAAATTGCGTTCGGCGTATGGTTTATTGCCAAAAGAAGACGAGGTTACCCGGAAAATCTATTTTGTTAACGTAATTAATGGCGAAATCAACCTGAAAATCCCGAATACATTTGCCTGGTATCAATCGATGAAGGACAGATCAGATGTGGAAGAATTTTATGTCCGCATTGTTCATCCAACAACAGGTGTATATGTCCAGGATGAAAAGGGAGATACTGCACATGCGAGGTTTTTAAGAATAAAGGATAAGGTCGTTTCTCAAGTTGTAGAGAAGCCACAAAACAGAACGCCGGTTACCATTTATGAACCGGATAAAAACGCAAAAAGATTCGAACTGTGTAAGTTTGAACAGATTAATGTTACTGAAGAAGGAGCTAAACCTGTTCTTGTCTTCGATAATGGGAAAGGGGTTAGGAATATCAAGGATAAGCGTGAAAAAACCCTGATATCTATTGTTTTTAAATTTGATAGCACCGAACTTTTGCCCGAAAGCCTTAAACAGCTTAACAATATTTTGCAATTTTTACTTGAACACCGGTACAGTACTATTCAGCTTGATGGCTTTGCCTGCGTTATCGGTAAACAAAACCACAACAATATATTGTCAGAAAACAGGGCAAAAACAGTTAGGGAGTTTTTCATAAAAGGAAAGTTAGATCCTAATCGTATCAAAGCAGCCGGACATGGTGAGGTTAATCCTACGGATGATAAAATGGGTAGGGATAATATCAAATACAAAAACGAATATGAGTATACAAGTAATAGGCGGGTGGATATCTCATTCGAATATTACGGGCATAACGCGGAAACCATTAATTATCAAACCATATTGGGTAGTACGCCAAAGAATATTCTTATACAACCGGTTAATTTCGATACCAAAGCTTGTTTTGATAGAAAAAAACATGATAAAATAATTACCCTGTACAATCTTAATGAGAAAAAGGCACAGAAGGAAGGAAGTATTACAATCCCCGCTGTATCGGCTATAGGTAAGCATGATTTAATGCCTATACAATATATATGGCCTATGAATAAGGCTACTTTAACGAACATTTATAGTTCAGCTAATGAATATTTAGTTCATGTCCATTCATGTAGATACTTTTCTGTAGAAAATAATCCTACATTAAATGTCCAGGTTTATCCGGATATCGAATGGACGCTTGAGTTCTCTTATAATTTTGTTAACTCTGCGGCTTACACGCATGGAAATCTTCCAGAGTATAGCAGAACAAATCCGAAACCAGATGAGGTTAAGGAGATTATTCGAGATAACAGAAAGGCACAATCTAAGGCTGTTGCTGCCGGTAAGGAATCCGCAAGGGTGAAAAACAGCCCGGAAATGCTTACCAAATTTGAACTAAAGCTTCAGGCTGAATGGGATTCGAAACAATCAAAATCAGAAGTTGGGGTTGAATTTGGGAAGAAAATAAGAAAAGTGCTCGATGTGTTTGTAAAATATAAAGAAATTGCAGACAAAGTAAAAGATACGATCGGTGGCGCTGTAAAAAAGAGCCCCAAAAGTCCTCCGTTCATGTTCGAGGTACAATTTCCATCTTTAAATGCCGCAATTAATTGGAGCTTACAAAAAGGAGAAGGGCAGTATGCAGGTAAAATAGCGACCGTTGGAAAATTAAATTTTAAAGGAGATCCTTTGATTGGGGCATCCTTTATTATTGACTTACTGGCGGTTGGAAGTAGAATGCATCCGCTCGTTGCTGCCATGATTACCGGAACTGAGTTAGCTTTAAGTGCTTTAAATGGCGGTATTACCTTTGAAGCGAAATTTTATGGAAAGCTTAGTTTCGATTTCAAAGCACTGGAGATTAATAGTTTGTCTGGTGTAAAAGGTGGAACCCTGGATTTAGGTGCAGAGATGGGGGTAGAGATAACACTCAAAATTAACTTTGCTGTTAAATACAAATCCTGGTTTATGGAAGTTGAGGTAAAACTTAGGGCACAAGGAGCTGCTAAAGCTTATTTCGCTGCCAAACTTGTGCTCGATTCAGATCAAAAGGGTGTATTTTATAAACCTGAGTTAGGCTTTTCTGGCTTAATATTTACATTTGAAGCAGAGATAGTAGTTCAAGGGTTTAAACGTATGCTAAAGTTTAGTAACGATAAGGATCCATTTTTAAAAGCAGATGTTCCTAATTTAACAAAACAGTATCTGCTACCATGATAAATTCTAGAATTATACTGCTGAGTGGCTTGTCGCTTCTACTTGCATCATGTCAACATCAGTTGCCTGATAAAACAAAAAAGCAGTTAGAACAAACTGAAAATTTTTGGAAACAAAGAAATCGCTTAATTACAATGGAAAAAAAAAGCATAGAATTCCCTAAGAAAAAAGATACATCTATAACGGAAAGGAGAATAAACAGGATCTATATTGATAACATGGAATGTCAATTTGAGGTATTTGTGGATGATGTTTTGTTGTTGAGGATAATGGGGCCAATTACCAAAAGTGGCGGTGGTATTACTGGAGATCATGACATCAACCAATTGCTGCTAACATCAGGTGAACATGACATTAAGGTTATGATGTATCCGAAATTTGAGCAGGCATTTTTCGGAGAAGAAGGTTATGTAAATTTAACATTTTCTCATTTTACAAGGGAAACATTTAAAAAACCGGTGTATTTTAGTGATATGAATGCCAACAATGGAATCCATATAGATCAGTCAGAGAAACAGTGGATAGAAAAGTGGGATGAAGAAAATCAGGTTGGTTATGATGGAGATTATGTCAGCAAACAGCCTCATAAATTTAAAGGATTTCCGGCTTATGAATGGCACAAAACTTTTAATGCCGAGGTCCCATTTGATATTGTAGGCTGGCGCAACTCCATTGATTTGTACAAGGAACAGGAGGATGAAAAGAAAAACATTCGTAATGAAGTGTTTAATGAGTACAAAAAAATATATGAACTAATCAGTAAAAGAGATATTCAGGCATACATCAGTCTGGTTAAAGAACGGGAAGAATTGGTTACCCAAACTTTGCATTATCGAGAAAATGAAAAAAAAATGCGACAAGAAGAGTTTGTAAAGTTGATACAGGATCCTGATTATGAATTGGAACCCATGTATGAAGAAACATTTAAATTGGATTTCCAGGGCTATGGAAGATTAGTTTCTTTGGTGAATAAAGTTGATGGAGAAGGTATTATCCGTTTAAAAAACACAAAAAATCCGGATGACAGCGTATACCTGGATTTTCGTTTCCAAAGAAAAAGCAAGCAAGAAAAATTAACTGTGATTTAAACAAAGTAACAAAATCTTCTTTTTAAAACTGTGTAAGATTTTAAATTCAAGAAATTATGAGGGGAATATTATTTATAGTAGCAATTGTATTTTTTTTAGGCTGTAATGCTCAAACAAAAGAACAAGAAAAAAAAATCATTGGCAAATGGGTTAGCAACATGAAAGATCTTAAAACTGGCGCATATATTGGAAAAATGTATGTACAGTTTACCCCAAATGGCGAATTTATTCAAACAACAGGGGAGGGAAATGAACAGGTTGTTTCGAAAATGACATATAGAATTAGCAATGATAAAATTTACTATAAAGGAAAGGCGACGGCAAATGAGGAATTTGACTCTAACTTCTCCTTTAAGGACGACATATTGATTATTGAAGCCGGAGGCGAAAAAACTGAATATTTAAGAGTTAAATAAATGAGATCTACGGAAAACTTAAATCTAAATGAATAAACTTATCGGTATTATTCTAATTGGTTGCCTTGTGGTATCGTGCAGTTCACGAACTGATCTGGAAGCTTTGAAATTTGACGAAGATATTTCTAAAGTTATTGAAGGGCATAAGGAATTTCGTAAAAATCTTGTGGGAAGCCATGGATTAAAGGGCTACTCGTCTACTAAACTGGATGGATTTAAAATTGGAAGTGCTAAAATTTCATCCTATGAGGTTCCAAATGGAAATGTCTCCGATCATAGTGATTTATGGATTTATATAGATAATTATAACGCTAAAAAGTTTTTAGGATACAGATATTCATCCGCTGATGAGGAAGAGAGTAAAAAAATATTAGATTATTTAAAATCAAAATACAAAGGCTATAAAACAAATATAAATAAAGTGCATGGGGATTTCTATTTCTGGGATCTTCCAGCATCTAACAAATGGATTTTTGTAGATCAATATGATAGTGTTAATCACATCCAAACCAACTTTACTATCGTAAAAAGAGGTTTAAGGGTTGAAAATTCTTCCAATAAATGCGTATTTAGTATATACGATGTATATAAGATGATGTACCCAGATGTACTTAAATAATACACAAGCTAATCCATTTAAATAAAAATTACCTATTAAGTTACGCTTTCAGTACTTAAACTTTCATTAGTAGGAAGTTCTCTTTCGAAATCATATCTTAATTAAAAAATATAGGTACTAAAGCTTGGTTCAGCTTCGTGCTTCGACTGGTACAAAAATTAGCTTTGTCTGTAAATATGTCTCTAAAAGTAACACCTTGTCCAAAAATGCTACAATGTTTTGATCTACATACTGTAGTAAAAATCAGACTCTGTTTTTTTTGAAAAAAAATCATTTTTTTTATTCTCAAAAATCTGCGTTCTCCTTACCGTAGGCTAATATTTCAGAAATAATTGATTGTGTTAGCCATTATATATGAGCAACATACACAATAATTGGCTTAATATTTGGTTTATAATTAATGTAGCGGAGGCTACGATAAATCAATTTTTTAACCTTTAAATTTTAAAACTATGGCTTTCAAAGCTAGATTAAACTTTTCAGGCAAGGAGTACGATGTGCTTCATTGTGCCTATGCGTTAAACCGTGATGTAGATGCTAAGGGAAGACCTTCTTCCGGAGTTTACGGCGGTACCATCGACATTGAGATCGAATCAACCGAAGACACCTCAATTATCGAGGCGATGGTAAACAACCAGTACAAACCTATTACAGGAACCCTTCTGATCAAGAAAACAGAGGAAGATGCCAAAATGAAAGAAGTTAACTTCGAGGATGGCTACATTGTTAAATATTCTGAAGGGATCAACATCGTGGGCGATCACCCGATGACACTCAAGTTCCAGATTTCGGCTCGTAAGCTTAAATTGGGCAACGCTGAACACCTTAACGACTGGCCAAAAGCCTAGGTAGGCACAGGTGGTAGGAAGGTTAGAGGTAAATAAACGCTAACCGCCATGCAACAAGCCCCATGTTCATCCACAAAATTTATTCATTTTCAAGAAATTAAAACTTACTACAATGGCATTCAAAACCCGTTTAAACTTAGGATCAAAAGAATTTGATGTACTACAGTGCAGCTTTTCATTAAATAGAGATGTCGACGCAAAAGGCCGTCCATCATCAGGTGTTTATGGTGGTACCATCCACATCGAAATCGAATCAACCGAAGATACTTCAGTAATCGAATCAATGGTGAACAACCAGTACAAGCCACTTTCTGGAACATTGGTTTT
>Ga0163161_10002935_pt1 | contig 12079 bp, 11 predicted proteins | sample S45metaG_FD_129847 | JGI IMG/M metagenome (GOLD analysis project Ga0163161, IMG submission 129847) | Switchgrass rhizosphere microbial communities from Kellogg Biological Station, Michigan, USA - S4-5 metaG | ecosystem: Host-associated > Plants > Roots > Rhizosphere > Soil | place: USA... | reverse complement strand
GTCCCCCTCGCCAATACCAGCAACGAAACAGCCGGATTCATTCCTAACTCACAAGCCTCTAGAAACTCATCACGGCCAATTGCAAAAAAACCTCCCATCATTTGCCTGCTTCCTTTTCTTTGGCATCAAGGCCGACCGCTATCAACAAACGAACCGCATCCGATCTGTTCGTACGCGGTCTCCCACCAGACTCACCAGTGCAACCGCCAACGCCAAACCTCACCAACCGAAAGAAGGCGGCACACTTGACGCCTCAGGTGAAGTATCGGGGACAGCAAGTGGGCTATGTTCAAGGCAAGCACCACCGCGATTGAGAACACCGGCCCTTGTTTCCGGGCGTCGATCACCGGCCGTTCTCCTTCGCGATGCGCTCAATGAACGCCTTTAATTCAGACATGAGCACCAAGCGGCGACGGCCGATTTTGAACGTCTTGATTTTGCCCTCGGCAATAAACTCGTAGGTAGCCGAGCGGGAGATTCCGAGAATCCGACCAGCCTCTTCCACACCCACCGAGAGCGGTGCGACCTGATGTCCTTGCTCCATACCTGACTCCTCAGTGCTGCCGCCAATCTGCCAGCTACAGTTAGGCTATATCGCTTTTTTCTAACATGCAAGCAAATGCTATACAGGTGAGTGTTCGCATGCATTGATGTGGAATTTCACGTCGCGCAAGCTAGAGCTTTCGGTTAGATTATCTAACCAGTGGTTATAAATTCAGGTGGGGAAATGGCTACGAAAACGAGCAAGCGAACTGGTGAGACAAGTACGACGGTAAGTGTTGGAATTCGCATTGATCCAAAAATAAAATTCGCTCTGGACATAATGGGTCGACTTCAAAAACGATCGCTGACTGCCGTTATTGAGTGGTCGATATCTCAAGCGATTGAGCAGCAACCGGCAGATCTAGTTGGTACATCGTTATCTTCAATGCTAGATAAAATATGGTCTACGGATGAGTCCATAAAGCTGGTGATGCTTGCGCTACATCTCCCTCAAGCGCTTACATATGACGAGTTAAGAGTGTGGGAAACAATCAAGGTAAGCTCATGTTTTTGGCGTAAGTATCCAGATGGATCGTTTGACTCAAGTGCAGATAGGTTGGATTTTGATGCGGTTCGGGCCGGTTGGAATGACTTAATGCGGCACGTGGATCTTTATAAAGCCAGTATCACAATTACTCCCCTTGATTCGTAAAGTTAATGTACTTTCAAATTAGCTCGACCGCCGCTGCCTTTGTGCCAGGAGCCAGGTGAGCATATCGAAGCGTCATTTTGATATCTGCGTGCCCAAGCAGCTCTCTTACCGTGTTGAGCGGTACTCCGGCCATTACCAGACGTGATGCAAAGTCGTGGCGCATATCGTGCCAACGAAAGCCCTCAATCATCGCTCGCTCCAGGAGGCGGAGCCAGGCACTTTTAACATCCTCGAGGCGGCCACCAGCCTGGCTCGGGAAAACGTACCGGGTGTTCGTGGCTTGTTTTTTCCAAGCCTCCAGCACGCCGACGGTTTCCTTGTTCATCGGGATATGCCGCGTGTCGCTCGTTTTGCTGGTGGCGCCGGCGATGGTGATTGTCTTTGTTTGGAAGTTCACTGCCGACCATTTCAGATCGAATAGCTCGCCACGCCTCATCCCGGTATTCAGTGATACCAGCACCATGGGCTTCAAGTGATCGGTGAAAGGCAACTGCAGCAAACTTTGCACCTGCTGTTTTCCGCGGTCTGCTCGCCACTTGTTCGCCGACTCGCGCTCGACCCGCGCTTCGTTCTGACGCGCGTCCAGCGCTTCACGCAGGCGCTTGCTCTCATCGGCATCTAAATAGCGGACCAGACCCATAGAGTCGACTTTCAGCGCCTTGAGCTTCTCCATCGGGTGGATGCTGATGTACTCCCACTCAACGGCCCTGCTGAAGACGCCGCTGATCGAGCCCATTTTACGATTTACCGTCGACGGCTTGTTGCCTGATTGAATCCATCCGGTGCGGATCTGGTCCAGGTCGCGGACTGTGATTGAGTCGAGGCGCTGAGACATGATTACGTCGAAGTTGTTGTCCAGCGTGTGTAGAGTTTTCTCATGCCCTTTATGATGGGTCTCGAACCAGGGCATATAGGTGTCGTCGATGAACTGGCGCAAGGTGGGGAGAGCGGCACCTTTTCGCCCTTGGGCTATTGCCAGCGGTTCCCCATGAGCGTGCGCATCTGCCAGGTATTGAGCCGCCTCGGTGCGAGCCTGATCGAGTGTCACTACTCCCACGCGGCCGAGAGTGGCGTTCTTATTGCGGCCCCACGTGACCATGAAGGACTTGTGCCCGCTCGGCAGTACGCGTATGAATAGGCCCGGCTGCACGGTGTCATGCACCCGGTACGCCTTCGGCTCGGTAGGCAAGCTGTTGATGAGCTTCTGGGTGATTTTCGTTTTCAAGTAATAGAGTTCCGTGACAGCACCGTGGCAGCAAAAAGAACTATACGGCCCTGTTTCAATGGACGCAACTGGACGCAAAGCACCGTATTCATGGGGTATAACTAGGCGGGCCCGTTGTTAAATTGACCCTCCTAAGGGGAAGGTTGGCAGTTCGAACCTGCCCTGGGACACCATCTATTTCATGGCGCCTTACGCAACGCAGCGGTTGAAACCTGAATGGGTTTGCGCTCCGTCAAAAAAATCAGAATGCCTTTCTGGTTAGTACCTGGTACCCGCATCGCTCACTACCTGCTGACTCGTTTCCAGAGGCTTTGACACCCATGGATGAAAAAGAGCTGTCGAGGCCGCAAGCGATCAGTTTTCGTGAGGCGTTCTGGTTCTGGTTGAAGCTCGGCTTCATCAGCTTCGGTGGGCCGGCGGGACAGATCTCGATCATGCATCAGGAGTTGGTGGAGCGGCGGCGCTGGATATCCGAGCGCAGATTCTTGCATGCCCTCAACTACTGCATGTTGCTCCCCGGGCCAGAGGCTCAGCAGTTGGCCACCTATATCGGCTGGCTGATGCATCGAACCTGGGGCGGGGTGATTGCTGGTGTGCTGTTTGTGCTGCCCTCATTGTTCATCCTGATCGCTTTGTCGTGGATGTACATCGCCTTCGGCGAAGTGCCTGTGGTGGCTGGGCTTTTCTATGGCATCAAGCCTGCCGTGACTGCCATTGTCGTGCAGGCGGCCCATCGAATCGGCTCTCGGGCATTGAAAAACAATTGGCTATGGGCGATAGCGGCCGCTTCATTCACCGCAATCTTCGCGTTCAATGTTCCGTTCCCGTTGATCGTTCTGGGCGCCGCGCTGATCGGCTATGTTGGCGGCCGCCTGGCGCCCGAGAAGTTCAGGGTCGGTGGTCACGGCGCCGCCAAAAAGTCCTTCGGCCCGGCCTTGATCGATGACGACACCCCATCCCCGGAACATGCCCGATTCAGCTGGATGAAACTGGTCTCGCTCGTACTGATTGGCGCCGCATTGTGGGCATTGCCGATGGGGGTTTTGACCGCATTGTTTGGCTGGGAAGGCACCTTGACCCAGATGGGCTGGTTCTTTACCAAGGCGGCGCTGTTGACGTTTGGCGGGGCCTACGCGGTGTTGCCGTATGTGTATCAAGGCGCGGTGGGTCATTATGGCTGGCTGACCCCGACACAAATGATCGACGGCCTGGCGTTAGGCGAAACCACACCAGGGCCGTTGATCATGGTGGTGGCCTTCGTCGGCTTTGTCGGGGCCTATGTTTTGCAGGTGTTCGGTGCCGATCAAATGTTTCTGGCTGGGGCTGTCGCTGCCTCCCTGGTGACCTGGTTTACCTTCTTGCCCTCGTTCCTGTTCATCCTCGCGGGTGGCCCGTTGGTGGAGTCGACCCACAACGAACTCAAGTTCACCGCACCCCTCACCGCCATCACGGCAGCAGTCGTTGGTGTGATCCTCAACCTGGCGTGTTTCTTCGGCTATCACGTGCTGTGGCCGAAGGGTTTTAGCGGCAGCCTCGATTGGCCCTCTGCACTGATCGCGATTGCAGCGGCGATTGCGTTGTTCCGCTTCAAGCGAGGCGTGATTCAGGTATTGATGGCTTGTGCCGTCGTCGGCCTGGCCGTGCACTTGTTGCGATAAATGAAGTGAGAGTCAGATAACAGTCTTTGGCGGGCGTCGGGCCCGCCAGATCACCCGGTAGATGAACCCTCTCAGTCTAAAGGTAACAGTACTGTTGGCCGATAACCCGTACGGTCATGCTCTTCTTCTTAAAATTGCCTGGAAATCTTCGATGCTGTCGTATCACCAAAAGAGTTTTCTGATCGTCGATGATTTCTCGGATTTCCGCAGTTCCGTCAGATCCATGTTGCGTGAGCTGGGCGTTAAGGATGTGGATACCGCAGACACGGGTGAACAGGCGCTGCGTATGTGTTCGCAGAAGTCCTACGATTTCATTCTTCAGGATTTCCACCTTGGCGATGGCAAGAAGAACGGTCAACAGGTCCTCGAAGACCTGATGATCGAGAAGCTGATCAGCCATGAAAGTGTGTTCGTCATGGTCACCGCCGAAACCAGCCAGGCCATGGTGCTCAGTGCGCTGGAGCACGAACCTGACGCTTACCTGACCAAGCCGTTCAACCGATCTGGCCTGGCTCAGCGCCTGGAGCGTCTGGAACAGCGCAAGAATTTGCTCAAGCCGATCCTGCAAGCACTCGACCGTGGCAAGCCGCTTGAAGTGCTTAATGCCTGTATCGAGCTGTGCAGGAAAGACATCCGTTATTCGCCGCTGTGCCTGCGCTATCGCGCGGATGCGTTGCGCGACTTGAATCAGAACGAAGCGCTGGAGCGCCTCTACGACAGCATCATTGCTGATCGGCCGTTGCCGTGGGCGTTTGCCGGGTTGGGCCAATTGCTGTTCAAGCGCGGCCAGGTCAGCCAGGCCAAGGGCATCTACGAAAAAGCCCTGAAGGTGTTTCCGATGATGCCGGCACTGTATGACGGTATGGCCGACGTGCTGGTGGTCGAAGGCGACACCCGAGGCGCACAGAGAGTATTGGAAGAGGCCATTCGCCTGTCGCCGCTGGCGGTGCGACGGCAAGCGCTGTTGGGCAAACTGGCGATGGCCAACGAAGATTTCGACACCGCCTCCCGGGCTTATCGCCAAGCGGTGTCCCAAGGCGCTCAGTCACGCTTCAAGGATGCGGAGAGCAATCTGGGCCTGGCTCACGCCTTGATCAGCAAAGGCAGCGAGAAAGGGCTGGATACCCGCACCCGCCTGGAAATCAACGCGACGCTCAGCCTGGTGGCCAAGGAGAACCCGAGCGACCCGGGCCTGCAGATTCGTGCACGCCTGATGAAAGCCACCAGCCTGTTGCTCAATGACGCCGAAACTGCCGAGAAACTCACCGAGCAAGCGATGATGCGCCTCGACGGCATGGAGCAATTCATGAGTGCCGAGGCGGCGCTGCTGGTGGCCAAGCAGTTGCAAATGCTTGGTCAGGCGGGTGCCGGTGCGTCGATGTTGAAAAACTGCGCGGAAATCTACGGTGACGATCCGGTGGTGATGAAGGACATCGCCAAACTGACCGACGACCCCACGATCCTCAATTCGAGCAGCGCAGCCGCCGACCTTAACCGTCAGGGCGTACGGATATACAAGACCGGCAACCTGGCGGAGGCCCGTGCGGTGTTCCGCAAAGCGCTGGCGATGCAGCCGAAAAACATCAGTATTGCCCTGAACATGGCGCAGTCGCTGCTGCACGGTACTGATACCAGTGTACCGTCGGCCGAAATCGAAGAATGTCGGGTCTGCCTGAAAATGGTTGGATTGATGCCCGATACCGACGCGCGTTATCCGCGCTATCAGAAACTGAAAATCAAGGCGTTCGGCGGATGAGCCAAGACTACCCGGCACTGGATTTTTCGACGGTGATTGCTTCCACCGTGCACGACATGAAGAACTCGCTGGCCTTGCTGATTCAGGCTCACAGCCAGTGGCTGGCCCGCTTGCCCGATCCGGCGCAGCACAGCGCGGAGCAGGGCGTCATCGAGTACGAGTTCGCGCACCTCAACGGCATGCTGGTGCAGTTGTTGGGCCTGTACAAACTGGGCGTCAATCAGCTGCCGTTGCAACCGGCCTACCATGATCTGGATGACTTTCTCGAAGCGCAGCTGGCCAGCCATCAAGAGGTGTTCGCCAGTCGCGGCATTCTCGCGACCTATGAAGTCGACCCGCTGTGCCCGCTGGGTTTCTTCGACCGCGAGTTGGTCGCCTCGGTGGTCGCCAACAGCATCAACAACGCCATTCGTTACGCGCGCGAGTCGTTGCTGATCAGCGTCAATGACGAGGGCGGCCAGTTGGTGCTGACCATCAACGACGATGGCGACGGTTATCCAGCCGAGATGATCGAGTTTCAGGATGACTATGTTCAGGGCATCAATTACAGCAGCAGTAGCACCGGCCTGGGCCTGTATTTTGCCGCGCGAATCGCCGCGCTGCACCAGCGCAATGGCGTCGGCGGAAGCACCCGGCTCAGTAATGGCGGCCCGTTGGGCGGTGGCGTGTTCAGCCTTTACCTGCCCTGACAATTCTTTATTGTGTGGCCCTGCTTGATATTCTGAACGGGCAATGTCTATTTTGTTCGGGCGTGCCACCCGTATACGTCGCCGAATGCCTACTGGCAGGACGAATTTGAGCTGCCGATAATCTTTTCGTAGCCGTGTATCTTGCAGGCTGTGCTTGAGCGTCTGAAACGTAGCCAATTGGCGAAGGAACTGTTTCGCAATGAGTTCATCGAAGGCTACGTCGCTTCGAAGTCCCTTTGAGCTGACCAGCGTCTCTGACGAACTTACCCCCTGGGAACGGCATGTTTTAGCAACCCGGGCCTGACGCTTCGCCGACTTCGGTCTATTGTTTCGATAGTCCGATCTTCACTGCAAGGAGCCGCTCGGAACGCCGATGCGCCAAATCTGGAAATCCTTTCGAGCGCTGTATTTCGCCTCGCTGATGATGTTGATCGGCTCGGGCTTGTTAAGCACCTATCTGGCCCTGCGCCTGGCCGCCGATAACGTCGACAGCCTGTGGGTCGGTGCGTTGATGGCGGCCAACTATTTCGGCCTGGTGCTGGGCGGCAAGATCGGTCACCGACTGATTGCCAGGGTCGGACATATTCGTGCGTATGCCGCGTGTGCCGGGATCGTCGGCGCGGCGGTATTGGGTCATGGGTTGACTGACTGGCTGCCGGCCTGGCTGTTCCTGCGGGTGATTGTCGGTCTGGGCATGATGTGCCAGTACATGGTCATCGAGAGCTGGCTCAACGAACAAGCCGATGCCCACAAGCGCGGCAAGGTATTTAGCGGTTACATGATCGCGTCCTATCTGGGGTTGGTACTGGGTCAGCTGATACTGGTCATGCACCCCGGTCTGGGCCTGGAACTGCTGATGCTGGTCGCTTTGTGCTTCGCCCTGTGCCTGGTGCCGGTGGCACTTACTCGACGAATTCACCCGGCGGCGTTGCACCCGGCCCCAATGGAGCCGCGGTTCTTCATCAAACGCGTGCCGCAGTCGTTGAGTACGGTGTTGGGGGCAGGGCTGATCGTGGGTTCGTTCTACGGTCTGGCGCCGTTGTATGCGTCCCAGCAGGGGTTGTCCAACGAACAGGTCGGCCTGTTCATGGGTAGCTGTATTTTCGCCGGTCTTTTGGTGCAGTGGCCGCTGGGTTGGCTGTCTGACCGCTATGACCGGGCGCTGTTGATCCGCTGTTTTGCCTTCAGCCTGGCCTTGGCAGCGTTGCCGCTGGCGATCCTCAAGACGGTACCGATTGAGGTGTTGTTCATCTCCGGGTTCCTGTGTTCGCTGGTGCAGTTCTGCCTCTATCCGTTGGCCGTGGCGTTCTCCAATGACCACGTCGAAGGTGATCGTCGAGTCTCGCTGACGGCGATGCTGCTGGTAACCTACGGCGTCGGCGCCAGCATCGGGCCGCTGGTTGCCGGGGTACTGATGAAGCTGTTCGGCAGCCAGATGCTCTATGCCTTTTTCAGTTTCTTCGCGTTGGTGCTGGTGTGGCGGATCCGCCCGAAAGCGGTCACCAATCTGCATCAGGTCGACGATGCGCCGCTGCATCACGTGGCCATGCCGGACAGTATGTCGAGTTCGCCGCTGGTGGCGTGTCTTGACCCGCGTGTCGATGAGCAGGTCGTGCAGGAACAGATGCACAGCCCGCCCCATTCGGAGCCGGATTCAGAACCGGAAGCAGATCCGACGCCACCGGAAGATCCCGACTCAGGACGCGAGCAAAGTTTTACTGAAGCCAGACCCTGACTTTTAATGCATAAAAAAACGGGCAGTCACCGCAAGGGACTGCCCGTTTTTTTATTGACGCGTCGTATCAGAAGTCGTCTTTGTCGAAGCGCCGTGCTTCACGCTGAAGCTGGTACACGAAGCGCTCGACCTGACGCTGCACCATCCCGCTCATGTTGTGAAAGCGGATGCCGGCGAAGGTGGTGGAGATCTTTTCTTCAAAGTGCAGGTGACGCAATTCCGCTGGTGTGGTCATGCTGCCGAAGGGCAGGGCGGCCGCGAAGCGGTCGTAGATCTGACCCAATTGCAATCGGCCAGTGATGTCACCGTCAAAGCGCAGTTTGCAGCCGGTGGCGGAAATATCCAGCAGCTTGCCGCTGACCGGCGATTTGAGCTTTTCACCGCCCAGTTCGACGTCAACCAGCTGCGCAAGCTTCAAGGCTGCCCGGAAGGCGTTGCGGCGCTGGTGGTAAACCACCTCGTCGGGGAGTTTGCCGCGATAGCAGCGTGTGTCGTCGGATTCGTCAATGCTCAGTGGACCGTTGCTTTCCCAGGCGATGCGCACGCCCTCATGGAAGCCTTCAACCCGAAACGATTCGCCCGCCAGCAGATAGCGTTCGCCATCGCGGGGCACCATTTCGTCCAGGGCGATCATGTCGGCGTCACGATCGACATCTACCAGGTAGCTCTGGAAACGCTGCTTGCGCTCATGGAACGTAATGACCAGCGGATCATGACTCTCTTGTAGCTGCCGAAGGTTGCCAACGATCTCCATTTGCGTGGAAAGCACCTTGGGTGGCTGCGGAGCGTCTTCCGCGTTTAAGGCATTGGACACGGTTCATCATTCTCCGGACAAAATATGGTTGCGCAGATGCCGGCATATTGCCATCATGCGGCGCACCTAGATAGAGCGAACTCATCGACAGATTCAAGCCTGACTGAGCGGGCGTGGCTTTGTTAACCCGGAGGTTGATCCGCGGGCATCGTAAAGCGCGGGTGGTTCGCCGCCGGTGAGAATCTTCAACTGATTGGCCGTGGCGGCCTGCTGAATCTGGATCGACTGACCATTATTGACATTGATTGTCTGGCACTGAGTCAGCAGGGCTGTCAGCGCGTCGCTCTGTTCCAGCAGTTGCTCGCCGACGCTTGATTGACTGGCAAGTTGCTCCAGGCCTTGGCGATTGGTGGGCAGGTTGAGGCTGGCGAGGATTTCGCTGCGTTTGCGGCCATGCTGTTCGAGCAGAATGATCATTGCTTGTTTGCGCGCCAGAATGTCTTCGAGCAGTGGCATGTCGCGACCATGCAAGGCGAGGGACTCGGATTGCAGCAATTCCAGCAAGTGTTGTGCTGGAGCAAAGTCGTCGATGATCAGTTGCAGTAAATTAGTGTCGTGCATGGCTGGCCTTGGGGTTTTAAGCGTCCAAAAGCCTGGCGCAGGCCTTGGCCTAGCGCTGGGCTTCGAAATTGAGCAGTTTGCTGGCTACACGGTTGCTGTCGACTTGATAGCTGCCATCGGCAATCGCTGCTTTCAACTCGGCCACGCGGGCGTTGTCGACGGCAGGCTGATCGCGCAGCTTGTCATTGACCTTCTGCAACTGCTGAGCCTCATTGCTGAGGTGTACCGATTCCCCGCTTTTGGCGGTACTGGCCTGTTCGGCGGGAGTATCCAGCGGCGCGGGTTTGCCGGCTTCGGCAGTGTCCTTGTTGGCACTGGTACGTGTACTGCCGGTCAGTGACGAGGAACTGTTCAAACGGCTGAAATCGATGACCATAATAAAAAACCTCTGGGAATTTGGACGCTTGCCATGTTTTCGGCTCTCCCTGCAAAAACTTTAGGCCCATTTATCAATGAGCGTGCATGCACCAGCGCATTTCCGGCGTGCGGCGCAGTTTATGAAACAGCCGCGGTCAGCGCCATATTTTCACCGATAGAGATTCCTACATGGCCACTTCCACCTGGCCCGGGGCAATAACCTGCGCCTTGATGACCCGTTGGGAGTTGAGGTTTTTCACCCGAATCTGTTCACGCAAGCCGCCATTCGACAGGGCTTCGCCCGGCATGCGCACGCTGAGCGTACCACTGCGGGCGGTAATCACCACCTGGTCGCCCTTGGTGATGACTTCGGCCTGTTCGAGGTGGACCTGCGTCAGGACCTGATCGGTGACCGTTGGGCGAGTCAGTTTCTGTCCGATTACCTGGTCCATGGAGGTGAAGTAACCCTGGTTGATCAGGCTGATATCTCGTTCGCGCAGCATAACGTCACCTTGCTCGATAAAGCCGGCTCGCTTGAGCGGTCGAGTGGTGGTGACGACGTCGCGAAACAGGCGGACTTGAGCAGGTACGAAGACAGTCCAGGGGGCGGTGCTGTCGCAACGGACCTTGACCGTGACCCGACCAATCGGGGTCGCCGGGCTCTCCAAAGTGGCTGTCAATTCCTTGTCGCACATGGGCATGCGCAGTCGCGGATCGAGCTGGTTGACCTGGATCTCATAGCGACCTTCGGTTTGACTGGACGCCAAATAGTCTTCGACAGTGAACTCAAGAAAGCCCTGAGTGACGCCGATAAGCATGTCAGGCAAGGTTACTGTGTCAGCAAGGGCAGGGTTGCCTGCGTTGAACAAGCAGACGACCGACATCGCGCAAAGCCATTGGCGAGGGATTGAGGTCGGGCGTCGAAAAAATGTCGGTTCTGTGTTCATAAGCGTTAAAAAGCAAGCGCCGTGCCGTTTTGTGATGACAGCGCGTCGCAACACACTCAAGCGTTGTGTAGGAGTCGGTGCATGGCTGGTGTTATGGATGCGGTAAACCAGCGCACGCAACTGGTAGGGCAGAATCGCCTTGAGCTGTTGTTGTTCCGTCTCGACGGCCAGCAGCTTTATGGGATCAACGTGTTCAAGGTTCGGGAAGTGCTGCAATGTCCCAAGCTCACGCTGATACCCAAATCCAGTCCTGTCGTGTGCGGTGTGGCAAGTATCCGGGGGGCGACCATTCCGATTCTTGATCTGGCGATGGCGACCGGCTCCGGCGCGTTGAAAGATCAAAGCAATCCGTTCGTGATCATCACGGAGTACAACACCAAGACCCAGGGTTTCCTGGTGCACTCGGTGGAGCGCATCGTCAACATGAACTGGGAGGAGATTCATCCGCCACCCAAGGGCACGGGACGCGATCATTACCTGACGGCTGTGACGCGGGTCGACAATCAGTTGGTCGAAATCATCGACGTCGAAAAAGTCCTGGCGGAAGTCGCACCGACACCGGACGCGATTTCGGCGGGTGTGGTCGATGTCGAAACCCGGCATAAGGCCTTGTCCTTGAAGGTCTTGACGGTCGATGACTCCTCCGTGGCGCGCAAACAGGTGACCCGTTGCCTGCAAACCGTCGGCGTTGAAGTGGTGGCGTTGAACGACGGCAAACAAGCGCTGGATTACCTGCTCAAGCTGGTCGACGAAGGGAAAAAGCCGGAAGAAGAGTTCCTGATGATGATTTCCGATATCGAGATGCCGGAGATGGACGGATACACGCTGACGGCCGAGATCCGCAACGACCCACGCATGCAAAAGCTGCATATCATCCTGCATACTTCGTTGTCGGGGGTTTTCAATCAGGCGATGGTCAAGAAAGTCGGTGCCGATGATTTTCTCGCAAAGTTCCGTCCTGATGACCTGGCATCCCGGGTAGTCGACCGGATCAAAGCAGCAGACATCAGCTAGGGGTCTTCTGCCCCTGTTGGTTCACACGATTTAAGAGGCGGCATCTTTGTCTACGGGTAATTTGGATTTCGAACAGTTCCGGGTCTTCCTGGAAAAAGCCTGTGGCATTTTGCTCGGTGAAAACAAGC
>Ga0163161_10002931_pt1 | contig 12088 bp, 8 predicted proteins | sample S45metaG_FD_129847 | JGI IMG/M metagenome (GOLD analysis project Ga0163161, IMG submission 129847) | Switchgrass rhizosphere microbial communities from Kellogg Biological Station, Michigan, USA - S4-5 metaG | ecosystem: Host-associated > Plants > Roots > Rhizosphere > Soil | place: USA: Michigan... | reverse complement strand
GTACAAACCACTGCCACTCGGCATCATCGTGGAAGAAGCCCTCGCCGATCAACTGGGCTGGATCACCGGCTGGCGCATCGGTCGTTATGCAAATGACCCGTTGCAGAACAACGACAGTTACAAGCATCAGCCGTTTTTCACCCAGGCCAACGAAATCACTGGCTACGAGACTGAGCAACAACGCGAGGCCTATGAAAAGGAGAAGAAAATCATCTTGGCCGATCGGCTGAAAGCGCCCGAGGCGGCAACGAATCATCCCGGCCCGCCCATCTACGAACCGCAGATCGACAAGACCCAGCTCAGCGAGGCGGCTGCGGAATTCAAGCGCGACTACAGAGGCTTCGACCGCAAGCAAACCAGTGCGGCCGGTACGATCACCGATGTGATCTTGCGCGACGCCATCTATCTGCTCAACGAAAACGATGAATTGCACGACCACGCCGCGATCAGGGCCGCAGGTGATCTGCGCACCAAACAATTGTTCCGCGACGATCGAGGCACGCCCAGCACCGACCCGCGCATGGCGCTGGTGGTCGCGCTGTTCGATGACCAGATACATGACTCCCGCGCCTGGTTCATGCATGACGCGTTGAAATCCCGTGAGCTGTGGGCCGGTTATTTCTTCTATCGCATGACGTATTTCGGCAATGCCAACAGCCGGGACCTGGCACCCGTGGTGGTGGCTGGACGAATACTGGGCGTGGCGATGCTCGCCGGTGCAACGGTCTACGGCATCAAGCGCGGTGGGGTGCTGGGCGGGGTTGGCGGGCTGGCCGCTGGCATCGGTGGCGCCACCATCGGCTATCAGGTGATCGACAAGGCGCGGGGTGTGGCGCTGCCGTTCCTGCCGGAGGCCGCGCAGTTGCTCAAACCGACGGCTCATATCGGCCAGGTGGCGGCTGAGCTCAAGCAGCAGATTGCCGAGGAAAACTATGCGCAGATGATCGATCGAACCACCGCCATGCTGCGCGAGGCGGGCAGTTTGTTCGAACTCACCGGGGAGGACGTGTGATGTTGCCTCTGGTACGCATGGGCGACTCGCTCAGCCCTTTCGGTGGTGAAGTGCTTGAAGGTCACTACGAGGCCTTCGGTTTCCCGGTGGCCTGCGTGGGGGATCAGGCCCGCTGCGATTTGCACGGGCTGACACGCATCAAGGAGGGCACCTCGATAGCGACCATGGACGACACGCCCGTGGCGCTGGATGGGTGCCAGTGTGAATGCGGCTGCCAACTGGTCAGCTCCCTTGCCGCTTCGTCAATGATGTCGGCGCCATGAATCGGGCGCCGCAATACCCGGACGTTATCGAACCGCGCGAACCCCGTTGGCGACGCTGGTGGCTCGCTTTGCTGTGGCTCTGGGGGTTGCAGTCGGCGGTGTTGTTGTCGTTATGGCCAGAGGATCAGCCACGACTGGAGCTCTGGTTATGGAGTGCCGTGCTGCCGTTGTGTTGGATGTTGGCACTGGCCCTGCGTGTGCTGGGGTGGCAAATCGGCCTGTTCAACCGCGATGTGTATCGGCGCACGGTTGATGCCGCTGTGCAGCGCTGGTGGGGGTGGCGGTGCCTGGGTCTGCCGGTGGAGCAAGTGTTGCTGCTGGGGCCCGTGGGCGATGAGCAAACCCATTACCACGGTTTGATGGCCGGTGCACCCGCACCCAAGCCATCGAAGCCCGATGGCTCCACGCAGCCCATGTTGTGCTGCCCGGTGGCGCTGGGCTCGTCCAGTGAGCGTACTCCGGCGTTGGCCCGACGCCTGGCGCGGATGACCCTTGAACTCCCCGAGTTGAAAGAACGCTGGCCGTCGTTGCGAGGGATCGCCTGGATCGGCGATGAGGCCAGTCAATGCGCCTATTTAAAGGCAGTGACCAAGGGCGGCGTGGTGTTGCCCGAAGCGCGCATGCCTTTGGCTGACCTGAGCGATCTGGACACGCTCATTGATGCGTTTCACCACGACTGTCGCGATGAGGCGGATTGGGTGCTCTGCGTCGGGGTGGTCTCGGTACCGAGCGCTGACGAGCCGGATCTGCCCGGTGAAGCAGGATTTCTCTGGCTGGTGAGCCATCAGGGCCGGCAGTTATTGCACCGGGGCGAGTACCTGTTGCGCGAGTCCGACGAATCGCCCGCTGAGCTCTGTGTGCAGCTACAGCGCTACGCCGGGCTGGACGCGGCACCGCCGGCTTGCCTGGCGCTGGATAAAACCAGTCAGGGCGCTTTCGTGGCAGGCGGCTGGCAGTCTGCCGAACATCAATTGTCAGGGCACTGGGGCGTGTTGGCGCAACTGGCGCCCTTCATCGGCATGTCCCTGGCGTTGTTGCAGGCAAGGGCGGCCGGACAGCCCTGTGGCTGGCTGAGCCAGGACGGAAACAATCGATTGGCTATAGGAATGGCGGTGCCTCATGGCAATGATTAAGAAGACGAGCGAAGGCTCTCTGAAGAAGGTGGGACTGGGTTATCTGCTGGTGTTGACGGTACTGGTGGTGCTCGGTTGTCTACTGTACGACTTGAGCCGCGAGTATTTCGGCTGGCCTCGACTGCCACTCAAGTCGTTGGCGCTGTGGGGGGCAGGGACCTGGTTTGCCTTGTGCTGGTTCTGCCCGGTGGTACTGCTGGCGTGGGATCGATTGGCAGTCACGCAATCGAGTCGAGTGGTTGGCGCAACGGGCGCGATGGCGACTTCGCCGTTGAGCAAAGAGGACGCTTCAGCGAATGACTCATGGGTGCCGGGGCTAAGGAAATACCTCCTCGAAAATCACAACCTGCTCTGGCGCCATAAATTCCGCTTGCTGCTCATGGTTGGCGAACCTGATCAGATCGACGCCATCGCTCCAACCCTCAGAGATAAAAAATGGCTCGCAAGCCACGACACCATCCTGCTCTGGGGCGGCAGCGCACAAAGCCAACTGGACCAGTCATGGCGCACACGCTGGCATGGCTTGACCCGCTGGCGTCCGCTGGACGGTGTGGTCTGGGCGCTGAACACAGCGCAAAGCGCCGACACCGCCGCCATGGACGTCGGCGCGCGTCACTTGCAAGAACTGGCCTGCCAACTGCGCTGGCAACTACCGCTGCACTTGTGGCAGGTCTGCGATAGCAAATGGAAACAGGACAAACGTCCGACCCAGCCGGTCGGTTGCCTGTTGCCGTCACCTGCCACGGCGCAGGCTCTGGAAACCTCGCTGGACAGCCTGCTCGATCCCCTGCGTCAGGTAGGCTGGACGCAGATGCGCGACGTTATGGGTCATGACTTTCTGGTGCGCCTGGCTCGCGATCTTCAGGTCGAGGGCATTGCCCGCTGGCGGCAGGCGCTTGATCCGTTGTGGCGTGTGTTTGAGCGTGGTGTGCCGTTGCGCGGGTTGTGGTTCAGCTTGCCGTTGCAGGGCGCTCATGAACACGCGAAGCACCTTTGGCATGTCACCCCGCCCTGGGAAGGCGTGCTCGACGACAAGGCGGTTCAGCACCGTCGCTTCGGCTGGGGCGCTGCGAGAGTCGGCCATGTGCTGGCGTTAGGTCTGATCGCGGTATGGGGCGCCGGCCTGTTGTACTCGTTCGCGAGCAACCGCGTGCACATCGCCGAGGTACAGACGGCCGTCACAGCGATGCACCAGGCGCAATCTGCTGACGAACAATTGCGCGCTCTCCATGAGGTCGCCCGGGAATTGGGTCGCCTGGATTGCCGCGCCGAACACGGCACCCCCTGGTATCAACGCTTCGGCCTGAACCACAACGAGCAACTGCTGGCAACGCTATGGCCACGTTTTGTGGAGGCCAACAACCGCCTGCTGCGCGACCCGGCTGCCGCCACTCTGCAACAGCAACTCAACGCCTTGCTCAAACTGCCCCCGGACAGCCCCGAGCGTGTCACCGGCGCCGCTGCCGCCTACGCGCAGCTCAAGGCCTACTTGATGTTGGCCCATCCGGAAAAAGCCGACGCAACTTTCCTCGCCCAGACCCTTGGTGAGGCGCAACCACAACGCACCGGTATTTCGCCGGGCCTCTGGCAAGCCCTGTCGCCAATCCTTTGGCAGTTCTACGCCGAGCAACTGGCGGAGCACCCGGACTGGCGCATCGAGCCCGATAAACGACTGGTGGCGCAAGTCCGCCAAGTGCTGCTCGGCCAGTTGGGCCAGCGCAACGCCCAGGCCAGCCTGTATCAAAAAGTCCTCAACGACGCGGCCAATCACTACCCGGCGCTGAGCCTGCCGCAGATGGTCGGCGACACCGATGCCCGGGCGCTGTTTGTCAGCAATAAAACCGTCTCCGGCGTGTTCACCCGCCAGGCCTGGGAAGGCCAGGTGCGCGGCGCCATCGACGCCATCGCCGAGGCCCGTCGCGAGGAAATCGACTGGGTGCTCAGCGACCGCCCGACAGACCTCGCCGCCGAGCTGACCCCGGACCAGTTGCGCCAACAGCTGACCGAGCGCTACTTCCAGGACTACGCCAACGCCTGGCTGGACTTCCTCAACAGCCTGCGCTGGCAGCCGGTGGACAGCCTCGGCGAGGTGATCGATCAACTGGCGCTGATGAGCGACGTGCGCCAGTCACCGCTGATCGCGCTGATGAACACCCTGGCGTATCAGGGCCAGGCCGGCGCGCGCGGGCAGGCCTTGGCCGATTCGCTGGTGAAGTCGGCGCAAAAACTGATCGCTCAGGACCCGGTGCCAGTGATCGAACAGCCCACCCTCAGCCATCCGCTGGACGCCAGCTTCGGCCCGCTGCTGGCCTTGCTGGGTAAGGACGCCGAAGGCAAAAACGACGAACGCCTGAGCCTGCACGCCTTCCTCAACCGCGTTACCCAAGTGCGCCTGAAATTGCAGCAAGTGCGCAGTGCCACCGACCCGCAAGCCATGATCCAGGCCCTGGCCCAAAGCGTGTTCCAGGGCAAAAACGTCGACCTCACCGACACCCAGGCCTACGCCAGCCTGCTCGCCGCCAGCCTCGGCGCAGAGTGGGACAGCGTCGGCCAGACCTTGTTCGTGCAGCCGCTGGAACAGGCCTGGCAACGCGTCCTGCAACCCTCGGCCGCGGGCCTCAACAGCCAGTGGCAACGGGCGATCGTCAGCGACTGGCACAGCGCTTTCGCCGGCCGCTACCCCTTTGCGGCCACCACCAACGACGCTTCCCTGCCCATGCTCGGGCAGATGATCCGCGCCGATTCCGGGCGCATCGAACAATTCCTGCAGCAACAACTGGGCGGCGTGCTGCGCAAGGAAGGCAGCCGCTGGGTGGCCGACTCGCGGCACAGCCAGGGCCTGCGCTTCAACCCGCAGTTCCTCGCAGCGATCAACCAGCTCAGCCACCTGGCCGACGTGCTCTACACCGACGGCGGCATGGGCATGAGTTTCGAATTGCAGGGCAAACCGGTGCGCGATGTGGTGCAAACCACCTTCATCCTCAACGGCGAAAAACACCACTACTTCAACCAGAAAGAAAGCTGGCAACGCTTCAGCTGGCCGGGCTTCACCAGCCATCCAGGTACCCGCCTGACCTGGACCAGCGTGGTTGCCGGTGAGCGCCTGTTCGGCGATTACGAAGGCACCTGGGGCCTGATCCGCCTGCTGGAAAAAGCCAAGGTCACGCCGCTGACCGACAGTGGCAGCCAGGTCCGCCTGCAGCTCAGGGCCCCCGATGGCATCGACCTGACCTGGTACCTGCGCACGGAACTGGGGGCGGGCCCGCTGACCTTGCTCAAGCTGCGGGACTTCAAGTTGCCGACGCAGATTTTCGTCGGTGAGAGCGGTGCGGCAGTAGCGCAAAACGGGAGTGTCGAATGAGCCTGCGAAGCCTGATCGCCCGCTGCCTGGGTGAGCGTGACGCCCTGTCTCTGGCCCGGCTGCACGCCGAACGCTGGCAAGCCTGGTTGCAGCCCATCAGCGTTGAATCACCGGTCGGCGAAGACCCCGGCTACGACGACGACTTCCAGTGCATGCGCGAGGAGGTCAACAAGCTGTCCGGCGCGGACGCCGACCTGGTGATGCAACTGGCGCAGAAACTGCTCACCCAGCGCTGCAAGGACCTGCGCGTGGCCACCTACTACCTGTGGGCGCGCTTGCAGAAGGACGGTGAGGCCGGTCTGGCCGATGGCCTGGAATTGTTGGCGGCCTTGATCGAACGCTACGCCGAACAAGTCCTGCCCATGCGGCCCAATAGCCGCAAGATGGCCCTGGAGTGGTTGACCAGCGCCAAGGTGCTCGACTGCCTGTCGCTGTACCCGGAAGTGGTGAAGGACGAAGCGGAGCGCACGGTGACGGCATTGGCCTGGCTCGAGCGCGGACTGGACGCATGGCCTCAGGACCAACGTCCGGCGCTGGACGCGCTGTATGGCGCATTGTCCGCGCGGCTGGCGCAGTCCGGCGGGGTGGATGCACTGGTGCCGCAGAACAGTGCCAGCCATGACGCCAATGCCCAGGCCGGCGCAGCCGCTGCGACGGCCATCAAATCCGGTCGTGATCTGCTGGACAGTGGTCGGGCGCTCGCCGGGTATCTGCGCGAACAACCCCAGGGCTGGCTGGCGGCCCATCGCCTGATGAAGAGCCTGCGTTGGGACACGGTGCAGCAAACGCCGCCTCAAGACGCCAATGGCCTGACGCGCCTGACGCCGCCCCGGGGCGACTACCGGGCGCAACTCAAGCGCCTGTATCTGCAGCAGAGCTGGAGCGAGTTGCTCGATCAGGTCGAGCGAATCTACGCCGAAGGCGTCAATCATTTCTGGCTGGATCTGCAGTGGTACACCTGCCAGGCGTTGAGCAAACAACCCGCGCCCCAGGACAGCTGGGCCGATATCGCCAAGCGCGACCTGGGGATGTTCCTCGACCGATTGCCGGGCCTGGAAACGCTGTGCTGGAGCGACGGCACGCCTTTCGCCGATGAGACCACCCGCGAGTGGATCACCCAGCACGTCAGCGGCAATCGCCAACAGCAGTGGTTGCCTGCACCGTCCGCCGCACCGGCAAGTGCGGACACCGAGATCCTGTTGCTGGAGAGCGAAGCCCTGGCGCAGGCCGACAGCGACGGCGTCGAGCATGCGCTGGCCTGGCTGGCGCAGCGTCCCGACATTCACACCGGCCGACAGCGCTGGTTGTTGCACCTGCTGATGGCGCGGGTGGCCGAGCAGTACGGCAAGAGTGATCTGGCGCTGCATCTGCTCGGCGAGCTGGACGCGACCGCGCAGCGCCAGGCGCTGGCGCAGTGGGAGCCGCAGCTGAGTTTCGAGGTCAAGGCCCGGCTGCTCAAGCTGTTGCGTTTGAAAGCCCAGCGCAACGACACCGACAAAACCGCCCTGGGCCAGCGAATGGACGCACTGCTAGCGGCGCTGGTGGCCATCGATCCGGTACGCGCCGCGGTGCTGTGCGGTTAACCCTCATTCATCAGGATTTTTATTGTGAGCATGGACAATCTGACACTGCGTTATTACGACGCCGAGATGCGCTACCTGCGTGAGGCCGGTCAGGAATTTGCCGAGGCTTTTCCGGACCGGGCTGCGCATTTGAACCTGGACAAGCCCGGCGCGCGCGATCCTTATGTGGAGCGCCTGTTCGAGGGCTTCGCCTTCCTGATGGGGCGCCTGCGCGAGAAGCTCGACGATGATCTGCCGGAGTTGACCGAAGGCCTGGTCAGTCTGTTGTGGCCGCATTACCTGCGCACTATTCCATCGCTATCGATTGTCGAGCTTTCACCGCAGCTGGACGAGTTGAAGCACAGCGAAGTGATCGCAACCGGTTTTGAAGTGCTGTCGCAGCCCATCGGCCCGCAGCGAACCCGTTGCCGCTACACCACCACCCAGGATCTGACGTTACGGCCGCTGGCTCTCGAGTCCGTGCGACTGGCTCACGAACCCGACGGGCGTTCGTTGCTGCGACTTCGCTTTACCTGCGGTGCAATGACCGACTGGAACCAGATTGACCTCAGTCGCCTGCCGCTGTACCTCAATGCCGACGCGCCGCTGGCCAGCGCGCTGCATCAGGCGCTGACCCTCAATACCCAGGCCTTGTACGTACGCCTGCCGGGCGACTCGGAGCGTCAACCGTTTGAGGGGCATTTTGCGACCAAGGGCTTTGCCGAAGAGGATCGTCTGTGGCCCAAGGGTGACAGCGCCTTCAGCGGGTATCAGTTGCTGCTGGAATATTTCACCTTCCGCGAAAAATTCATGTTCGTGACCTTGTGCGGGCTCGAGCATTTAAAGTTTGCAACGGGTATAGCCTGGTTTGAACTGGAGGTGGTCCTGCGCGAGTCCTGGCCTCAAGCTTTCAACCTGAGCGCCGAGCACATTCGCCTGCATGCGGTGCCGGTGATCAATCTGTTCACGCTGGAGTCCGACCCGCTGACGCTGCAACCGTTGCAGACGGACTACCTGCTTCGTCCCATGCGCTTGCAGGACGGTCATACGGAGATCTATTCGGTGGATCGGGTCACCGCGTCGAAGAACGCCGAGCGCCACGACTACGTGCCATTCACCAGTTTCCGCCACAAGGGCGGCATGCTGCGCGATGTAGCGCCAGAGCGTTACTTCCATACCCGCCTGAAACAGGGTGCCAATGGCCTGCACGATACCTGGTTGATCCTCGGCGGCGAGGGCTTTGACAAGGACAATCTGCGTAACGACAAAAGCCTGTCCCTGCACCTGACCGGCACCCACGGCCAACTGCCGCGCAAGGCGTTGCAGAGCACCTTGCTCGACACCCTGGTGCAGTCCACACAGACGGACTTGCGAGTACGCAACCTCTGTGCGCCGACCTTGCCGTGCTATCCGCCGAACCGCGACCGTTTCCACTGGCGAGTACTCAGCCACCTGGGCTCGAACTTCCTGCCAATGCTCGACAACGCCGAAGTGCTGCGCGGCACCCTGGCGTTGTACGACTGGACCGGCAGTGAGCTGAACCGGCGGCGCCTGGCGGCCATCGTCGAGGTCAGGCACCACCTGGTGCAGCGCTTCGAAAAAGGTTTTCTGCTGCGTGGGGTGGACATCGAGGTCACCCTGGATGCCAACGGTTTTTGCGGTGAAGGCGACATCAGCCTGTTCGGCGAAATGCTCCATCGCTTCTTCGGTTTGTACGCCGACATACACCTGTTCAACCAGCTCACGCTGATTCTTCAACCTACTGGAAAGTGCCTGCGATGGAACGAGAACCACAGTCAGCGTATTCCCGGCTGAAAGCCAGTGGACTGCTGGAGGCGCTGGAGGGGCGGGTGGCCGAGGCCAGTCTGTATCGCTTCTGCCAGTTGCTGGAGCAGGCGATGCCGGATCGGCCTCCTCTGGGCAGCACCACGCACCCGGCAGATGACCCGGTGCGCTTTCGCCCCGATCCGGGCATGGGCTTTCCTGCCGGAGAACTGAAAACGATCGAAACCGATGAAAATCATCCTCGGCGCCCGGCCACGGTACGCACGCGCCTGCTCGGCCTGTATGGCGTGGACTCGCCAATGCCGACGACTTTCCTGGACGATATCGCCCAGCGTCGGGAAGGCCATCAGGCGCTGGAGGCTTTCCTCGATATTTTCAATCACCGTATCTTCACCCAGTTCTATCGCATCTGGCGCAAGTACTCGTACCCGGCCACCTTCGAAGCAGGCGGTAGCGATGCGACTTCGCAATGCCTGCTGGGCTTGATCGGCCTGGGAATTCCCGGCACCACCGAGCGCATCGCCACACCGGTCTCGCGCTTTCTGGCGCTGCTTGGCGCGATGCGTCTGCCCACCCGCAATGCCGAGGGCATCATCGCGCTGGTGACGCTGCTTGCGCCCAATACCCGAGTGAAAGTGACCCCGCACTGGCCGCAGAAGATTGCTTTGGCGCAGCCGGCAAGCCTGTCCACGCGTCAGCCGGTGAGCCTGTCCCAGGGCACGCCGCTTGGCGCTGTCGGGTACGACGCCAACAGCCAATTGCAGCTGGCGCTGTTCACCGAGGATCAAGACGAGGCGCGTGGCTGGCTGCCTCATGGCCAGTTGTACAACGACCTGCTGGTACTGCTGCGGGTTTACCTGGGCTGGCGTTGCACCGCCCGACTGCAGCTATCGCTGCCCGTACGCAGCCTGCCGCAAGCGATTCTGGGAGGCACCCCCGTACTGCTGGGCATGACCGGCATGTTGAGCTTGGGTCGAGATACCCGGCAGGACGCACAAGACCACAGCATCACGATCAATCTGGGCCGCTACCAAGGCCTGAAAAGCAACCCCGACGCCAAGGAACTACAGCATGTCGCGTACCGCTATTAACCCACTGATGATCGTTGCACTCGCCGCGTTGCTCGCCGGCTGCGGTCTGACCCAATCGGCGAGCGATTCCACCGCATCCATCGGCCGGGCGATGTTTTACAAACAGGTGAAAACCCTGCACCTGGATTTGAATGCCCGGGTGGCGACGAACACCAATGGGACAGACATGAATGGCTTGTCGGTGCCAACGCTGGTGCGGGTGTACCAATTGCGCGATGACAGGAAAGTACAGAGGGCCGCCTACGACAGCCTGTTGGGCGATGACGACAATGTGCTGTCCGGCGACCTGCTGGACACGCGGGCCGTGGTGGTCAAGCCCGGGGAAGGGATGCAACTGAATGTACCGATGGATAAGGACGCACGGTTCATCTCGGTGGTCGCGTTGTTTCGCCTGCCCGACACCGAGCGCAATACCTGGCGCCTGACGCTGTCGCGCGATGACCTGGAGCCGGACCGCGCGCGCGTCATCGAGTTGGGGGATAACCGATTGACCCTGCGACCGTTGGCCAAGGAGTAACCAATGCCCGAGTTGAGTCCTTCGCTCTATGAAACGCTCCTGCAGAACTTCGACGGTGACCTGGAACTGTCCCAGGTCAGTGAAGAGGATCAGTACACTCTGTCAGTGCTGGACAATGTGCAGCGCATCCTCAACAGCCGTGCCGGTACTCTCGCCCATTTGCCCGATTACGGGCTCCCGGACATGGGCGTGATCCTGCAGGGGTTGCCCGCCTCGGCACAGGGGTTGATGAGGACGCTGCAAGAGACCCTGATCAAGTACGAACCACGTCTGGCGGCGGTGAGCATCGAGCTGTTGCCACAGGTTCAACCGGGGCACCTGGAATATGCCCTGGAGGTGCAACTCAAGGGCGGCGGCCGGGTGACGTTCGGCACGACCCTGGGCGCCCAGGGCAAAGTCGTGGTGCGTCATCTCAAGCAGCGCAACTGGCTGTCGTAATCGAATCTGTTGGGGAGGGGAGGCCGGATGACGGCGTTATTTGAAATGCGAATTCGCGTGGGCGGTGATCCGCGCGAGTTTGCTGAGTGTGTGGCACTGCGCGATGAACTGGCCAAACTGAGTCACCCGGCCTGTCCCGATGTGGACTGGGCCAGGGTGGAGCAGTTGTGCCTGGTGCTGTTCCAGCGCAACGGAGCGGATCTGCAGACGGCGGCAGCCTTCGCGCTGGCCCGCAGTCACCGCTGCGGACTTGACGGCATGACCCAGGGGATTGCACTGATCGAGGCACTTGCCGGTGAGTGGCCCGGCGTGTGGCCGCCCGCGCCATCTGTCCGCCTGGAGATCCTGGCCTGGCTGTTCGCTCAACTGCAATGGTTGCTGCGCAGCCTGGAGGTGCATGAACGAAACCTGACGGCTCTCGCTCACCTTGCGGTTGAAATGGAGCATCTGCAATCACGCCTGGATCTTCAGGCAGCGGTTCCCGTGGTCGCCTTGCAGACCCTGCGCCAGCAGCTCCAGAGTGTCATATTCCGCGTGCAGCAAAGCCGGCTGCCGGGCACCACGGTACCGCTGGCAATGGCTGCCCCTGAACGGGCACTGGTCACCCCTGTTGTGATTTTGCCGGCTGCCCCTATGCCTATGCCCGGGATGAAAACATCGAGTCGTCGCACCGCGTTCCTGATGGGGGCAGTGGCGGCCACGCTGATACTGGCCAGCGGGGTCTGGTGGAGCGTTTCGGCCGGGAATGGTGAGGGCCGGCCGGGTCTGCAGGGCCTCTTCCAACCGGGGCAGGTCGTCCGTGACCCCGTGCGACTGGACAGTCTTTCACTGTTCGAGGCGGGCAGTGCGCAGCTCAAGCCCGACTCGACCAAGGTCTTGATCAGCGCCCTGGCCGACATCAAGGCCCAGCCAGGCTGGCTGATCGT
>Ga0163161_10002930_pt1 | contig 12089 bp, 7 predicted proteins | sample S45metaG_FD_129847 | JGI IMG/M metagenome (GOLD analysis project Ga0163161, IMG submission 129847) | Switchgrass rhizosphere microbial communities from Kellogg Biological Station, Michigan, USA - S4-5 metaG | ecosystem: Host-associated > Plants > Roots > Rhizosphere > Soil | place: USA: Michigan... | reverse complement strand
AAGGTCTGGGGGGCGGCGGTATCTTTAGAAGAGTAAGCGTAAGGGATATTGGTCGCCTCGTGCTCGACTAAGTAGTATGCTGGGTCGAGACCTGCGCGCTCGACTATCGCGCGAGCTTCGGCGACGAATCGAGGGCGCTCGCCTTCGGCCATATCGAGGTCGAATGCCTTAAAGAGCCGGCGGTCGAGGAAGCGCCCGGCAAGATCGGCAAGCGTCAGGTCCGACGAGTGCCTCCATCGCTTGATGCTGAAGAGAACGTCGGTGTCGTCGAGATCTAGATGTCCCTTGAGGTCCAGCTTCTCGCCCGCGAGCACCTTTTCCATAGGTGTCTGTTCGGTCCGCCAGACGGCCGCGCCGGTCCCGTACAACTGCAACGCCCTTTTGATCAATACACGCAGGACGGCCTCGGCCGAACGCAGCGTGCGGTGAAAATAGACCTGCCGGTACATGTAATATCGGGCTTGCAGATAATCTTCGACGGCGTAGATGCCGGGCGCCGAGACATACAGGTGATCGCCCGCCTCGTTTATCTCGATCGACTTGATTATCCATTCGAGATCGAAGATGCCGTACTTCGCTCCAGTCATCAAGCTGTCGCGAAGCAGGTAATCCATTCGGTCGACATCAAGCTGCGATGAGACGAGCTGTCCAAGAGATCGCCGAGCAAAATCGCCGCGTACTATTGCAGCGACATCTTTCGCAAGATCGGGAGAAAATGACTGCAATTTCCTTCCGACCTCTGTCTCGCCGCTCAGGACAGCCTCGATCGTGAACTGCTCATGGTGGAACCCGAGTATCGACTCGATGACATGCGAGAACGGTCCATGCCCGACGTCATGTAAGAGTGCGGCGACACGGACGGCGGTCTGTTCTTCCTCAGATATCACGTAATCAAGCCGCAGCTTCGCGATCATCCGGGCGGCCAGATGGAAAGCTCCGAGCGAATGCGTGAACCGGGAATGCTCCGCCGATTGGTAGGCAAAATAGGCGAGGCCGAGCTGGCGTATCCGCCTGAGCCGCTGGAATTCGCGCGTGTCGACGAGCGATACGATGAGCTGCCCTTCGGCCGAATCCGTATTGACGCGGATAATGTTGTGAACAGAATCGCGATAAATTCTTTCGGACAAGTTCTACCCCACAGATCTGATCATTCGGCCCAAAGTTGCTGCTTGGTCATCATTTCATCCTCAAAACCAGAGGCATATCAAATTTCATCATTATGCAGAAAATACAAAATAATGGAAATGAAAGCCATAATTTTGGAAAACTGACAGCTTTTTGAGATCGGCCCCGGGTTCTAAGTGCTTGTCTTTATTGAACTTACAAGAGCGAGGCGATCATTGGCGGGTTTGGCGTTCAAATTGCATGGGAATGGGTGAACAATTGTCCTTTTTTTGGACGCTTTCAGTCTTTACACCAATCTTTTAAGGAGTATGAAATGAGAAAGAATTTTAAACTGATTATTTCAATGCTGTCCTTGGTCCTTTGTTTGAGTGCTGTTGCATTTGGACAGGAGCAAGTCGGCAACATTGAAGGAACTGTTAAGGATGCGCAGGGCGGTGTGGTGCCCAACGTTGCGGTAACAGTTAGGAATTCAGAAGCCGCTGGAGGTTCGTCTGGTTTTTCGAGAACCATCACAACCGACAGCAACGGGTTTTTCCGTTTGGTCCAGATCCCGCCAGGAGCGTATGTGGTGACAACCGCTGCGACTTCCGGGTTCGGGGTTGCGACCTACGAGAACGTCAACGTTGTTCTTGGTAAAACAACGCAGCTCGAGATCGAGGTCAAACCGGGATCAGCGGCAGCTACGGTCGACGTCGGGGCTACCGATACGCCGGTTGACACCACAGGTAGTGAGGTCGCGACCAGCCTTACTGCTCAAAAGATCGAGATGCTGCCTAAGGGTGTCGATTTTACGACTGCCTTAAAGGCAGTTCCGGGCACCCGTCCCGATACTGTCGCGGGTGGCTTTACGGTCGACGGAGCGACAAACGCTGAAAATACCTTTGTTATCAACGGTCAGGAAGTGACCAATTATAACCACGCGGGTATTAACCGTAACAACCAGATCCCGTTCCAACTGGTACAGGAACTTCAGGTAAAATCGAGCGGTTTTGACGCGGAATATGGCGGCGCGACCGGCGGCGTTATCAACGTCGTGACCAAAGGCGGCAGCGATGACTGGCATGGCGAGTTCGGCGTCCAATTCAGAACGTCAAGATTGGATGGCAGTCCTCGTCCGAGGCTCCTTCGTTTCACGTCGGACGGTTCCGCTGAATATTTTAGTGAGCCCAAGGCGGCTTACAATCACTTTTTCCCGACGGCTAATTTCAGCGGTCCGCTCATCAAGAACAGAATGTGGTTTTTTGGCAGCTGGTCGCCCCAGATCTTTGACCAAACGACCACGACCACGTTTTACACCAATGCGCCGGCAGCGACGAGAGTGGTCACTGGAGTGGACACGTACCATCAAACGCAAACTTTTGCATATGGCTTTGCTCGCATAGATGCTCAGCCGTTCAGCAAACTTCGCATGACCGCGACATACTTGTGGAATCCGGATATTAGAAAGGGTGTATTGCCATACACTACAGCCCAGTTTGGAGCACAAGAACAGCCCGTTAATTTTGGCGGGACGATCGGAACGCTTTCGTCGCACGATTTCCGGGCCCGGCAAGGTGGCCGCAACAACGCGAACAATATCACGTTCCAAACGGTCTACACACCCACGGAAAGACTCATTGCGAGTTTCCGGTATAATCGTGGTTTCCTGAATGAAAAGGGAAATAACTATTTCATTCCAACCGGAAACCAGTGGTCATGTACACAGGGCAGCAACACCATCGCCGGCGCATGCGCGCCAGGATTTGTGTCGCCCAGTACGACAAGGACCGTAAAGGATGTTTCGGTCCGAACGAGTTGGGAAGGCGATCTTACCGGCATATTCAACGCGCTCGGACGGCACCAGGTAAAGGGCGGATACCAGCACTCGAGCATCTTTAACGATCTCAATGCTGCGTTTTCGGAGATCGTTTTCCTTTGCTATGCAAATGCGACGCTCAACTGCCGCATTAACAACACGCCGTTCCAATGGCAGACACCGAGCACCGTAGTTCCGAATCCGGCCGCGATCGGAGCCGCAGCTCTGCAGCGTTTTGGATCACTTGGAAAAGGCAGCAACCTGAATCAGGCGATTTACGTTCAGGACAAGTGGCAGCCGACCAGAAGGCTGACGATCAACTTCGGCGTCAGGATCGAAAAGGAAGATATTCCTTCGTTCAATCAGTATCCCGCTACGTTTGCCTTTGGTTGGGGCGACAAGGTCGCACCGCGTATCGGCGCTGCTTACGATCTTACCGGCGACGGCAGGACCAAGATCTGGGGCAGCTATGGACGATTCTTCGACAGATTGAAATTCCACATGGCCCAAGGCGCTTTTGGCGGCAATTTCTATCGTGTTGATTTCGCTGATATTTTGCCGACGAGTGGCGATTTTCACAACTTTAACACTGCAAGTATTGTGGGCAACTACACGGATCCCATCGGCGGTGCCTGTCCGAATACAGGATTTATCGGCAGCGGTTTGAGCCGGTGTCAGAGTGACTATCGAATCGCTTCAAATGTCCCCGGTGTCAACATAATTGACGCGGGAGCGATCGATCCCAATCTCAATCCGTATCAGCAGCGCGAATTCACGTTTGGCGTCGAACATTCGATCGGCAGGCATTACGTCCTTCGCGGCCGCTATACCGACAAGAAACTCGTTGATGCGATCGAAGATGCGGGCGTTGCAACTCCCGGTGGTGAGGTTTATATCACGGGTAACCCCGGGAAAGGCCTCCATGCTCAATTCCTGAGGGACAACGGCTACACTTTCACGCCGGCAACGCCGGAGCGTTCGTACAGGGCCATAGAAGTGGTGCTGGACAAGAGATTGTCTGATCACTATTACTTCAACCTTAATTACACGTACAGCCGGCTGGTTGGTAACTATTCCGGTCTTTCAAATACGGATGAACTTACCTGCAGGGCCACATCGGAATACAACGGATGTGCCCGCTCTGATCCGGGCGTTAACCGTGCGTTCGATCTTCCGTTCATGGGTTACACCGCCGAAGGTCATTCGGATAGTGGACGCCTTGCAACGGATCGTCCGAATGTTTTCAATGCCTACGGAGCCTATCTTATTGACTGGGGAACGAAGACGAATTCCACGGAAATATCGGCCTTCCAGACTTTTCAACAAGGTTCGCCCTTAACGACGCTGTGGTCTTTCGATGGATCGACGACGATCGCATACCACCGCGGTGATCTGGGCAGGATGCCGATGTTCACGCAAACGGACCTTAACATTAGCCATCGCTACAAATTTGGCAGGGATGGACGGTTCACACTTGTAGGGGATTTCAACGTCCTGAACCTGTGGGATCAGAAGAAACCGGTTACGTACCAGACCACTAAAACTGTTGCTGGTATCACCCTTATCACGACAGAGTCGGGTTTCGGAGAGAATTCCGGAGCTCCTAACTGTACTGGGCCGACACAGTGTGCCGTTCCGGCTACTCAGTTCCCGGGCATTTACAGCGTAACTGTGAATCCTCTGTGGGTCGGGCCGAACATGGGACAACCCCACTACATAACGCAGACGCTGCAGGCGCCGCTTATCAATGCCTACAACGCCGGACAGTTGTTGTCGTCACTTAATGCTTATTTCACGGCTGTGCCGTCTCGTACGATCTCGACGTATAACAAACCTAATCGCTTTCAGGATGTACGTCAGGTCCGATTTGGTATACGTCTTCTCTTTTAATTGAGAGAGACATTCAAAACCTTTGGGCTCGTCCATTTTGGACGAGCCTTTTTTTGTGAGTAACTCTGGAGTCGGGTAACAAGCAGATTTGTGGATCGGCCGAAGCTGCGGCCGGAACCTTAGACGTCAAGCTTCATGAGGAGACTCGAGATACAGCGCGACAATTACCGAAAACCGATCTTACCGAGAACCAGGCTTCTCGGAGTTGATCGGGTCCTTAATTAAGTCTGTTGATCGACCGAAGATCTGTTAGTGGGTGATCCACCCGAACATAAGGTACCTTGAATAGTCTGCTATCATCCCCACGCGATCCGGGATCCGGTAAATCGCAGGTGAAGGCCCTTTCCCTTTCACTGGTCTGCTGCGTTAGGGTTCTCATGAAACTTTTTGATCAGTTTTTTCACGGCATCCTTGTTAGGGGCGGACGGATCTGCCTTTAAATACAACTCTAGTTCATCGCCGGCATCTTTGTAACGCTTCAGGTTGTGGGCGTAAAGCAAGGCCAGATTCCAATGTATGGCAGGCGTTTTGCCGTTGTCGTATTTCTTTGCTTCTATAAGCGATCCTTCGGCGTCAACGTATCGTTTGAGTTTTCGCAGGGCCAAGCCACGGAGAAGCAGTGCTTCCACCGAACGAGGCATTAACAATAAAGCCTTTTCGATCGCTTCCAAGGTCGCCTCATTTTTTTCCAATTCAAAATCTGCATATGCCAGCCCGTACCAGCTGCTAAAGCCGCGCGGATTGGTCGCGACTGCCACCGTGAATACGTTCCGCGCCTCTTCAAATTTTCCCTTGCCAAGGTATTCGATCCCTAAACGCTCAGACGCCGCATAATAGCTTGGGGATAATTCCAGGGCGTGTTTTAACTTTTCTATACCCGCATCAGTCCTTTTCGCGTCTAAGTCGATGATCGCCTTTTCATAGGATTTCTTTGCTTCTTCAGACACCGTTTCAACAAATATGGTCCCCGGGGCCACGACCAGATTCGTGTCCGTTTTGCCACTTTTAAGATAAAAATCCAGTTGAATGTTGTCCGCCATCGGGATGCCGGCGGGATTGAAGCCGCTTATCTCAAAATCCTGCGTCTGCTCTTCAAAGTCCAAGCCGAGCGGCAAAACCTTGACAGAAAATCGCCCTGATGACGGAATGCCACGGAAATAGTAGCGGCCGGACCCATCGGTTTGTGTTCGTGCAAGAACGCGATTAAACTCGTTCAGCAGTTCAACCCGGATCTGGGCGACGCGGGTTTTGTGGGGCCCAAAAACGTAGCCGCTGACCGTGCTCCGATTTATGTTAATGGGGTTGGTGGCCTGGGCACAAATGTGCGAAACAACGCCAAAGATCAAAACACTTAAACAACAAATGCCTAAAAATCTGATTTTCATCGGATAGATCCTCCCGCTCGATCAACTAATCTACGCCCAGCAAATGGCCTAATTTTTCTTTTTTTGTCCGCATATAATGGGCCGCCGGCTCTTCGGCCTCGACCTCGATCGGGATCCGCTCGACGATCTGCAGGCCGGCCTGCTCTAAAGCGGCCAGTTTTTCGGGGTTATTCGAGATCACACGCACTTTGCAAAGGCCCAGATCGAAGAGGATCTCGGCACACTGCTGATATTGGCGCGCATCGACCTCGAAACCAAGCCGTTCATTCGCCTCGACGGTGTCGGCGCCGGCGTCCTGAAGGGCATAAGCCCTTATCTTATTTAAGATACCGATCCCGCGGCCCTCCTGTTGCTGGTAGACGATGGCACCGCGGCCCTCAGCCTCTATCATCTCCATCGTCTTGTGCAGCTGCGGGCCGCAGTCGCATTTTATCGAGCCAAACACGTCGCCCGTCAGGCACTGGGAATGGATGCGGACCAGCGTCGGAATGTGGCCGTTCATTTCGCCTTTGTAAAGGACGACGAATTCCTCGTCGCTGGTCAGCGAACGATAGCCGGCGATATTGAAGTAGCCCCGTTTTGTGGGCAATTTAGCCGTGGCGACCCGCTGGACGGTGCGTGGCTGGTTCGCCCACGGGCATTCCTCGGCATTGGCCCCACTTCGGCCGTTCTTGGAAGTCATATCACTATTATACTCCCGCGCGAAAGTAATTTACAGGAAATGCGGTCAGGGCGCGAGGCCCGGTTCGACCGAGTGATCGGCCAGCGGCACATCGGTGGAAAGGTGTAGCTTTTCGTCCGAATACTGAAGCTGATAGAGCCGCCAGTAAAGGCCGCGTTGGGCGAGCAGCTCGTTGTGCGTGCCCATTTCACGCAGCTCGCCGTGATGCAGCACGATAATGCGGTCGCATTTTTGAATAGTCGAGAGCCGGTGTGCCACAACAAGCGATGTCCGGCCCTCGAGAACGCGTTCGACGGCCTGCTGTATAAGCTGCTCGGTCTCGGTGTCGATCGAGCTGGTCGCTTCGTCGAGTATCAGGATCGTCGGGTCGAAGGCCAGAGCACGGGCAAACGAGATCAACTGCTTTTGCCCGACCGACAGGCCCGCTCCGCGTTCTCTGACCTCGGACTCATACTTACGGTCGATCTTTTGTATGAATTCGTCCGCATGTACCTCGCGGGCGGCCCATTCGACGCGATCGCGGCCGATCTCGCCGTTACCGAGCCGGATGTTGTTCTCGATCGAGCCGCTGAAAAGAAAAACGTCCTGCAAAACGACCGCAAAATTCGACCTCAGGTCGTGCAGGTCCCAATGGCGAACGTCGACGCCGTCCAGCAAAATACGGCCTTTCTGCACGTCGTAGAACCGCATTATCAGGTTGGTGATCGTCGTCTTTCCCGAACCTGTATGGCCGACGAGCGCGATGCTCTCGCCAAGATTGACCGAGAACGAAACATCTTTCAGCACCCAATCTTCGTCCTTATAAGCAAACCAGACATTCTCAAATTCGATCTGCCCGCTCGCCTTGCCGATTCTTTTTGGTTCGGCCGGCGAAGTTATCTCGATATCTCGGTCGAGCAGAATGAAGATCCGGTGCGACGCGACGATCGCCGCCTGCAGGACGTTGAATTTGTCCGACAGGTCGCGGATCGGCTGAAAGAGCTGCAGCGAGTATTGAATGAACGACGCCAAAATGCCGACCGTCAACGCCGGCCCGGTCGCGGCAATGCCCGACAGGTATTCGTAGCCGAACGCAAAAATGACGACCGCGATGCCGATCGCTCCGATAAAGTCGACCAGCGGGTAAAACACCGCGTAGTAAAAGATCGTCTCGATATTCGCATTTCGATAATCGTCATTGATCTCGTCGAACCGCTTCTGCGCCTTTTTCTCCGCGTTAAAAAGCTGCACCGTCTGCGCGCCTGAGATGTATTCCTGCAGGAACGCGTTGAGCCGCGCGTTGCGTGTCCTGACGCGGTCAAAGCCGTTGCGTGCGTGTTTGCGAAACCAGTTCGTCGCCGCAAAAAGCAGCGGCACCGTGACGAGCGAGACGAGTGCAAGCTTCCAATCGAGCCAGAACATTATCCCGATGATCGCGAAGATTATGACGAGATCGCCGAGCACGTCGATCACGCCCGACGTAGACAATTCGTTCAGCGCATCGACATCCGACGTCAGCCGCGTCATCGTCCGCCCGACCGGATAGTGGTCGTAATAGGCGACCTCCTGCCGCTGCAGCTTTGTAAAAAGCTCGGTCCTCAGATCGAACATCACGCGCTGGCCGACATTGTTGAGCATCACCTCCTGTGCATACGAGAAAATGAACCGCAGCAGGAACACGCCAAAGAACACGAGTGCGAACGCCCAGATCCCATCCACACGCTTCGGCGTGATGAAATCGTCGACCGCCATCTTTGTAAAATATGGCTGCGTGCTGATCAGCACATTTGTCAGCAGCGTGAGAAAAAGCGCCGCCGCAGCGAGCTTCCAGTAGGGCTTGAGATACCGCACAAGCCGGCGGGCGACGCGCAGGTCGTACGTCGTCCCTATCGACTCTTCCTCATGATATTTGCGGGCCTCTTCCGACATCGAAAACTAAAGTCTAACGCGGAGGGTTGTAAATTGAGAACTGAGAATTGAGAATTGAAAATGAAAGAATGCAGACGGAAAAGAGAAGATCGGAAATTAAGAGGGAAAGAAGCCAGCACAGATCCTGATTTGTATTTCGCGAATTCTCCATTCTCCATTCTCGATTTTTACCGTGAACCGCTTTCTCGAGGAGCATAAGGACAACTGGCGGCGGCTTGAGGATCTGCTGACGATGCTCGGCGGTACAAGCTTGCGCGGGTTGTCGAAAATGGAGGTGCGGGAATTTGGCGAGCTTTATCGCCGTGCGGCGGCGGACCTTGCCATCGCCCGTGCCGAGACACGCGATCCCAAGCTGATCAATTACCTAAACAGCCTCGTCATCCGTGCCCACGGCAAGATCTATCGCGCCGAAAGCCAGGGCGTCGGCCTCGTCGGCAAATTCTTTGCCGAGGACCTGCCGCGCACGTTCCGGGCGAATTGGCGTTACATGGCGATCGCGTTCGGCGTGTTTGCGGGATTCGGGTTGTTCGGGTTTGTCGCGACGTGGATCAATACCGATTTCACGCATTTTGTTTCGCTCTCGGGTGTCACTTCGCAGATACAGGCGAACAACCATTGGTGGGAACGGCTGAACGAGCAGAACCAGGTCGGCGCGACGTGGATATTGTCCAACAATATTCTCGTCACCGCCCGTGTCTTTGCTCTTGGTGCCTTGTTTGGCGTCGGTGCTCTCTACGATCTGGCGTTCGAGGGCGCGCGCCTCGGCAGCGTGTTCGCCGCGTGCTACAAACTCAACCCGCCGTTCGGCGACGCTCTCGCGACATTCGTTGTCGGGCACGGCGTGATCGAATTGTCATGCATCTTTTTCTGTGGCGGCGCCGGAATGATGATCGGTTACGCGCTAATAAACCCGGGCGACCTGACTCGCGTTCAGGCGTTAAAAAAGAAAGGAATGGAGGCTGCGAAGATCGTCGTCGGCTGTGCGTGCTTTCTGGTCGTCGCCGGAACTATCGAGGGATTCCTCTCGCCGTCCGACCTCCCCGCGGCCGTCAAGATCGGCACCGGCGTCGGCACCGGCATTGCTCTCTATTCTTATCTATTGTTCGCAGGACGTGTTGAGGATGATCAGCGGTAGATATCTTTTTCTCGTGTCGAGCTTTTTAGTATTCGCACCAGCTTATGACGATAGATACTGACATCGCTGGGCAAGCCCGACGGCGGGTCGCCTAGGCGTTCAACCTCGATCTTGTAGAACCGGCCGCGCTTGGGCGTGAACCCGATGATCGAGTCATAGTAATCCTGCCAGGCTGCGTTCTTTTCCTTTTTGATACGCAGGCACTTCAGCGGCTGGGTGCCGGGACACTGCGACATAGTGTTGCCGATATAAAAGATCTCGCGATCGCCTTGCACTTGCGGCTGCGGTTTTGGCACAGGCTTCGGCCGCGGTATAGGTGCGCCTTCGCGATGGAAACGCAGAAAATGGCCGGTCGACGGATCGGTGATCGTCAAGGTTCCGCCTTTTACTTCGTAATGCGACGCCTTGTCCAAAATTTCGAGAAATTCGCCCTCGAACGTACCGTTTATCTCATTGCACGCCATGTCGGTCGTCGTGATCCTGCCGAGCTTCCACGAGCCGCCGGGCCCGATGATAATGTTGCCATTATAGAGGTTGCAGGCGGCCTTGCCGCCGATGTGCATGTCGTGGTCGACGGTCAGCGTGGCCTCGATCTTGTCGAGCGGAAATGCTCGCTTGTCCGAAAACTCATAAGAGACGATCTTCCACTTGCCCTCGATCGCGTCCTGCGCTGCGGCACAAGACGCGAACGTCAGCACGATGGCCAAAATGCCGAGTATCGAAATGTCTTTTGTCACTGTTCTCATATTTACAGGAAAACGCTCCCGGCTATAGAACGCGGCCGCTCGCCACATCTTGCATCACGCCGGCGTGCAATAGACGTCGAGAATGCTGGACGTATTACTGCCGCCGAGAACGATCCGATATGCCTTTTGGACGATCGCAGTCTGACCACTTTTTCGCAGCACGGGCGTGTTCCATTCGAGAACGCGAAATCCCGCCCGTTCGACGAGCATCGTCAACGTCGCCGGCGAGAAGAAAAACAAGTGATGCATCGCCGCGTAGTGACGCCAGCGATGCGATTTGAGATGGAGCCGGCTCTGCAGACTCTTGAGCCGAGGACTAAGGCCGTCGATGTTTGGAACACTGATAAAAAGAATGCCGCCGGGCTTCAATATACTTCGGCAAATTTTCAGTTCTTCGAGCGGGTTCTGCGTATGTTCAAGAACATGATTCAGCCTGACGACATCGAAGGTATTGCCCGCGAAGTCGATATCCTGAAGGCGCCCTTCCCACAGCGGGCAACCCGACTCGCGGGCGTCCTCGGCGAGTTTGATATCGACGCCGGCGATCGTCCAGCCCGACTCGCGGACAAGATCGAGAAACGCCCCGTTGCCGCAGCCGATGTCGAGGATAGATTTGGGTCCGCCGACAAGCCGCTCGAGGTTCGCGATCTGCTGCAAAAAGTTGTCGGCAGCTTCAGCCGTCCGCCAGTTCGCCTCGCTGCGTTTTGTCAGGTAATTGTCGGAATAGACTTTAGCCGAAAGTTCGTCAAAGCTCAGTCTCGGGCTTACGAATTCAAGGCCGCAGCCGCCGCACCGGCACAACGTAAATCCCTGGAAGTCGACGGCAAAAGGCTGCGGCTCGACACCACACATCGGACAAACAACATGCTCGGTCGGCGTCAGCTCACCGCGAGTGACCGCGTCCGACCTCCCAAAAAACGTGGATGAATCGACGGAAGACATTGCAATAAGTATACAGCAAGGAGTTGCGTGCGACTTCAGAGCCGCTCGGCAACGACAATCAGGTCGTAGACGAATTCACGATAGCGCTGCTCGCGCGCTTCGGCGTTGGGAGCACGCAGCACGGAAGAAGGATGAACCGTTGCAATGACACTTTTGGCCAGGTCCGACTCCAGCCACTGCCCACGCAGCTGCGTCACGCGAAAGTCACGCCCAAGCAAACTCTGCGCGGCCGTGGCTCCGAGAAGGACAAGCACATGCGGTTTTACTATCGTTATCTCGGCCCCGAGCCATGGGCGGCATGCCGCGACCTCACTGGCCTTTGGGCGCTCGTGCAGGCGGCGTTTGCCGGCGGGCTTCCACTTGAAATGCTTGACCGCGTTGGTTACGTATGTATGCGAGCGGTCGATCCCGGCTTCGACCAACGCCTTGTCAAACAATCTTCCGGCGGGACCGACGAAAGGATGCCCTTTCAGGTCCTCTT
>Ga0163161_10002928_pt1 | contig 12089 bp, 13 predicted proteins | sample S45metaG_FD_129847 | JGI IMG/M metagenome (GOLD analysis project Ga0163161, IMG submission 129847) | Switchgrass rhizosphere microbial communities from Kellogg Biological Station, Michigan, USA - S4-5 metaG | ecosystem: Host-associated > Plants > Roots > Rhizosphere > Soil | place: USA... | reverse complement strand
TTTAACCAGGAGATTCATATTGTTTTTTTTGTGTTGTTAAAAAATCGGATGAGCAAAATTTCTGCTGCAATAAAAATCAGCGACAAAATTAGACAAAGTTTCCATAAAGTTTGTCCGATTTTATTGGCGCCGGCAATTAATTTGACAGCATCTTTATCGGTATCGAATATTTTCAAATTACTTTTACCAGCCAGTTGATCAAGCTCATTCTTGCTCAAATAATGCATATCAGATTCTGTTCTGCCATTATTGAAACTATAAACAGCAATCAGGGAATCGGCTAGTTTTAGATTATAAAAGCCTGCATTTTTAACCTGATCGGCAATGTAAATCAATGTTTTTCCATCCGCCTGCCGAATTTCGGGGATCGCTTCGAAATGATCTGCAGTAATTTTTAAGCTTTGGTTTTTCCCCAACATGATCTTTCTACTGGCCAGTGCATTGTCGTTTCCAAGAGTGTTATACAGTGGGGTTTCATTTCCCCCGTTCAAAGCTAAACGATAGATCAGTGGTACAAAAACCGGATGACGTGCCAGATTTCCATCATTTGTATTTAATCCTGAGGCTGATAAATAAACCTGTCCGTTACCAATTCCATATTTAGAGAAAAACGATTTTCGGCCCGGCAATAACATGATATCCTCCTTATTGGTGGTATTCTTCTCTACAAAAGAATAATAACGGGAAACAGCCGGAAGATCTAAATTTTTAGGAATTTCTTCAAAAACCGTTTTGAAAATCGGGTTTTGCAGGTCAATCTGATCTACCTTGGTCGCAGTAGTGTTTAACGCTTGAATTGCAGGAAGCGATAACCCACTTAGAAACGAATTGTAATTTTGAATGTTGGCATCTAAATCCGGGAAAAGTACCACTGTACCACCTGCATTCAGATAGGTTTTAAGTTGTTGTGCCAAACCTGTTGATGGATTTTTCAATCCATTTAATACAATGAGACCATAATTGGCAAAACTGCTGTAGTTTACATTACTTTCAGCATTTTCGGTAAGCTTGTAATAACGATCGGCTGCAAACAGTGCTTTAATATAATTTCCTGCATTAGCCCCGTTTATGCTCAGCACAGGAAAACTTTCATCTACTTTAAAACTGAACGATAATGTATCATCAAAGGTTACCGGAAAATCTTTAATGCTAACGATCCCCTTTTGCCAGCCCGCATTAAGCCCTGAGAAATTCAGCGTATCCCTAACTGTTTTTCCTGCAGGAATGCTTACGGCGCCCAATCCTTTTTGCTGGTTGTTGATGCTTAGTTTTAACGGAATATTTTTTGCTTCTTCTTCAGAATAATTTTTTAACTGTACCACCAATCGTTCGTTAGCTCCTGGCTGATGGTTTGGCGAAAGCGCCCAAACACTATCTATTGCAACATTAGGCAAGGTATTGGCATTCAGCTTCAAAAATGAATACTGAATATCGCTCTTGGTTTCGAGTTTCTTTGTGGATGAGATATTTTTTTGAAAATCGGATATCAAAAAGCTATACTTATTTGCAGAACCTGTTAAAACGTTTCCTTGCCTATTTACTATTTGTTGAAGGTTTCGGTTTGCCGCAGAGATTTTCACATCATCCAATGCTTTCAAAAACTCTTCTTCATTTAATAAACGTTGGTGTTTCCCTTCGAAATTATTGGTCAGAAGTTGAAAACGATCATTTATACCAAAACCTTTTACCAGTTCTTTTGCCCTCCTCTTTGCTTCATCAAGTAGGTTACCATCTTTATTAATGGCTTCCATACTATAAGAATTATCGATGTAAATGCTTACTACATTGTTTACCGCCGTAGTTTTCTGATGATGCTCCGGGATATAAGGCTGTGCAAATGCCAGCACCAAAAAGATAATGGCTAGCATCCGTGATAACAGAATAAGCAGGTTTTTAAGTTTTTCTTTGGAAGAATTTTGTTGTTCTACCTCTTTTAAAAGCTGAACATTAGAGAAATAAAGCTTTTTAAATTTCCTGAAATTGAATAAATGGATGATGACCGGGATGGCAACCGATATTAGTGCGAAAAGAAAACCCGGATAAAGGAAATTCATTAAAAACCAAAGATAGAAAAATTATGGAAACTGGCGAATTTGAAATGTAATAAAACTCATTGACTTATCAACTTTTCTAAAATTTCTGCCGTCTCTGCAGCATTCTGAACAGTTTTAACTAAAATCCCATTTTTATCAATCAAAAAATGGGTTGGATATTGTCTCACTTTTAATTTTTCGGCCATATACCGCTCCTGATCAGGCACAACGGCATAATCGAATTTTGTTTTAAGCAAGAAATCCTGAAGTGCTTTTTGATCATCGATAGCCAAACTCACAAAGAGTATGTCTTTTCTATTGTTATACTTTTGTACCAGTTCATTTAATTCCGGCATTTCTTCTACGCAGGCCACGCATTTAATAAACCAGCACTTAAATAAAACGATTTTACCTTTTGTTTCATCTGACGAATATTTGACACCATTTACATCAGAAAAACTAAACTTAGGAATTGGTTTGCCTTCCATTTTAAAATAACCCAGTTGGGTTTTGGCATAATCGGCAACCACTCCTCCTATATCTTTCAATAACTTGGCTGGTATTTTTATCAGCTTATAATTGGTTGTCGAATCTATAGTATGGATTAAAAGGGGTAGATATTTTCCCGTAGTGAGGGCCAATAAAAAATCTTCTTTTCTGATCGATTTATCCTTTTCATCTGTTGCTGCAAAATCTCTGTAAAGCTTTACATATTGAACGTGATAAGTCCAATAACTCATAAAATCTACAGTTATGGAGTGGAGAGGAAATTCGGGTTCTCCAGCTTTTAATCTGTCTTCTTTTACTGATAGAACCTTAACAGAATTCGCGCTGACTTTTTTTGATTCAGGATTTTGAGAACATGAGGCTAAAAACAAGACAAACAATAAAAAGATGGTGTGAAAATCTCTCATAATGAAGCCGGTTAACCTGAGACAAGCTACGGATAATATTGAATAAACTAAAAAAACAGTTCAATTAATACTTAAAGCCTGGAAATTCGATATTCACTATCTTCCATTCTCCGTTTTGCAAAGCAAAATATAATTTAAAAGGCCCGCTTACTATTTTTGATTGTTTTTGAATAACATCCCTATAACCAGCCACGCCTTCAACAAAACCCATGCCCTTACCCTCATTCAATAATTCGAAATTAACATCAATAATATCGTATCTGCCACCAACATATTCATCTGACTGACCGAAAATACCTTTCAACCTGCTAATGATCACATTTTTATCGATAATCTTATTACCTGGCAGGATAAAAAAATCATTCAGTTCATCGGTAATCGCTTTGGATTGTTTAAACCATGCATTTATAAATCTGATGGCACTATTTACGATATCAGCCTGATGGTTAAATGTGGGGTTGTTCTGCATTGTATCTTTCAAAAAATTAATCGGCCAGCCAAAAGCTGGCCGATTAAAAACTTGGCGAAGTTAACTATTCTTTAGCCTTTCTCTAATTTCGGCGAGAGAATAATCGATCAATAACTTTCCATCTCTGAAAACTTCTTTCAATTCGCCTTGTGCTTCTTCTTCCCAGGTGCATTGATCTTTCAGTTCATATTCACCCAGTGCATTTTTGAAAATCTGCAATAAACCTTTCGCCGATTTTTTGGTTCCATCATCGGTAATCGGATCTTTAAATATTTCACGACCAACACCATCTACTTCTCCATAAGTGGCTTTCATGGCAAAACCAAAGGTATCGCGTGTATTGTATTGATAAGTGAATGAGCCAATGCCAAAAACCACATTGGTAGAGGCAAAACCTTTGGTTTTTAAGCGCTCGCAGATCTGTGTCGCCCTTTCTGTCGTAATGCTGTCACCATATATAGCGCCGATTTGTGGAACAAGCTCTTTAAAACCTTTATCGTTGGTTTTTCCACCAAAAACATCCCAAAGCAGTTCGATCACACCTTTTTTCTCCTTTTCGTTTTTACCATTCGGATTACCACAGATAATATCAACCGGATCTCCTGAGTCCGGCCTGATCACTACCTTGCCCAGCCTGGCCACAATATCTTCTTTTAACACAGGCAGATATTCAGTCAGCACCTTCCATAAATCCCAGGTATCAGAAACGATCGATACAATTCCTTTTGGATACACTTCTAAAATCAATCTTTTGAAGGTTTCGAGCTCTCTGGTATTGGTCCCCATACACATTACCGAATGTTCAGTTGCAGCTACCGAGCCGCCGATCAACTCCTGATCTGAATCTGCCTTATAATATTCTTCTAAAAAATCGATTGCTGGAATGGTATCCGTGCCTGTAAAACTCAACAAATGCCCGGCTGCAGAAGTTACTGCGGCTTCGATGCCGCCCATGCCCCGCATAGAAAAGTCATGCCCCTGCCAATCCACAAATTCTGGAACAGATGAAGTTTCTGCCGCATATTGATCCAAAATGGTACGGTACTGTTTGGCTATGGTGGCCGAATTGCATGGCAACCAAACCACGGCCGATAATAACGTTTCGAAATAATTGGTCAGCCAGAAAAACTCTGGTTCGGTATTGTACATGGTAAACATTGGCACACGCAAAGGCACTTCTGCACCTTCTGGCAGCGATTTGAAAACCATTGGAATATAACCCAGATCGTGCAGATCGGCGATATGCTGTGTACCCACTAAATTTTCACCTAAGTAATTGTTGATTCTGCGGGCATATTTTTTAAGGATTTCTTCTTTTGGCTGTTTAAAGAAATTTTGGTTAAAATCTTCAATAATGTATTTTTTAATAAAGTACTGCAAGCCAAAAAGCACCACATGATTTACATTTTCAAGCCTGCTTTTTCTGGGTGTCCAATTGGAGTAAACCAATGTGGTATTTTCAGGGTATTGCCTGCGGTGATCTACTTTGTATCCGTCTGTTAATAATAATGGGTTCATCGTTTTTATATTTATAGTTAAATGTTATTTCTTCCTTTTTCGTTTGGATAAAGACTTTGTAAAGTATCACTCTGCCAAAATGCCTTTGTTTTGATATCCAAACAGGTCAATTTTCCGGTAAATGCAGCACCGGTATCAATATTCCATACATTACAGCCCTGCATAGGTACATCAACATGGTAATAAAGTGTTGGTGTATGGCCAATATAGATTTCGTGATAAAGCAATAACCGTTTAGGATAAATTGCCGAATCTTTTTTAATCCGGCTATCCATCGTCAATGCCATTTCCCAAAGCGTCCTGTCCCACGAATAATTGGACGAATAACGTTCTTTTTCCGGCCCATGCATGGAAGAGAACCCGGCATGGATAAAGAGGTTGTTATCTTCATCTACGTGATAATCTTTCATTCGTTTAAAGAAACTTAAATGTTCTTTTTTGAGCTGATCGGACAGACCGTTATAACTTTCGATGGTTAATTTACCCCCGTGTACAAACCAAACCTCATCTATGATTCCTTTTTCGAGCCAATCGATACACCAGGCATCGTGATTGCCTTTGATAAAGATGCATTGATGGCTATTTTCCAGTTTCATGAGATAATCGATTACCTGCGCCGATTCGCTCCAGCCATCTACATAATCACCCAGAAAAATCAGTTTATCATCCGTTGATATTTCTGCACGTTCAAATAGTTGAATTAAACCGCTTAATCCACCGTGTATATCACCTATGACTAATGTTCTGTCCATTTTTAAAACGTTATAAACTCAGCAGGCACAACAGCTGTAAGCCACACATTGTTATCTGATAAATAAAATTTATATCCGGCCCTGTGCATGGCGCCGCTATTTATAGTAAGTATAACCGGTTTTCCCCTCCTACTACCTACTTTGTTGGCCGTTTCTCTATCGGCGCTTAAATGCACATGTTGCCTGCTCATTTTTTGTAAGCCATGCGTTTTAATATCCGACAGGAACTTTTCTACTGTACCATGAAAGAGATATTCTAGCGGTTCTGCTTCATCAAGGTTTAATTCGATTGAAATAGAATGTCCCTGATTAGCCCTGATCCTGGTTTTATCTTCGTTGAAGGCAAATCGTTTTTTGTCGTTATTTTCAACAATGTAATCAAGCAGTTCAAAATCTATTCGTCTCTCATAAAGATCAAATTTGGCAATTAGCTCATCTACATCTGCCCAGCCATTCTGGTCAAGCTCTAAACCTATAGTTTCAGGCGAATGCCTCAAAATATAGCTTAAAAGCTTACTGATGCCTTTCGTTATTTTATTGTCCATGAGCGTATTCATCCAAGATCTTCAACTTTTTATTAATTGCCACATCACTAAATGTGAAAGGCTTTTCTGCTGGTAGCATTAAATTTTCCAGTTGACCGTTTTGAACAAAACTATACTGCTCCTTTACGAATTGACTGATATCCTCAATTAATAAAATATCATCTTTTGCAAAAGATTTGATAAAGTTATCCTTCAATCCGATCTGAATTGCCCTTCTTTCTTGTTTTGCACCATGCGGGTCGTGATCTGGATCCCACTGCAACCTGATGTCAGAACTTTCTAATTCATTTCTCCATTCGTCATGAGAAATGTCTTCCGTTTGATCATAGGAAGTGTAAACCGCATGTTGCAGGTAAGTGTGGAACGCAGATTTTTTAAGATGTATTGCCAGGATGATTTCTTGCCCCGTTTTTGTTCCCCAGCCACTTCTGTACATCATCCATAAAAAATTAGGCTTAATCCATGTCATCCGGTTAAAACTGAACGCACCTCCAAAAAATTGATTTTTGACTGCAAATTCAGCTATTTCTTTTTTGTAAGCCTGATAAACGATTATTTTTTCGTCATCATACTGGGCCATAATATGGCATCCTGATTTTGGCCATTGTAATATCTGTTCTGTATATTTTTTTACTGTTATTTTCATTTTGTAATTCTGTTAACATCTCATCTCATTTGTTAATGCGATTGAGCCTTTCTTCATAGAGCAGGTAATTCTCCTCGTCGAAACAAACGAAGATTACTTTTTCTATCTTTTCTTTTTCAGCGAAATTGTTTACCGTGGCAATGGCGATAGCTGCTGCTTTATCTTTAGGAAAATGATAAATCCCTGTGCTGATGTTAGGGAAAGCAATAACCTTAGCACCATTTTCGACCGCGAGGATTAAACTATTGCGGTAACAATCGGCCAGTAAAGTATTATTTTTTTCACTTTCTCCATTCCATACCGGGCCAACCGTATGGATTACATATTTTGCAGGTAAATTACCTGCCGTTGTAATTACAGCATTGCCTGTTTCGCATTTCCCCTGTTTATCTCTGATGGCTACACACGCCTCCAAGATGGCTTTGCCACCCTTTCTGTGAATGGCACCATCAACCCCACCACCACCGAGCAAGGAACTGTTTGCCGCATTCACAATGGCATCGGCTTTAATTTCTGTAATATCGGCTTTGATTAGTTCTAAAATCATTTTTTAAATTCTTATTAATAAACTATCCCATCATAAATGCCATGATCTTCTAAAATTCGGGACCAAGCTTCTTTCTGAGATAGACCCTGAAATAAATTCAGGGTGACGGATGTAAGAGTGAGGTTAATAAACCTAATTCCTGGATATCTCATCCCTTACTTCCATCAATGCAAAACCCAACAGATTTAAACCTTTCCAACTTGCTGGAATTGAAGCATCTGAATGATCCTCTGCCAAACCGATTCCCCAAATGGCATCAACCGGACTGGCTTCAACCAGAATTTTTCCTTTGGTTTGCAAAAGGAATGATTTCAATGCTTCATGTTGAGAAAACTTAAGCAGGTTCCCCTGTTTTACAATTTCATATTTATGTGCATCCCATTTTTCGACATCAAAACTCTTGATCTGTCTACCCAGATCTTTTACATCTTTCGGCGATTCTTTTGTTAATACTTTTTCAAAAATCTCCCGATCATTAAACAACAAAGCTTTTTTTGCCATCATGTAATGCTCGGCTGTATGATAAGTGATGTCATTTTCCACAAACGGAGATGGCCACCATTGGCTTAAACAAGTTTTAATGATTGAGCCATCCTGGCTCCTTTGGTGCCCCCAGAACATTAAAGAGTCGACCTTTTTTTCACCTTGTGTTTTCAGCAACCAATTTATATTATACTTCATAACAAACTAATTTTTATTGCTCTCCACTAACTTTTTAAGCTTATCAATTACTGCATCAACAAGTTCATCAAATGTTTTATACTGGTCGATCCCTTTCCTTCGACAAACAATATCGATATTTCCTTTTCTCCAAAATCCCTCTTCACAACAAACCATTAATTTGCCAGAATCGGCAAACAAACCCAACTCCATCATCGAAATGGGCGATTTTGAATTGCCTTCAAGGAACAATAAAATCACATCCGCATTTTCCATCGCATCCAACTCCCAGTTCACCTGCTCGCTGAATGGTTCATTTTCAATGGTCTGTGTCCAGGTGTGATCCCAGGATGCTCTGCGTGGATTGAAAACAATTACATCATCTAAGGTTTCTTCGGTGCTTGCCTTATTGATAAATTTTTGTTGCCAATCAATCGAATTGCCCATATCAATGGTTCCGGCCAGAAATACCGAAACATCGGAAGGTGTAATAACCTGTGGAGGAAGTATCGTTTTCATCTTATTTTTATAAAATATCTGCCAATTTGATCTGTGTTACCCCTTCATGATCAACCTCTTTGATAGAATCTGTTGTAAAAATCTGTTCAAAATATTTGCCTAATTCATCAAAACCTTTGCTAAAAATACCATGACTAATCGCCAGATATAATTTCCCTGCATTTTTCGTTTTTAGCGCTTCTGCCAAACCGATAAATGTACCACCACCGTCGCAGATGTCATCTACAATCAGGCAATCTGCACCTTCAAGATCATCGGCATATACTTTAAATCCTGAAAGCTTGCCTGTTTTTACATCCCTGCTTTTTGAGCATTCTACCACCTCTGCCCCACCTAAAAATTCGGACACCTTATAAATTTTCTTTAAGGCACCACCATCAGGAGAAATGAGTTTGACTTCAGTTCCAATGTTTTCAATTACTTGTTTTATAAATTCGTGGTTCGAAACTGTCACACAGTTGTTGAGCAAGGCTGGGGTTACTTCACTATGTGGATCGAAAACGGTAACACTTGCCAAAGCCATGGCATTAATGATATCGGCATAAACCTTCACCGATAAGGGTTCGCCTGGAATCATCACCCGGTCTTGCCTTGCCGCAGGAAAATAGGGAATAAAAAGATTGATTTCTTTTACACCCATCCTTCTCAAGGCATCAACTGTGATACAGATCATACCTAAATCATTGAAGGAATTTATTCTTTGCGTAATGGTAACCGGAGCAGCAACATTAAAATTATTTGAAATTTTAATGTGTGGTTCGCCACCTGCAAATAAAAAAGATTTGTATTCAATTAAGTTATTTTCGCCTAGCGGAGTAAAACTTGGATCTAGATTTAACATATATTTGCGTATTATTTACACAAATATAAAAATCATTTTTAGAATGCAAAGAATAATTTGTGTTTATTTTACGCAAACCTAATGTCAAATTGGAAATTTTCCTTTACAAGCTGGTTATATTTTGGCTTATCGAAGGTAAAAAGTTTACCTGGACGACCACTAGCGCCCATTTTAACCACTTTATCAGTTTCTGTAACAATTCCAAAACTTAATATTTTTTTTCTGAAATTTCTTCGGTCAATATCCCTTTCTAAAATGGAGCAATATAGGTTCTCCAAATCCGAAAACAGAAATTCATGATCCAACAGATCAAAACCAATGGGCTGATAAGTGAGTTTGCTTTTTAAACGTTGATGGGCCAGACTAACCATTTCATTGTGATCATAGCCTAATTCCGGAATTTGAGCAACCGGAAACCATTTTGCGTCTTTGGCATCGGTATCCGCCTTTAATACAAAGTTTTTAGGATTAACCAGGGCAAAATACGCAACAGAAATTACCCTAAACCGATCATCTCGATTGATGTCATCACCAAAAGTACCCAGCTGCTCAAGATAATTTACCGTGATACCAGCCTCCTCTTTAAGTTCGCGCTCTACTGCCTTAAGCAAAGGCTCATCATTTAAAATAAATCCGCCTGGTAAAACCCATCTATCGGCCAGTTTGCCAAATCGCTGTTGAACCGCCAGCACATAAAGCGTTCCCTTTTCGTAGCCAAAAACAATGGCATCAACAGCAATTTTGATATTTTGATCGATCATCTATTAATTTGTGTTAAAACAACACAAAGTTAATTTTTTTAATGAATAAGATCGAAATAGCACACTAAATTCTATCTGAACTTTTTCATTGCTGTCCAAAGTTTTTCATCCATGCCATATACATCAGGCCTGTATTCTATCCTGTCATTTTGCGACCAGGCCGTAATATAAGTGATGATTAATGGCACAGCTTTCTTTGGGCCGAACCAGGCCGGTTTCAATTGAAAAGCTTTAGTGGTATCTGCCTTTTGTGCCATGCGTTTTTTATACCATTTTACATGGGTACTATCAATTGGCGGTAAATCAACCTCTGCCCTAAGCTTATCATAAGTATAAGCATCTTTCACTAAAAGTTCGGCAAATTCAAGTGGTTTTTCGATACGTACACACCCATGACTAATGGCCCGGTTGGTGAGGTTAAATCCGTTCTTGTTATTGGTATCGTGCAAATAAATACTCGAGCTGTTATCGAAGATAAATTTGAATTTCCCTAAGGCGTTACCGCCACCCGAACCCTGCTTAAATTTGAAGGGCAATTTATCTCTCGAATACTTATTCCAATTGATGGTATCTGGCTCTCCAATCAGCTTATCTTTGTAGTACACTTTGATGTTACTATTCGATAAATAAAAAGGATCTTTTCGTGCCATCCAATAGATCTCACTTTGTGCAATACTAACCGGAATATTCCATATCGGATTGGCCTGAATCGAATTGATTTTACTAAACAATAAAGGCGTTTCATGGTTCTTCGGTTTGTCGTCTAAATTGCCCGATTTTGCGAAAGCTTTTAACTTCTCTTCATAACCCTCTTCGCGTTTGCCGCCAACACAAACTTTCATCGAAATTACGGTATCCAATTTATCCAACCAGGTTAACCTAAAATCGGGAATATTCACCTGTACATAGTTGCCTCCGGTCTCCGGCATTTTCCAGCGGAAGCGTTCCATATTCAACAGTAAAATCCGTTTTTCGTTTTCCGTGTTTGCTCCTAAATACGCTGCCTGCAAAGCTTTATACTGAAGCGATTTTGGCTGAACAGCTCTTAAGGTATCCACTAGACTTTTACTATTCAAAAGATTGTTCATTCCTGCGCTATCCGGACGCCTAATTTTAATATAATAGCGAGAAAAAATAGTGCGCGGATTTACCACCCCGTATTTAAGATAATTATTATAGTTTAAATAGGCATTTGCAGATAACAGCTCAAGCTTGGCAATCACAGGATAACTTTCTTCTACCTTTTTAAATTTATTGGCGCTTAACGCTTCTAATAAACCTTTAATCTCTTCTCCCTTAAAGAGTTTTGGATTTAATCCATGCACTTTACTTTGTTCTAAATAGCTTACTAACGAATCTAATTCCCCATTGATATAAAACTGCGTAACCAATTTAGGCTCAGCATAATGATGTGCATAAAATGTTTTGATTGTTTTAGGATTAACGAATTTACCCGAAAGACTGTCCATTGTTTTCACAAAAATGCTGTCGTAAGCTACAGTATCAAAATCTTTATAGATCTTATTTTTAAAATGTTCAGAAAGCACTTTTCCAATCTCGGGTGGGCTTTTAAACCATCCACAGGCAGAAATGAACAAAATAATGGGCAGGATTAGAAAGCGAAACTTTTTCAAACAAGTAAAATTTTAATACAAAATAAGGGTTATTGGCAATAAAAACAGCATAATGGCAAATTAAGTGCCATTATTTTTTGTTTTACCATTTCAAACGCTATATTTGCCAGCGCTTATCAGCTAACGTATTGATACTGGCAGAAATAATTTATGAATTTAACTTTGAACCATCACTTACATTTACACCATCGCCGATAGGCGATATGATATGTTTGTTTTGTACTTCAAAACTTTTTTCCGTAAAATAATT
>Ga0163161_10002926_pt1 | contig 12091 bp, 5 predicted proteins | sample S45metaG_FD_129847 | JGI IMG/M metagenome (GOLD analysis project Ga0163161, IMG submission 129847) | Switchgrass rhizosphere microbial communities from Kellogg Biological Station, Michigan, USA - S4-5 metaG | ecosystem: Host-associated > Plants > Roots > Rhizosphere > Soil | place: USA: Michigan... | reverse complement strand
GTTGGTGGTGAGGGCAGGTGCGAAGTCCACGTAGTTCTTGAACTTCTGGTAGAACGCGGCGACGTTCAGCGTCACCTTGCGGTCGAACAGGCTGGTCTTGATACCGACTTCGTAACCGTCCGAAGTTTCGTCGGGTGTCTGCAGGAGCGATGGATCAAGAGGAGTGGACACGCCCGTGGCAGCTACGCCCGCCCGAAAGGATCGACCATAGTTTGCGTAGAGGTTGACTTCGCGGTTGACCTCCCAGCTTATGGATGCGCCGCCGGTCAGCGCCTCTGGCTTCAGCACGCTGCGGGTGGTGGTGTCGACGTTGGCTGCCGGGATGATCAGTCGTTGCGCGCGTCTGATATTGTTCCAGGTCTGGCGCAAGCCGCCTGTAATCGTCAGGCCATCGACGACTTCGTAGCCCAGAAGGCCGGACACGGCATAGGACTTCGAGACGATCGGCAGGATGACCGAAACGTCGACAGGAAACACGAAGATCTGCGGCGGCACGGGACCAGGCGCGGTCATTCCGGGAAACACTGCTCCGAGCGGGTCGGTGAAGAACGCGTCATTTCTCTGGGACACTTCCACATCGTTCTTGCCATAGTCGTAATTGGCCGCGAGCGCCCAGTTCAAGCGTGAGTTGTTCGGTGACTGCAGGCGAAGCTCGAAGGTCCAAAGATTGTATGGTGTCGTGATGCGCTGGGGCAACTGATAGCCGGGAACGGCATTGCCGACGTCCTGGTCACGTGCCTGATTGAGCGATGTCTTCTGATAACCACCATTGAAGACCAGATTGCTCCAACCAAAGTCATAGTTGGTGTTGAGCGTGACGAGATGTGTCTCGTTGGTAAAACGGAACTCCCCCTCGGTTACTGACAGGCGATCCTTCAGGCTGATCGCCGGACCGCTGCGCAAGGGGAAGAAGCTGTTGGGGCTAGGCTGATTGCCGGGACCGAAGACAGCAGAGAAGGGCCGCGTATCGGTCCAGAGGTATTGATAGACGAGATCCGCGCGGAACTTGGAAGATGGCTCCCACGCCAGCGAAAGCCGACCGCTCAAGGTCTCGTTATAGGATTTGCGGCCATCGATGTTCTTGACCTGGCCACCTCGATTGCGATCGTAAAGCATCGCACCGCGAATGGCGAGTGTGTCCTGAACGAGGGGTATCGAAGCCGCGACTTGGAAGTTGCGCGCGTTGCGATCGCTGCCGGCGGCTTGGGCGTAGCCTGTAGGCGTGCTGAGGTTGGGACGGGCGGAACTGATGACGATCGATCCCGCAGGGGAAACCTTGCCACGAAACAGGCCTTGTGGTCCGCGCAGTACCTGTATCTGTCCGATGTCGTAGATTGCGGAGAAGAACGTGTTGGGATCAACATCGATTTCGTTGAAGTAGACTTGAACCGCGTCGCTCGATCCGCTGTCGGGGTTGAACGAGATGCCGCGCAGCGTGGCGATATTGCTTCGACCGTCGCCGTTTTCCAGGGTCAAGCCCGGAACGATGTTCTGGATTTCCTTGACATCGAACAGGTTGAGGCGGGCGACATCCTGCCCCGTCACCAGATCGACGGCCAAAGGCGTCTCTTGTAGCGTTTCTGCCCGGCGAGTGGCGGTGACGACGATTTCCGACGTATTTGGCTGGGTTGAACCCTGCTCTACCTGTTGCGCTTGCGCCCCAGCGGTGATTGCCAGTCCGCAGACGCAGCTCAGCAACTCCATCACGCGATATTTGCGAGACATCCTCATCATCCTCCCATTTTTGCTTCGGAATCTTTTTTCTTGTATGTTGCTACGTATAGCGATGCTCGCGGTACATGAAGCCCCTTTTCACGATGTGGAACGGTTATTCACAGGATCACCGGCTTCGTGCTTCGCGGCTTCGCTGGGGCGGTCTCATCGTCGTGTCGAAAGGTTCTGTCGGCCTTGTCGGTGCGGTGCTACAGCCCCGGCCCATGGCCATCGACTACAAGTCGCCCGTTAGGGCGGAGACATGAGCCGCATCCAATAGCCTTCAGAGGACCGGAATGCTTCCTGGCCGCTGCTATGCCATGCCATCGATCCCGCCATTGGATATGCCATGGTGATACGCCCGGGTCGCAGCCTGCGTGCGGTTGCCGACGTGAAGTTTACGCAGGATCGCTTTGACGGCCGCTTCCGTAAGAACGAGTGCCTCGCCAATCGCCTTGTTCGTCTCACCGGAGGCGAGAAGGCGAAGAATGTCGTGCTCGATTTCGGTGAACTTGATCGATAGCGAACCCGGCTCGCGAGGATATTCCTCGCTCATCTTGTCGAGCGAGAAATCCGGAGAGTCATTGCCGCCGATCGGAGCGGTGGATGGTGACCTCGCTCAGCGTGCCAGCCAGGAACGCGCGACCTGCGCGGCTTGGTCCGTGTCGCTGCCTCCGCCTAACGCAGCGGCGAGGAGCAGCCGCAGCTTGCGCGCGTTGAGGTCCTCGGCGCCGATCACGCCGAGGTCGGCCAGCCTGGCTCCAGATTCGTAGGTCGGAGCGACGCCGCCCAGCGGACAATGCGTGGCGAGGCCGATGAGCAGGCCCGCGGTCTGCGCGCGCTCGACTGCGGAGATCAGGCGCATGGGGATGTTGCCGCGTCCAAACCCTTCTAGCACCAATCCGCGCGCGCCGCATCGGACCAGCGCGTCGATGAACTCTGGTCCGCTTTCCAATCCTAGCGACACGATATGCACCGCAGGCTCGGGCATGACAGCGGCCAGTGCTGTGCGTCGTAGTGGTCGCGCGCTCCATCGGACGGCCCGTTCGTCGACGCGTCCCAGCACCGCGCTGTCGGGACCGAAGGCGTCGGGAGCGCTGCTGTCCTGCTTGGTCGCTGCTCGCGCCGCAAGGATGCGTCCAGCAAAGACGATCGCCACGCCCGCGCCGTGTGCCCCAGCATCGCGCGCGACCGTGAGAGCATCGCGCAAGTTCGCAGCGCCATCATAACCGGGCAAGGCAGGAGCGCGCTGGGCGCCGGTAAACAGCACCGGCATGTCGCCGCCGTGATAGAGGTCGGCGAGAAACGCGACGTCTTCCATGGTGTCGGTGCCATGAGTAATCACAACGCCCGCAACTTGGCTCGCAGCAGCCTGGGAGATGGCTTTGACGATCCGCATCGCGTCGGCGAAGCGCATGTCCTCGCTCAGCCCGGCATAGATGTGATGCCGGATTACGTCGGTGGGAAGCATGGTGCCTACATCCACGCCTCCGGCATGTCCGACCAAGACGCCTTGTTCGTCCGGCTTCGACGCGATCGTTCCGCCCGCATCGATCAGAACAATACTAGGCATGGCGGGATCCTTCACGCAGTTACATATACGACGATCATGACGTCCGGCGGCAGATCCCGACCGAAATGACAGCGCCAGGCGAGGTCCGCCGGCATGGCGAGTTTTGTGGTGCCGGGCGAGAACCCTCTGTCGCTTATCAACGATGCTGTCGCATTCCGCCGGGCGATCGACCGTGGCTTTGCTGCCTATCGCCAGAAACGCTTGGCATCGCACAAGTCGTCGTGGGCCTCCGCGGCGGCGCAGAGTAGCGCCTTCTTCCTGCCGTCTCCAAGCAGCGCCCGCGCGTCCACGTCAGCCTCAAGGCCGAGCTTGCGTAGTTCGTCCGGCGCAGTGGCGAGATCGTTGAGCGCGCCCAGATCGTCCTGCAAGCTCTCGAGCGCCGAGAGAAACCGCTTATGCCGACGGCGCGCGCGCTTGTCGTCGAACAGGGCGGCAAAGAACTCGCTGGCATAGCGCAGCTTCTTGGCATCCTTGCGCACGGTATGGCGCGCCTCGTCGTGTGCGGTCGCCAGCTTGCGGCCGTCCTTCTTCACCTTGCGGCGGACGCGGTCCAACGCGGCCTCGGCAAAGTCGCGTGCTGGCTCTTCGCGCCGCGTGCTTGTCTCTGCGTTGCGCGTCCACTCGCCGTCGAGCAGCCATTGCACCAGGTCTAGCATGGCCCAGCGGGCGCGGGGCGACCCCAGCGCCGCCTCGACTTGTGCATAGGCCTTCTCACGCGCGGCCTGCAGCCGATCGCGCAGCGGCCCAGGCGCGGCACGTTCGACCAGCACATCGAGATTGCGCGCTTCGCCAAGTTCCGCCGCGAGCGAGCGCAGTTCTTCGCGCAAGGCAGTCGCTTTCTCATCATTCTCGAACAAAGGCTTGAAGATCGAGAAAGCGGATCGCAACCGGCGCAGCGCAACGCGGGCCTGGTGCAGCGCTTCGACCGAAGCTTCGGTGCGTAGCGCGTTCTCGTTCAGGCGAAACTGGCGGATGCACGTCTGTGCAATATGCTGAAACGCCTCGGCCGCGTTCATCTCGGGCTGGAGCGTGACCTTGCCGGACTTGAACGATGAACGCGGGCGTTTGGTCAGGCGATAGCCGCGCTCGGACTTGGACAGCACGCCAAGGTGCAGGGGCACGTGCGCGTCGATCTTGCGCGCCAGCGCGAACAACGGCGCCGACGCGCCCTGTTTGAGTTCCAGTTCGATCTCGCAGATGCGGTCCCGGCGCGCGCCGGAGATCACCTCCCCGCCGTCTAGCACGAGCTCGATCTCGGCATCGCCTTCGTGCACGATCCAGGTGAGGCGCTCCACGTTCACCTCGAACAGCGGAGCGATCTCGTCCGCCAGATCTCCCAGCATTGCGCGCAGTGGCGTCGTATGGTCGAGCACGGGCACGTCGTCGCTGACGGGCATCTCCCATTCAGGACGCACGAACAGGCCGACACCGGCCGTGCCATTGGCCTTTATGGTCTGGATGCGCTTGTCGCCCGCGCGCCGGATGCGAAGCGAGAAGCCGGCCTTGGCAAGCGCATGGTCGGCAGTGTCGAAGTAAATGGCATGCAGATTCTGCACCTTGGGCTCGCCCGACAGGATCTCGGATGCGCCCAGCGCTGCCGCCGCCTCTTCCGGGACCTCAAGCTTCAGTTCCACCTCTAACACGTATTGGCTACCTTTTAATTGGGATATCGCGTCGGGCGTTGCGCGAGACAAGGATAACGTCGCTGCTGCGGATTTGATGCTGCGCCTGCGCCTGCGTTTGGGTGAGGGGCGCGGTTGCCCAGCTGACGGCTCGTTATCGCCTTGCCTGTCCCAGCAGCGCCACGAGGGCAGCCTTTGTGGGTAGTTTACGGTTGGCGTCGGATAGCTACGCTCATAGACGGGAGCGCATGGATCCTCATTTTCAAGTGCCTGCACGAGACAAGCACAAGCCGGTTCGCGGACGCATGGCGTGGTGCGGTGTCATGCTGCTGATGGCCACATTCGCAGCCTTCACGGACATCGCCGGAGCACAAGATCAAAAGCCCCTGACGCTGGAGGCTGTCTATGGCAGTCCCGACCTTTCCGGCCCCAAGCCACGCGCGCTGCAGCTCTCTCCCGACGGGCGCTATGCGACCCTGTTGAAGCCGCGTGCTGACGATCGGCAACGCTATGATCTGTGGGCGATCGATGTCGCGACCGGCGCCGAACGCATGCTGGTCGACAGCGAGAAGCTGGGCGGTCGACCGATCTCGGAAGAAGAGAAGATGCGCCGCGAGCGCCTGCGGCTCGCGGGCACGCGCGGAATCGTCAGCTATAGCTGGGGGCCCGACGGCAAGGCGCTGCTGGTCCCGGTGGACGGCGACTTGTGGCTCGCGCCGCTCGATGGCGAACCCCGCCGGCTGACCGACACTGCAGCAGCCGAACTCGACGCCAAGCTGTCCGAGACGGGGCGCTACGCCAGCTTCGTGCGCGACGGCGAGCTCTTCGTCGTTGAAACCGCGAGCGGGCGCGAGCGCCAGCTGACCGATGGCGCCAGCGCGACCGTGACCTGGGGCTCGGCGGAGTTCGTCGCGCAGGAAGAACTCGATCGCTCGACGGGGCACTGGTGGAGCCCCGACGATCGCCTGCTGGCCGTCGCGCGAGTGGACGAGAGCAAGGTCGATGTGGTGCAGCGGCTGGCGATCGGCGCGGATGGCAGTTCGCTCACCGCGCAACGCTATCCCCGCGCCGGCACCGCGAATGCGCGGGTCGAGCTGTTCGTCATGCGACCCGACGGCAGTGGCCGCGTCAAAGTCGACCTCGGCGACAATCCCGACTTCTACCTGGCGCGGGTCAACTGGTCGGCGGATGGCAAGACGCTATGGGTGCAGCGTCTGAGCCGCGACCAGAAGCGGCTTGATCTGCTGGCGGTGGACCCTGCCACAGGTGCCGCGCGGCCCGTGCTGGCGGAAACCTCGGCGACGTTCGTCAATCTGCCGTCGACCGGCTTCGGGCAGGGTGATGAGGCGGGGCTCGTCCCGCTCAAGGACGGCGGATTCCTGTGGCTGTCGGAGCGCGACGGGCACATGCACCTCTACCGCTGGCGCGCGGGAAAGATGACGCAACTCACGCGCGGGGACTGGACGGTGGCCGGGGTCGGCGGGGTCGATGAAAAGGCGGGCAAGGTCTACATAACCGGCAATCGCGAGACGCCGCTCGACCGGCATCTGTATGCGGTCCGGCTGAACGGTGGCGGTAAACCGCAGCGGCTGACCGAGCTTGGCTTCTGGAACGAGGGCACCCTAGACCGTCAGGGCGCGCACCTTCTCCTGCAGCGCCAGAGCCCTACGCAGCCGCCGCAAGTCTATCTTGCGGACGCGCAAGGCCATCGGCTGCGCTGGCTTGAGGAGAACCGCATTAGTCCAGGCCATCCCTTCGCCCCTTATATGCAAGCGCTCAGCAAGCCCGAATACGGTACGATTGCGGCGGCCGACGGGCAGACGCTGCATTGGGAGGTGTTGAAGCCGCAAGGCGCCGGGCCGTTCCCGGTGATCTTCGATGTCTATGGCGGGCCGCACGCGCAGCGCGTGTCGCACGGCTGGGGCGCGCCTGCGGATAGCTGGTGGGTGGAGCAGGGTTACGCGATCTTCCGCCTGGATAACCGCGGATCGGGCAATCGCGGCCGCGCTTTCGAGGAGCCGATCCATCGCCAGCTCGGCACCGTCGAAGTCGCCGACCAGCTGGCCGGGCTGGCCTGGCTCAAGGCGCAACCATGGGTCGCAGGTGACCGGATTGTCGCCAACGGCTGGTCCTACGGCGGGTACATGGTGCTACGTTTGCTCCAGAGCGCACCCGGCGCCTTTGCGGGCGGCATCGCGGGGGCGCCGGTGACGCAGTGGGACCTCTACGACACCGCCTATACCGAACGCTACCTCGGCGATCCGCGCAGCGATCCCGCCGCCTACCAGCGCGCCGATGTGCTGTCGCGGGCGGCCAGCATCCGCGATCCGTTGCTGGTGGTGCACGGCATGAGTGACGACAATGTCGTCTTCGACAACAGCGTGCGACTGTTCGCCGCACTGCAAAAGGCGCGGGTGCCGTTCGAGACGGCGGTCTACCCCGGCCAGGCGCACGGCTTCCAGGGCGAGGACATCCTGATCCACCGCGCGCTGACGACCCAGCGCTTCCTGCAGAAGGTGGCGCCAGTCACAGGGGTGCAGCCGGGTTGTGCCAGAGCGTGCAGTCCAAGTCAGGAATAGGCGGTGATCAACGTCGTACCTAGGCCGAACTAAGCAGCTCTCGAGTTTTCCTGGCAGCCGCCACCCAACTTTCGTCATTCCCGCGCAGGCGGGAATCCATCTCCGGTGCTCTCGTAAGGACCCACGGTGAGGCGAGGCTGAACCGTGAGACAGGCGCCGTCACGCATCGTCGCTGCAAACGCGAGCTCAGGAGATGTATCCCCGCCTGCGCGGGAATGACGAGGGTATTGTACGAGAGGTCCGCTAACCGTGCTTACGGTATAGAGCCGAATGAAATCGACCTAGATATTCCCCCGCAGGGTCACACCGATCACGCGCGGATCGCTCGGGGTACCGATGATCAGGCCCGAGTTGCCCGCCTGGATCGTCAGGTTCTGGATGTAGTTCTTGTCGAAAAGGTTGCGGGTGAACACGGCGACTTCGAGCTTGTCGTTGAAGCGCCAGCCGATGCTGGCGTTGACGATTGTGTAGCCTTTTATGACCGTGGAGGCGGACGCCGTCGGATCGCCGAACACCTTGGTGCGCGAGTTGAAATCGGCGTGTAGCAGGATCGCGCCCTGGTCACCCACCGGCAGCGAATAGTCGGCGCCGAGGGTCACCGACCACTTTGGCAATCCCGACAGGCCTCGTCCGCTCAGGTCGCACGCCGAAGTGCCGGTGCCGATCCGTTCGATCGGGCAAGGGCCATTGGGATAGGACACGTACTTGCCGTCCGCGTAGGCCGCCGAGGCGCGCAGTTGGAAGTCGCTGGTGACTTGCGCGATCGCGTCCGCCTCGATGCCCTTTACCCGCACCTTGGGGATGTTGGCGAGGTAGGTCCGCAGCGCGACGGCGGCGCCCGTGTCCGTCACGTTGGCCTGGAAGTCGCGTACTTGCGTGTAGTAGGCGTCGATGTTGAAGATCAGGCGGCGGTCGAACAGCTGCGTCTTCAGGCCGATCTCGTACGCGGTGTTCTTCTCGGGCCGCACCACGGCGGTGTTGAGCGCGGGCTGGTTGTTGTTGTCCAGCGGCAAGCCCGACATGTTGATCCCGCCCGACTTCGCGCCCCGCGCATAGCTCGCGTAGCCCAGCACCCCGTCGGTGAACGCGTAAGAGATATTGGCGCGACCGCTAAGGTCGCCGTCCTTGTCAGACGCGGCATAGGACTGCCCGCGTAGGATCGACAGCTGGTCATTGCGCTGCGCCGCCGTGATCACCGACGGCCCGCCGAACGTGAAGGTGTCATAGGTCCCTTCCTTCTCCTCGTAGGTGTAGCGCAAGCCGCCGGTCAGCGTCAGCCCGGTGACGGGACGCCAGTTAACCTCGCCGAAGGCGGCGTAGCTGTCCGAGCGGAAGTCCGTATGCCCGTCGGTGCCATAGCCGTTGAGCAGGTTGGAGTCGGCGAACAGCAGCCAGTAGGCGGCGCGCGGGCCATAGATCGAAATCGGGCGCCCGGTGATCTTCTGGCGGAAGAAATAGAGCCCGCCGACATAGCTCAACGCCCGCTCACCATCGGAGGCGATGCGCAGCTCCTGGCTGTACTGGTCTTGGCGCGAGGGGATGTGCTGGCTCAGCTGAATCGGAATGCCGGTGTAATCGCGATCGTTGTCGGCGTCCCAGTTCCAGAAGCGCCAGGCGGTGACGGAGGTGAGCGTCGCGGCGCCGAAGTCCCAGTCGACGATGCCGGCGACACCGCCTTCGTTCGTGTTCACGCCCAGGTCGGCGTCGATGTCGGTCAGGCGACCGTAGGGATTGAGGCTTGGCGGCGCGTACGGTCCGCCGGGCAGGTTCGCAGCAAGGGCAGGATACTGCCGCGCCGGCACCTTCAGCGTGGGGGCGACACGAACGAAGACCTGGGTGCAGCACTCGCTCTCGAAATTCGCGAAGTCGGCGATCAGGCGCGCCTGGAACGTGTCGGACGGCTTGTAGAGCAGTTGCCCGCGCACCGCCTGATTGCCGATCGTGTTCTGGTCGCGGCCGTTGCGTACGTTGTGGATCACGCCATCGCGCCGCGTCGACAGGGCGGAGATGCGGAATGCGAGCACGTCGTTGATCGGTCCGGATCCCGATACCTTGGCCTGCAGGAAGCGGTCGCTGCCGAACGAGATCTCGCTGCGCAGTTCGGGCGTGAAGGTGGGCATGCGGGTGGTAACGTTGATGGCGCCGGCGGTGCTGTTCTTGCCGAACAGCGTGCCTTGCGGCCCGCGCAGCACTTCGATCTGGTCAATGTCCGTGAAGTCGAACGCGGCGGTCGCCGGGCGGGCGTGATAGACCTGATCGACATAGAAGCCGACACCCGGCTCCAGGCCGTCGTTCGCCTGGCTGACCGCGACGACGCTGCTGCCCAGGCCGCGAATGGTGAAGGCCGTATTGCGCGGGTTGGCGGAGCTGTAGTTGAGGGTGGGCACCAGCTGGCTCAGCTGGCTGGTGTTGACCGTATAGGACCGATCGAGCAGCGCGCCCCCAACCACCGACAGCGCGCCGGGAATGGTTTGCGCGTCTTCGGCGCGGCGGCGAGCCGTGACAGTGATCGGCTCGATGCTGTTAGGCGAGGACGTGGCCTCGGAGGCTTCGTCCCCTTGAGCGAAGGCTTCGCTGCTGCTCAGGATCAGAGCAGTCGTCATCATCAGTCGTAATAGTGTGCGCATGTCAGCCCCGTCGTGTCGGAAGCCGTTCCCTCACGCTCCGAGTCACTATATCCGGCTGTATATAGATTACTGGGTGGCTGAGAATGCCTGCAATCGCAAAAATCTCGGGATCACACGATCCGCCCGGCGGTTGCGCAGGCCTGGAGCGTGGACATCAACAAAGTCATTTCACGCGCGACTGCCCGGCCGGAGTTACGCTCCGCCCGGATCGATCAGGACAAAGCTACGCCCGAGATTCCGCAGCGGACAGCTTGTCGATGGTGATGGGCAGCGAACGCACGCGCTTTCCCGTGGCGTGGAAGATGGCGTTGGCGACAGCCGCGGCGGTGCCGACGATGCCGATCTCGCCCAGGCCCTTGACCCCCAGCGGAGTCACCTCGGCGTCGGGCTCGTCGACGAAGATGACTTCGATGTCGTGGATGTCGGCGTGAGCGGGGATGTGGTACTCGGCATAGTTGTGGTTCATCCACCGGCCGAGGCGTGGATCGGCGAAGGTCTCTTCGTGCAGCGCCATGCCGATACCCATCGTCACCCCGCCCAGGATCTGGCTTCGCGCAGTCTTGGGATTGATGATCCGCCCGGCGGCAACCGCGTTGACAATGCGCGTGACCCGGACCTGGTTCAGCTCCTCGTCGACGCGCACTTCGCAGAAGACCGCGCTGTGCGTGTTGCGCGATTTCTGCGCCATCGAGATCATGCCGCCGAGCCCGGGCGAGGCGGTCTCCTCCGCTTCGATCGTGTCGATCTCGGCCGCGCGCATCACGTCAATCAGCGCGAGTGCTGGCCCATCCGCACCCTTGCGGCGGATCGTTCCGTCGACGAACTCGACATCCTCGAACTTCGCATCGGCCAGCGGTTTGCCGTCCATCTTGGACGCGGCCTTGAACAGTTTCTTGGCGATCGTCTGGCAGGCCAGCTGCACCGCCGCGCCAGTGGAGGCCGCACCCCAAGAGCCGCCCTCGACCGGGGCGACCGGCAAATCGCTGTCGCCCAGCTTGGCGGTGATCTGCTCGGGCGCGATGCCCAGCGTGTCGGCGGCGACCTGGACCATGACGGTGTACGTTCCCGTGCCAATGTCCGACGTGGCACTGGCGACTTCGAGATGGCCAGCGGCGCTCAGCTTGGCCAAAGCCGAAGTCTTGGAGAACTGCGCGTCCCACATGCCGGTGGCCACGCCCCAGCCGATGAACTCACGTCCTTCCTTCATCGATCTCGGCTCGGGGTTGCGCTGGTCCCAGCCGAAGCGCTCCGCGCCTTCGCGATAGGCTTCGCGCAGCGCCTTTGAGGTGAACGGCGTCTCGTTCATTCCGTCGATCTCGGAGTAGTTGATCAGCCGGAACTCCAGTGGATCGACTTTCGCCTGGTACGAAAGCTCGTCCATCGCGATCTCGAACAAGGTCATGCCGGTCGCCGCGCCCGGCGCGCGCATGTCCGCCGACGTGTAGGTATCGCGCGGGGCGATGGTGTACTCGCCGTGGATGTTGGGGCTGGCGTAGTTCATCACGCCCCAGGTGACGATGTCCTCCATGTTGTTCTCGAACCGGGAGGTCGAGGTGGTGGCATCGCCCATGATTGATGTCAGCTTGCCGGTGTGCTCCGCGCCCAGCTTGATGGTGTAGGTGCACTCAGGCCTATGGGCGTGCGTGAACATTTGCGCGCGAGTCATCACCACGCGCACCGATCGTTCGAGCTGGATCGCCGCCATCGTCGCGACCTGCACTTGCCATTGCGGCCTCAGGCCAGAGCCGAAGCCGCCGCCGACATAGGCGTTGACCACGCGCACGTCCTTCTTGCTCAGGCCGAACGCGCTGCAGAGATAGGCCTGCACGCCCTGGCTGCCCTGGTTCTTGTCGTAGATCGTCAGCTGGCCCTTGCCATGCCACTCCACGGTGGTGGCGTGCATCTCCATCGGGTTGTGATGCTCGGGCGCGAGGTGATACGTCGCCTCATGGCGAAGCGCCGCCTCGTCGAAGGCGC
>Ga0163161_10002917_pt1 | contig 12110 bp, 8 predicted proteins | sample S45metaG_FD_129847 | JGI IMG/M metagenome (GOLD analysis project Ga0163161, IMG submission 129847) | Switchgrass rhizosphere microbial communities from Kellogg Biological Station, Michigan, USA - S4-5 metaG | ecosystem: Host-associated > Plants > Roots > Rhizosphere > Soil | place: USA: Michigan... | reverse complement strand
TGCGCCGCCATCGCCCCCAGGCAAACGATCGCGTCGGGACGAATACGGTCGATCTCGGCGGCAAGCCATGGCCGGCACGCGGCCTGCTCCTCGGCATTGGCGCGCTTGTGCAGGCGACGTTTGCCGCGCGGCTCGAACTTGAAGTGTTTCACTGCGTTGGTGATGTACAGGGCGCGGCGATCGACACCCGCCTCCTCCAGCGCGCGGTCGAAGAGTTTGCCCGCCGGGCCAACAAAGGGTTTGCCCGCAAGGTCTTCCTGGTCACCCGGCTGCTCGCCGATGACAACGATGCGCGCATCACTGGGGCCCATGCCGAACACGGTTTGCGTTGCCGGCTTCCACAGCTCGCATCGACGGCATTCCTTCGCTTGCAGGCGCAGCGCCGCGAGGCTGCCTTCCGGTGCATCGGCGACGGACTTCTGCAAGGGCGTGATCTTCTTTCGCGGAATGGTCGGTTGCTTTTCCACCATGGCCTGCATCCTCGGTAACGCGTCGCGCACCAGTCCCGGAATGAGCTGCGCTTCTGGCAGGTTCTTCCAGTACTTCACCGGCATCTCGCGGCGCATCGCATCCACCTTCAGCCGGGCCGGATTGAAGATGTTCGCGTAGTACGTGCGCCAGAGATCTTCGAGCGCGTCGCCCGAAGGCGCGTCACCGCGTTGTGCGCCCGGCCCGAACGAAAGCGTCGTACCGTCCCAGTGGGCGCTGCGCAATGGCGTCAGCAAGGACCAGCGCATGCCCGTAAAGCGACGGACGAAGAAGGGGGCCACGCGGGTGACGATGTCGTGGTCCGGCTCGAACCACGCCACGTAGACCGTGCCATCGTCCACCGGCAGCTCACGAAAGCGCACGAAGGCCTTCATCTTGTGCATGTCGCGATTGACCTGCTTGACGCAGGCATGTGCCCAGGCCACGTCATCGTCCGTGGCGATCGCCAACAGGTTGCGTTCACCGTGGGCGAGGCGCCAGAGCATGCGGTAGAGCGCGGCGTGGCGCCGTGGATCCGAATGCGCCAGCACGGTGTTCACGAGGGAAAGAAAATCGCGCGGAACGGCGGGTGCCTGGGCGTGGCGTGGCGGCGGCAGGGCATCATCGCTTCCGAACAGGCCGCCCTCGGCACCGGTCGTCCATTCGACCTCGGCCGGGTCCACCTCCGCCAGCAGCAGCGCACGCGCTTTCGCGCGCCACTCGTCCGCGTCCGAGGCATCGTCGAGCCGGACGCCGAGCATCAGCCGAAGAGATCGGGCTGCGCTGGCTCACGCAGGTCGCGTTGCAAGGCCGCGCTCTCACGGTCGCCGCGAGGGCGATGGTCCACGGTTTCGACAAAGGGAGCGACCTTCTTCACCGGCACACGCAAGCGAATGAGGTCGGCGTAGCGGATGCGCTGGTGGGCCCGCATCGCGATCATCCGGTCCACGGTCTTGACGCCGAGGCCGGGCACACGCAGCAACATGTCTCGCGACGCGCGGTTGACGTCCACCGGGAAGCTTTCGCGATGACGCAACGCCCAGGCCAGCTTCGGGTCGACCTCGAGTGAGAGCATGCCGCTATCGCCGGGCGGCGCAATCTCGTCCGCGCGAAAGCCGTAGAAACGCATCAGCCAGTCGGCCTGGTAGAGCCGATGCTCGCGCACGAGCGGCGGCGGCTTCAGCGGCAGGATCTTCGAGGCATCGGGAATCGGGCTGAACGCCGAGTAGTAGACGCGGCGCAGGTGGTAGTTCGTATAGAGGTTGGTGCTGGCCGTGAGCACGTCGCGATCGGTCGCCGCGTCGGCACCGACGATCATCTGCGTGCTCTGTCCGGCGGGGGCGAACTTCGGCGCCTTCTTCTCGGCCTTGGCTTCGTCGATCGACAGACGCAGGCGCCCCATCGCGCTGCGGATGTCACCGAGGTCTTTCTCCGGAGCCAGCGACTTCAGGCCTTCGGCCGTGGGCATTTCCACGTTGATGCTGAGACGATCGGCCCACCGTCCGGCGGCATCGATCAGCTCGGGTGAGGCATCGGGAATCGTCTTGAGATGGATATACCCGCCAAACTTGTGCTCGGTGCGCAGGCTGCGCGCGACGCGGACCAGCTGCTCCATCGTGTAGTCGGGCGACTGGATGATGCCCGACGAGAGGAACAGGCCTTCGATGTAGTTGCGGCGGTAGAACTCCATGGTCAGCTCCACCACCTCTTCAGGCGTGAAACGTGCGCGTTGTACGTTGCTGCTGCGCCGGTTCACGCAGTACACGCAGTCGTAGACGCAGAAGTTCGTCAGCAGGATCTTCAGCAGGGAAATGCAGCGCCCATCGGGGGCGTACGCGTGGCAGATACCCATGCCTTCGGTCGAGCCGATACCGCCCGAGCGCAGCGAGTTGCGGCCCTTGCCGCCACTGGATGAGCAGGACGCGTCGTACTTGGCCGCGTCGGCCAGGATGGCGAGTTTGTCGGAAATCTTCATGGGGGAGGTCATGGTGCCAAATGACGCCTTCATCCGCGTGAAAGCCCCCGCGCCTTGCTTGGGTATCATGAGGCTCGATCCCAGAGACGGACCCCGCATGGACCTGATCATCCGCCACGCCACCCTTCCCGACGGTCGCCGCGACGTCGACATCGGCGTCGTGGACGGGCGCTTCGCGGCGATCCAGCCGAGCCTGCCAGCGAAGGGTGCAGAAGAGATCGATGCCCGGGGCCGGCTGGTTTCTCCGCCCTTCATCGACGCGCACTTCCACATGGACGCGACTCTGTCGCTCGGCCTGCCCCGTCTCAATGCCTCCGGCACCTTGCTCGAAGGCATCGCACTGTGGGGCGAACTCAAGCCGGACCTCACCGTCGACGCGCTGATAGCCCGTGCCATGGCGTATTGCGACATGGCCGTGGCCCAGGGTCTGCTGAGCATCCGCAGCCACGTCGACATCTGCGATGACCGCCTGCTGGCGACGCAGGCCCTGCTCGAGGTGAAACGGCGCGTCGCGCCCTACCTGCACCTGGAACTCGTGGCTTTTCCGCAGGATGGCCTGCTGCGTTCGCCCTCCGCCAAAGCCAACATGATCCGTGCCCTGGACATGGGCGTCGAAGTAGTCGGCGGCATTCCCCACTTCGAACGCACGATGGCCGACGGCGCCACGTCCATCCGCTGGCTATGCGAACTCGCCGCCGAGCGCGGCCTGCGGGTGGACATGCACTGCGACGAATCCGACGATCCCCTGTCCCGGCATATCGAGACGCTCGCCGCCGAGACGATCCGCTGCGGCCTGCAGGGTCGCGTCACCGGTTCGCACCTGACCTCCATGCACTCCATGGACAACTACTACGTCTCCAAGCTGCTGCCGTTGATCGCCGAGGCCGGCGTGCATGCGATCGCCAACCCCCTGATCAACATCACCCTGCAGGGGCGCCACGACACCTACCCGAAGCGTCGCGGCATGACCCGTGTCCCCGAACTGTTGGCCGCCGGCGTCAACGTCGCCTTCGGCCACGACTGCGTGATGGACCCCTGGTACGGCCTGGGCTCGGGCGACATGCTCGAGGTCGCCCACATGGGGCTGCACGTGGCGCAGATGACCTCGTCCGCCGGGGTGACGCAGTGCTTCGAAGCGGTCACCACGAACGCCGCCCGCGTACTCGGGCTGGACGGCTATGGCATCGCGCCGGGCCGCCGCGCCGACTTCGTACTCCTTCAGGCGGGGGGCGCCTACGAGGCGATTCGGCTGAAAGCCACCCGGTTACTGGTGGTTCGCGGCGGAAAAATCCTCGCCCGGACACCTGAACGGGTCACGTCGCTAAATCTTGCGGAACGCGCGCAGGAACTCACTCTGGAGTTCCGTCCGGGGTCGATTTCCTGAACGCGCGAGTTCATTAGCTGTCGCGTCAGTGAATGCTTTCGCGAAACTTTCGATTCGTAGGACTTCGCATTCAGGAAACTCTGCCTATCTTCGGGTCGTCGATCAGCCGTAGCGACTTGCGGCGTGATGATCGTCCTGGAGAGATGCGATGAAGACGATGCTGCGTACCGCGTTTGCCGCCCTTGCCCTGGTCGCCACGACAGCGGCGTTTGCCGACGACCATCACGACCGCGACCGTGGCCGCGACGGGCACGGTTACGACCGTGGCCATGACCGCGGCCACGACGGCCGTGACTGGCATCACGACAACGGCTGGCACGGCCATCGCCCGCCGCCGCCGCGTTACTACGGACACGGCTATCACAATGGTCCTGGCTACTATGGTCCGCCGCCGCCGCGTTATTACGGCCACTGGGAGCGCGGGCACCGCTACTACGGTCGTAACACGGTGGTGTACGACTACGGCAGCTACCGCCTGCGCCCGCCGCCGCGCGGCTACCACTGGGTACGCGAGAACAACGATTTCCTGCTCGTCGCCGTGGCGACCGGCATCATCTTCGACATTGCCACACGCTAATTCGGGAGCATCCGCATGAAACTGCTTAGCAAGATCGCCTTGACCCTCGCCGCCTCGGCCGTCATCGCCCCGGCGTTCGCTTTCAGTCCGGCGCCGTTCGCGCCGGCCGGCATCCAGCAGTATCACGACGACCACGGTGACGATCACCGGGATGACCGTCGCGATGACCACCGGGACGATCACCGCGACGACCATCGTGACGGCCGTTACGACGATCATCGCGACAACCATGCCAACAACTGGCATCCGGGTCCGGGCGGGCATTGGGAACGTGGCCACCGTTACGACGGTCGCGTCATCGTGGTGAACGACTATCGTGAGCGTCACCTGCGCGAACCGCCACGCGGCTATCGCTGGCAGCGCGCCGACAACAACGACTTCCTGCTCGTTGCTGTCGCTACCGGTGTGATTGCGGACATCATTTCGCAGTAACGCCGTGATATCGGGCCGGGCCTTCGCTGTTGCGGAGGTCCGGCTTTTTTTGTGCAGGGCTCGAACCCTCAACGCAGCGATCGCGAACGAGGCCTTGTGTCGCATCGTGCCGCGGCTAACCGCTCGCCTCATCACCAGCCGGCCTCACTCGCCCGCTCACATCCCTGAGGGTTCGCCGGCGCAGCCGGCTCCTACCCAAGATCTGCATGGCACTGGTACGGGATCTACGTTGCGTGGCCCCAAGGGTGGCGCCCGCCGGCTCTTGCGCCGCACCGCACAACGCCTTCCGCCGCCTCCCCTGCCTATACTCGGGCCGAGCCCCCCTGGCGGGCTCTCACCATTCGGGGAGGCTTCGATGCTGCAACAGTACGGTTTATGGATCGCGCTGGCATGTGCGGTCGTTGCGATTCTGTACGGCGCGTTTTCGGTCAGATGGGTATTGGCCAAGTCGCCCGGCAACGAACGCATGCAGGAGATCGCCGCGGCCATTCAGGAAGGCGCGCGCGCATACCTCAACCGCCAGTACGCCACCATCGGTGTCGTCGGCATCGTCCTCCTGATCCTTATCGGTGTCTTCCTCGACTGGGGAACCGGCATCGGCTTCGCGCTGGGGGCGCTCCTCTCGGGGGCCACCGGCTACATCGGCATGAACGTATCGGTTCGTGCCAATGTTCGTACCGCAGAGGCCGCCCGGAGCGGCCTTTCTTCTGCCTTGGCGGTGGCTTTCCGCGGTGGTGCGGTCACCGGCATGCTGGTGGTCGGTCTGGCCTTGCTCGGCGTGGCCGGCTATTACGGCGTGCTCCTGCACCTGGGCTACGAACGCACCCACGCCCTGCACGCGCTGATCGGCCTGGCCTTCGGCTCGTCGCTGATCTCGATCTTCGCCCGCCTGGGCGGCGGCATCTTCACCAAGGGTGCGGACGTCGGCGCGGACCTGGTCGGCAAGGTCGAAGCGGGAATTCCCGAGGATGACCCGCGCAACCCGGCGGTGATCGCGGACAACGTGGGCGACAACGTCGGCGATTGCGCCGGCATGGCGGCCGACCTGTTCGAGACTTATGCGGTCACCCTGATCGCCACCATGTTGCTCGGTGGCGTGATGGCCACCGAAACCGGCCCCTCCGGCGTGCTGTTCCCGCTGGTGCTCGGCGGCGCATCGATCATCGCCTCGGTGATCGGCACGTTCTTCGTGAAGACCCGCGGCGGCAAGATCATGAATGCGCTGTACGCCGGCGTCTTCGTTTCCGCCCTGCTCGCGGCGATCGCCTTCTGGCCGATCACCCAGTCGATGATGGCCGACTCGGCCTATGGCGCGGGCCGCATCTACGGCTGCACGATCATCGGCCTGGTCCTCACCGGTGCGATGGTGGTGATCACCGAGTACTACACGGCGACGGAATACGGACCGGTCAGGCATGTGGCGCAATCGTCGACCACGGGCCACGCGACGAACATCATCGCCGGCCTCGGTGTCTCGATGAAGTCCACGGCCCTGCCGGTGCTCGCCGTCTGTGCGGCCATCTGGGGTGCCTTCGAGTTTGCCGGCCTGTATGGCATCGCCATCGCGGCGACGGCCATGCTCAGCATGACCGGCATGATCGTGGCGTTGGACGCTTACGGCCCGATCACCGACAACGCCGGCGGTATCGCCGAGATGGCGGATCTGCCGCCCGAGGTGCGTGGCGTAACCGATCCGCTCGATGCGGTCGGCAACACGACCAAGGCGGTGACCAAGGGTTATGCGATCGGCTCGGCCGGCCTCGCCGCGCTGGTGCTGTTCGCCGACTACACGCACAACCTCAACCAGCACTTCGGCGGGACCGAGATTCGCTTCGACCTGTCCAACCACTACGTGATCATCGGACTGCTGATCGGCGGACTGATCCCGTTCCTGTTCGCCGCCATGGCGATGGAAGCGGTGGGTCGCGCGGCGGGTGCGGTCGTGGAGGAGGTGCGGCGGCAGTTCCGCGAGATCGCCGGCATCATGGAAGGCACGACCAAGCCGGACTACTCCCGCGCGGTGGACATGCTCACTCGCTCGGCGATCCGCGAGATGCTGGTGCCTTCGCTGCTTCCGGTACTCGTGCCGGTGGTGGTGATCTTCGGTTTCAAGTGGCTTGGCGGCGCGGAAGCGGGCGCGCAGGCGCTTGGCGGCGTGCTGATCGGCACCATCGTCACCGGCCTGTTCGTGGCCATCTCGATGACCACCGGCGGCGGCGCGTGGGATAACGCGAAGAAGTACATCGAGGACGGCAACTTCGGCGGCAAGGGTTCCGATGCGCACAAGGCCGCCGTCACCGGCGATACCGTGGGCGATCCGTACAAGGATACGGCGGGGCCAGCGGTGAATCCGCTGATCAAGATCATCAACATCGTGGCGTTGTTGCTGGTTCCGTTTCTCTAAGAAATGTGGGAGCCGCTTCAGCGGCGATGCCTTTTGTGGGAGCTGCTTCAGCGGCGAATGGGTGCTCGCGGCACGGCCTCGCCCGCTGCCGCGGGGATCGCCGATGAATCGGCTCCCACAAGCCGATGAATCGGCTCCTACCACAGCGCGGGGGCCGGTCGATGCGCGGGGCCGGGTAGCCCGGAAGTCATGGGCCGGACGGCCCTTCAGGTGAGCTAAGGTCCGGGTTCCGCTCAAGCCCGGAACTCCGAACCATGCATCGACGCTGGATTGCGCTCGTCATCGCCCTTACCTTCAGTGGCATGACCCAAGCCCACGACACCCCGCATACCGCCGCTCCCGCCGCCCAGGCCGGAGCCGATGACGAAAACCTCTGGCTGGACGACATCGACGGCGCCAAGCCGCTCGACTGGGTCAAGGCGCGTAACGCCGAGACCGTAAGCAAGTACGCCGAGAGCCAGGACTTCAAGACGCTGGACGCGCGTCTCCTCGAGATGCTGGATTCCGACGCGAAGATCCCGATGGTGTCCAAGATCGGCGACCACTTCTACAACTTCTGGCGCGACAAGCAGCATCCCAAGGGGCTGTGGCGCCGGACCACGCTGGCCGAGTACCGCAAGGACAAGCCGGCCTGGGACACCGTGATCGATCTGGACGCGCTGGCCGCCTCGGAGAAAGAGAACTGGGTCTGGCACGGTGCGCAGTGCCTGAAGCCGGACTATCGCCGCTGCCTGGTCTCGCTGTCGCGCGGTGGCGCGGATGCGGACGTGGTGCGTGAGTTCGACCTGTCGACCAAGGCCTTCATCAAGGACGGCTTCGCGCTGCCGGAAGCCAAGAGCCAGGTGGCGTGGATCGACGACGACCATATCTATGTCGCCACCGACTTCGGCCCCGGTTCGATGACCACGTCGAGCTATCCGCGCATCGTCAAGGAGTGGAAGCGTGGGACGCCGCTCGCTTCCGCGCAGACGGTGTACGAGGGTAAGGACAACGACATGTCCATCTCGGCGTATCGCGATCGCACGCCGGGTTTCGAGCGCGATTTCGTCCAGCGCGCCCTGGAGTTCTACAACTCGGAGACCTTCCTGCGCGGCAAGGACGGCAAGCTGACCAAGATCGACGTGCCCAACGATGCCGAAACCGACGTCGAGCGCGAATGGCTTCTGGTCGAACCGCGCACGGCATGGACAGTGGGCGGCAAGACCTTCCCGTCCGGCTCGCTGGTGGCGACGAAGTTCGACGACTTCATGGCGGGCAAGCGCGAGTTCACCGTGCTGTTCACACCGGACGAGCACACCTCGCTGGCCGGCCATTCGTGGACGCGCCACCACCTCATCCTGACGGTGTCGCACGACGTGGTCAGCCAGATCAAGGTGCTGACGCCGGCCGCTACCGGCGCGTGGAAGGAAGACACGCTCAGCGGCGCCCCTGCGCTGAGCAATATGCAGGCTGGCGGCATCGATCCCGACGATACCGATGAGTACTTCCTCACCGTGTCGGGCTTCCTGCAGCCCACCACGCTGTATTACGGCACGCTTGGCCAGGGTGAGCGCGAGGCGATCAAGCACGCGCCCGCCTTCTTCGATGCCTCGAAGTTCGCGGTGAGCCAGCATTTCGCTACCTCGAAGGACGGCACCAAGGTGCCCTACTTCGAGATCGCCCCGAAGGCGATGAAGACCGACGGCAACAATCCGACCCTGGTCTACGGCTACGGTGGTTTCGAGATCTCGCTGGAGCCGGCTTATGCAGCGGGTGCGGGTCGTGCCTGGCTGGAAAAGGGCGGCGTCTACGTCATCGCCAATATCCGCGGCGGTGGCGAATACGGTCCGCGCTGGCACCAGGCGGCGCTCAAGGCCAACCGTCCGCGTGCCTACGAGGACTTCGCAGCCGTCTCGCAGGACCTGATCGATCGCAAGATCACCAGCCCGAAGCATATGGGCATGATGGGTGGGAGCAACGGCGGCCTGCTCGCCGGCAACATGCTGACCCAGTACCCGCAGCTCTACGGTGCGGTCGTCAGCCAGGTGGCCCTGCTCGACATGAAACGCTACACGCACATGTCGGCCGGCGCCTCGTGGATGGCCGAATACGGTGACCCGGACAAGCCGGAGGAATGGAAGTACATCCAGACCTTCTCGCCGTACCAGAACCTGCACAAGGGCACGACGTATCCGCCGGTCCTGTTCACCACCTCCACCCGCGACGACCGCGTCGGCCCGGTGCACGCCCGCAAGATGGCCGCGCGCATGCAGGCCATGGGCTTCGACGCCAGCCTCTACGAGAACCTCGAAGGCGGTCACGGTGCGGCGGCGGACAACAAGCAGTCGGCCTTCATGAGCGCCCTGGCCTATACCTACCTCTGGGAACACCTGAAGTAAGGACATGTGGGAGCCGCTTCAGCGGCTCCCACAAAAAAGTCCGCTGAAACAAGGCGCTTTGCCGTGGCTGGGGCCGGGCGGTATCCTATTCGGCCGCTTTAACCCCTCGAATCACCAAGGAATCCCATGGGCCTGCACCTCGTTCCCGCCGGCAAGAATGTGCCGGACGAAATCAACGTCATCATCGAGATCCCCAAGGATGCCGAGCCCGTCAAGTACGAAGTAGACAAGGAAAGCGGCGCGATCTTCGTCGACCGCATCCTGTCGACGCCGATGCGCTACCCGTGCAACTACGGCTACGTGCCGGGCACCCTGGGCGGCGACGGCGACCCGCTCGACGCGCTGGTGATCCTGCCGCTGTCGCTGGTCCCGGGCTCGGTGATCCGTTGCCATCCGGTCGGCATGTTGAAGATGACCGACGAAGCCGGCGCCGACGAGAAGCTCGTCGTGGTTCCGGTGGACAAGGTGTTCGCCGGTTACGCGCACATCAAGGATATCGGCCAGGTGTCCGGCCACTGGCTGGAGCGCATCGGCCACTTCTTCGAGCACTACAAGGATCTCGAGAAGGGCAAGTGGGTCAAGATCGACGGCTGGGTAGGCGCGGATGAGGCCAAGGCCGAGATCGTTGCCGGCATGGGTCGTTACAAGGCCGACCACTAAGCGCCGCTCTTTGTAGGAGCCGATTTATCGGCGATTAGCCTCGCAGCTTCTCCGCTCCGTTGGCTTTTCGCCGATGAATCGGCTCCCACATTTACCTGATTAGCCGCGGCCCAGCAGGGTGCGCAGGTCGATGATCGCGGCGTTCGCACGCGAGATGTAGTTCGCCATCACCAGCGAGTGGTTGGCGAAGAAGCCGAACGGCGATCCGTTGAGGACGACCGGGCTACCCAGCGATTTCTGCGATTCTTCCAACTCCCGGATCACCTGCTGCAGGCTCGCGTCGGCGTTCTTGCTGCGCAGGATCGGCGCGAAGTCATGGCGGATCGCCTTCAGCTGCTCGAGCAGGGCCCAGGTGTATCCACGCGCTTCGTAGAAGTTGTCGTCGATCTTGTTCCAGGGCGTCTTCACGTACACCGCCTTGGACTGGGCCGCCTTGCCGGCGACGTCGGCATTGGGCGCCGCATCCACATTGAGCTGGCCCACGCTTGCGGACAGGCGCTGCGACAGCGAACCGAGCCGTGCGGATACGGTCTGCAGGTAATCGGCAAGATTGTCGGCACGCGCATAGAAATGTGCGTTCGCATCCTCGCTGTCGCTCAGGCGCACGAGGTACTTTTCCAGATCGTCCGTGGCCTTGCCGTACTGCGATTCCGAACTGGGCAGCAGCCAACGATCGTTCGGGCTGTTGAGCAGCGGATCGGCTTCACCCAGATCCTTGTCCTCGGTCGACTGTGTCTGCGAACGGCTGAAGCTGTTGCGCAGCGCCTGCGCGAGATCGCGCGACGCCACCAGCGAGCCGAATTCCCAGTTGGGAATGTTGTCCATGAACACGCCGGGCGGCAGCTTGTCGTTGCTCAGGTAACCGCCGCGCTTGTCCAGCAACGTCTGGACCGACTCGATCAGGGTGTAGGTGGTCACCGCACCGGTGGCCATCGGCCGGCCGATCTCCTTCATGTGCGCGGTGGTCACCGTGACCGGATCGAACTGTTCCGGCTCCTTGTCCCACCACCACATGGTGAGGAGCACCCACAGGATGAGCAGCGCGAGGACGACAGCCACGGTGAGGCTGATCGGGTTACGTCGGCGACGGGTGGGCGACGGTGAGGGAGCGGCGGTCGCGTTCATGCCTGTCCTTTGGTGGTGGAACACGGGGGGTTAGCTTACCCCGCCTCTGCCGGGTCTACCTTTACGAATATTCTCGGTATGGCTGGTTACGCAAGGTGAAAGGGCACAAAGGCTCCATGTAGGAGCCGATTCATCGGCGAAGGGTGCTCGCGGCAGACTGGCCCGCTGCCGCGGGATCGCCGATGAATCGGCTCCTACACAGAGCGCGCGGACTCACGCTTTCGTGTAGACCTCGCTGCCCTGGGCGCGGAATTCGAGGGCCTTCTCTTCCATACCGGCCGACGCTTCCATCCCGGCGGCGTAGTCGCGCACATCCTGGGTAATCTTCATCGAGCAGAACTTCGGGCCCCACATCGAGCAGAAGTGCGCCGACTTGTGCGCATCTTTCGGCATGGTCTCGCCGTGGTATTCGCGCGCCTTGTCCGGATCCAGGCCGAGGTTGAACTGGTCGTCCCAGCGGAACTCGAAGCGTGCCTTGGACAGCGCGTTGTCGCGCACCTGCGCGCCGGGATGACCCTTGGCCAGGTCCGCCGCATGGGCGGCGATCTTGTACGCGATGATGCCGTCGCGCACGTCCTGGCGGTTGGGCAGGCCGAGGTGTTCCTTGGGCGTGACGTAGCAGAGCATGGCCGTGCCGAACCAGCCGATCATCGCCGCGCCGATGGCGCTGGTGATGTGGTCGTAGCCGGGGGCGATGTCCGTGGTCA